>JAABUN010001482.1_pt1 | contig 51132 bp, 56 predicted proteins | sample 5559311 | NCBI WGS metagenome assembly JAABUN01 (sample SAMN10711877, study PRJNA513370) | rock metagenome | isolation source: Antarctica rocks | place: Antarctica: Victoria Land, Siegfried Peak sud
CAGGGGGTCGCGCAGTTCTGGACGCCGGACCACCAGAGCTACCCGGGCCTGGGCCGGCTGTACGTCGACAACCCGGAGTTCAAGGCGCGCTACGACGCCAAGGCTCCCGGGCTGGCCGAGTACCTGCGCGACGCCACCGTCGCCTACGCCGACCAGCACCTCAGCTGACAGGACGCCGTCTGCCAGGACGGGCGGGAGCACGGCTGACCGCTGCGTCGCCACGCGCGTTTTTGAGCCGTCACCCGGTCGTGCATCACCGCGCGGGCGGTGCCGTCGAGTGCGACCCATCGGTTCGCTGTCGTTCTCGGCCCAGCCGCAGCCGCCCGTTGAGGAAGTCGACGTCGGAAATCACTGCCGCTGAGATTTCGCGGTGAGAGCCACCGAACAGTGCGACCGTCACGACGGCCGGCCGCACAGTGTCGCCCGGCCCGGCGCGGCCCGCGGCACGTACACGCTGCGCCTCCAGCGGCGTCAGAGAACACACACCGGCGAACCGGCTGGCCCCTCCACGCGCAGGCCAATCGTTGGGTCAGCAGCCGTCACACCGGCATCAATCAGTCCGCGGGGCACTGTTGCATTGAGCCATCGGGTGAGGCCGGCATAACAGATCTTCCTGTCGGCTCCTCGCGACACGTCTCAGACGGCGCCATCAGGGCCGCCCAAGTCGTCACAAAGGAGATGCGCTGCGGCGGTTGAGTGCCGCCGAACCGCAAGATTTCCGGCGAGACCTTCACGGGATCGCGCAATGCAACAGTGCCGCTCGGAGCGGGCGTGGCCAAGGCGCTGCTCGGCGAGGACGTGCTGTCGGATGAGCTGCCCTACGTCACCGGCTCGATCGGGCTGCTCGGCACCCGGCCGAGCTGAGCTGATGATGGACTGGGACACGCTGCTCACCGTCGGCGCGAACTTCCCCTACACTCAGTTCATGCCGGAGTTCGGGCAGGCCAGGGCCGTCTCCATCGACCTGGACGGTGCGAGGATCGGGCTGCGCTACCCGTACGAGGAGAATCTGGTCGGCGACGCGCAGGCCACCCTGGCGCGGCTGATCCCGGTGCTGGAGCGCAAGAGCGACCGGTCCTGGCAGGACGACGTGCAGGGCAAGGTCGCGCGCTGGTGGGAGGTCATGCAGCGCCGTGCCGCCACCGCCACCGATCCGATCAACCCCGAGCAGGTCTTCGGCGAGCGGTCGCCCCGGCTTCCTGATGACGCCATCTTGACCAGCGACTCCGGCTCGGCGGCCAACTGGTACGCCCGGCCCATCAAGATGCGCGGCTCGCTGTCCGGCACATTGCCACGATGGGCAACGGCGTGCCCTACGCGATTGGCGCTAAGTTCGGCCACCCCGATCGTCCGGTCATCGCCCTGGTCGGCGGCGGCGCCATGCAGATGAACGGACTGGCCGAGCTGATCACGATCAAGAAGTACTGGCAGCAGTGGTCCGACCCCCGGCTGGTGATCGCCGTGCTGAACAACCAGGATCTCAACCAGGTCACCTGGGAGCTGCGCGGCATGGCCGTCGAGCCGCAGTTCCTGGAGTGCCAGCACCTGCCGGACATCCCCTACGAGGGCTTCGCCCAGAGCATGGGACTGCTGGGGCTGCGCGTCGACGCCCCGAAGCTGGTCGGCGACGCCTGGGACACCGCCCTGTCGGCCGACCGGCCCGTCGTGCTGGAGTTCGTCACCGACCCGGCGGTCCCCCCATCCCGCCGCACGCGACGTTGGAGCAAATCGAGAACGCCGCCCTGTAGGTGATCAAGGGCGACTCCGACCGCTGGGATGTCGTCAAAGAAGGCTTCAAGCTCAAGGCGCAGGAGTTCCTGGCCGGGACGAAGGACTGAGATCGTGACTGTCACCGAACTGAAGCTGGCACCTACCCGCACGGGGAAGGTGGACTCCGGCGCGCTGGAGCGACGGCTGCGCGAGACCGTCACCGGCGAGGTGCGCTTCTCCGACGGCGACCGCGCGCTCTACGCCACCGACGCGTCCAACTACCGCCAGCTGCCGATCGGGGTGGTGCTGCCGCGCAGCATCGACGACGTCGTGGCCACCGTCGCGGCCTGCCGCGAGCAGGGCGTGCCGGTGCTCTCGCGCGGCGGCGGCACCAGCCTGGCGGGTCAGTGCTGCAACGTCGCCGTCATCATGGACTTCTCCAAGTACCTCAACGAGGTGTTGGAGATCGACGCCGACCGGCGCTTCGCGCGTGTGCAACCGGGGGTGGTGCTCGACGACCTGCGCGACGCGGCTAACGAGCATGGCCTGACCTTCGGCCCCGACCCCGCCACCCACAACCACTGCACGCTCGGCGGCATGATCGGCAACAACTCCTGTGGTGTGCACGCGCTGATGGCCGGCAAGACGGTCGACAACGTCGAGTGGCTGGACGTCCTGCTGTACGACGGCACCCGCATGCGGGTCGGCAAGGACGGCGACGACCTCGACGCGATCATCGCCGCCGGCGGCCGCAAGGGCGAGGTGTACGCCGCGCTGCGCGAGCTGCGCGACCGCTACCTCGGGCAGATCCGCGCCCGTTACCCCGACATTCCGCGCCGGGTCAGCGGCTATAACCTGGACAGCCTGCTGCCGGAGAAGGGCTTTCACGTCGCGCAGGCGCTGGTCGGCAGCGAGGGGACGCTGGTCACCGTGCTGGAGGCGGGTCTGCGGCTGGTCAGCAACCCCCACACGCGCACCCTGATCGTGCTCGGTTACGACGACGTCGTCGACGCCGCAAACGCCGTCCCCACCGTCCTGCAGAGCAAGCCGATCGGACTCGAGGGCCTGGACCACCTGCTGTTCCAACTGGCCGCCGAAAAGCAGCTGCACCCGCAGGCGCTGAAGCTGCTGCCCGGCGGCATGGCCTGGCTGCTGGCCGAGGTCGGCGGCGATAGCCGCGAGGACGCCGACCGCAAGGCGCGCGAGCTCGGGGAGCACGTCCAGGGCAGCGACCACGCCCCCGTCGACAGCAAGATCTTCGACGACCCGGACGAGGAGGAGAAGGTCTGGCAGGTGCGGGAGTCCGGCTTGGGCGCCACAGCCCGGGGCGAGGACGGCACCGCCGCCTGGCCCGGCTGGGAGGACTCCGCCGTCCATCCCGACCGGCTCGGCGACTACATCCGGGACCTGCGCGGCCTCTACGCCAAGTACGGCTACACCGCCTCGCTGTACGGGCATTTCGGGCAGGCCTGCCTGCACACCCGCATTCCCTTCGACCTGGTCACCGAGGGCGGCATCGCCGACTTCCGGGCCTTCTTGGACGAGGCTGCGCACCTGGTCGTCGACAAGTACGGCGGCTCGCTGTCGGGCGAGCACGGCGACGGTCAGGCCCGCGCTGACCTGCTGCCGATCATGTTCGGCGAGGAGCTCGTCCAGGCTTTCGGGCGGTTCAAGGCCGTGTTCGACCCAGGCAACCGGATGAACCCCGGCAAGATCGTCGACCCGAATCCGATCACCGGCCAGCTGCGCCTCGGCACCGGCTACGCGCCGCCGCCGGTGGACGCCGTGTTCGGCTACCCGCAGGACAACGGCTCGTTCGGCCGGGCCGCGCTGCGCTGCGTCGGCGTCGGCAAGTGCCGCGAGCACACCACCGAAGGCACGGTGATGTGCCCGTCCTACATGGTCACGCGCGAGGAGAAGGACTCCACCCGCGGCCGCGCCCGGCTGCTGTGGGAGATGCTCAACGGCCACCTGCGCGAGCAGGGCTGGCGCAGCAAGGAGGTCCTGGAGGCGCTGGACCTGTGCCTGGCCTGCAAGGGCTGCAAGAGCGACTGCCCGGTCAACGTCGACATGGCGACCTACAAGGCCGAGTTCCTTCACCACCACTACGCTGGGCGGCTGCGACCGCGGGCGCACTACGCGATGGGCTGGCTGCCGGTGTGGGCCCGGGTGGCGGCGGTGGCGCCGGGGGCCGTCAACGCGCTGGCTGCCGCGCCGGGGCTCGCGCAGGCGGGCAAGTGGTTGGCCGGGGCGGCGCAGGAGCGCACCGTGCCGGTGTTCGCCCGCGAACGCTTCACCCACTGGTTCGCCCGTCGCCCGGCGGCACCGGCCGGCGACGGGCCGCGGGTCATCCTGTGGCCGGACACCTTCACCAACAGCTTCCACCCGGCGGTCGGCCAGGCGGCCGTCCAGGTGCTGGAGGCTGCTGGCTGCACCGTCGTGGTGCCGGAGCAGGACCTGTGCTGCGGGCTTACGTGGATCTCCACCGGCCAGGTCGACATCGCCAAGAAGGTGCTCACCCGCACCCTGGACGCGCTGCGCGAGGAGATCCGGGCCGGCACGCCGGTGATCGGGCTGGAACCGTCCTGCACGGCGGTGTTCCGCAGCGACGCTCACGACCTGTTCCCGCACGACGCCGACGTCACCCGCCTGCAGCAGCAGACCTTCACCCTGGCCGAGTATCTGCGCCGGCACCGGCCGGACTGGTCGCCGCCGCACCTCGCGCGCGCCGCGATGGCGCAGGTGCACTGCCATCAGCACGCCATCTTGAAGTTCGACGCCGAGCGGGCCTTGCTGCGCGGGGCCGGCGTCGACCTCGACGTGCTCAACTCCGGCTGTTGCGGCCTGGCCGGCAACTTCGGCTTCGAGAAGGGCCACTACGACGTCTCGATGGGCGCCGGTGAGCGGGTGCTGCTGCCGGCCGTGCGCGAGGCGGAGCAGTCGACCGCGGTGCTGGCCGACGGGTTCAGCTGCCGCACCCAGATCGCGCAGGGCGACACCGGGCGCACCGCCATGCACGCCGCCGAGCTGCTGGCGCTCGGGCTGACAGGCGTGCCGGACGACGTCGATGCCGCGCTGCAGCGCCCGGCCGCCCCCACAGCACTGCAGCAGGCCGTGGCGCTCGCGGCGGTCGGCGCGACGGCTGTCGGCGCGCTGGCGGCAGCGGTGGCCGGCGGGCGGATGCTGCTGCGGCGCGCCCGCCGGTGAGCGCAGTGCGCCGGGCAGCGGACGAGGCCACCGTCCTGCGACTGGAGACCGCCACCTACACCGTCCCCACCGACGCACCGGAGGTCGATGGCACGCTGGCCTGGGACAGCATCACGCTGGTCGTGGTGCATGGATTCCCCGCTGACGGCACCACCGGGCTCGGCTGGACGTACGCCGGGCGGGCCTGCCAGACGCTCATCGACGACCAGCTCACCGGGACCGCGCTGGGCCGCAGCGCGCTGGACGTGCCCGGCTGCCTGGAGGCGATGGTGCGCGCCTGCCGCAACCTCGGCCGTCCCGACGTGGTGTCGTGCCCAATCGCCGCCGTCGAGCTGGCGATGTGGGACCTCAAGGCCCGGCTGCTGGGCCTGCCGCTGTGCCGGCTGCTCGGCCAGGTGCACGAGCAGGTGCCGGTGTACGGCAGCGTCGGCTTCACCAGCTACGACGACGCCCAGCTGCGCGCCCAGCTGGAGCTGTGGACCCAGGAGCTACGGATCCCGCGCGTGAAGATCAAGATCGGCGAGTCGTGGGGGGCGTGCGAGCAGCGGGACCTGGCCGGGGTCCGGCAGGCCCGCGAGGTCGTCGGGCCGGACGTCGTCCTGTACGTCGACGCCAACGGCGGGTACTCGCCGGCACATGCGGTGCGGGTCGGGCAGCAGCTGGCCGAGCAGGACGTCACCTGGTTCGAGGAGCCGGTCTCCTCCGACGACCTGGCCGGCCTGGCGCGGATCCGCGGGGGAGTACGGCTACGACCTCACCTGCTTCGGACGGATGTGCGCGGTCGGCGCGGTCGACTGCCTGCAGGTCGCCGTCACCCGCTGCAGCGGGGTCACCGAGTGGCTGCGGGCGTCGGCGGTCGCGGCAGCGCACGGGCTGGACGTCAGCGCGCACCGCGCTCCGGCACTGCACGCACGTCGCCGCGCCGTGCCGAACCTGCGGCACATGGAGTACTTCCACGACCACGTCCGGATCGAGCACCTGCTGTTCGACGGAGCGCTGCAGGTGCGCGACGGCACGCTGACGCCGGACGACCGGGACTCGGGCTGGAACTGCGTCGCGGACGCCGAGCCGTTCCGGGTGGGCTGACGGCGGGCAGGGGTAACGCGTGACGGGGGACGGGCAGCTTATGGTTGCGGTGCTCGGCGACGACGAGGACGGGAACGTCTGCGCGGCGGTCGAGCGGGGCGGCGGGCGGCCGGGCGCGGTCGCCGACGCTCGTGCCCTGATCTGGAGTGGCGGCGACGTCGAGGACCTGGCTGGCGCGCTGGAGCAGGTGTCCGGGATCACCTGGGTGCAGCTGCCGTCGGCCGGGATCGAGTCGTTTCGGCCGGTCGTCCAGCGCTGGCCGGACCTGACGTGGACCTGTGCGAAGGAGATCTACGGGGCGCCCGTCGCCGAGCAGGCCCTCGCGCTGTTGCTGGCGCTGCGGCGTGGGCTGCCGGAGTTCGCGCGCGCCGGCCGGTGGTCGCCCGAGGTCCTGAGTGAGCCGCTCCTTGGCTCCGGCGACGTCGTGACCATCCTGGGCGGCGGGGGAGTTGCGGTGTCGCTGGCACGCCTGCTCGCCCCGCTCGGCGTGCACGTGCGGGTGCAGCGCCGCTCGGTCGCGGCTGGCTTCGACGGCCCGCACGCCGAACTGTTCGGCGAGGACCAGCTGGCCGCGGCGCTGGACGGCGCCCGTGCTCTGGTGGTGACCCTGCCGCTCACCGACGCCACCCGCGGGCTGCTCGGTGCCCCCGAGCTGCGACGGCTGGCGCGCGGCGCCGTCGTCGTCAACGTCGGGCGGGGGCCGGTGCTCGACATCGCCGCGCTCCCGCCGCTGCTGGCGGACGGGACGCTGCGCGGCGTGGGGCTGGACGTCACCGATCCCGAGCCGCTGCCGGACGACAGCCCGCTGTGGCGCCACCCCGGCTGCCTGGTCACCGCCCACACCGCGAACCCGGCGCCGGCCCGGATCGCCGCCTTCGCCGGGCTGGTGACCGAGAACGTGCGCCGCCGGGTTGCGGGCGAGCCGCTGCGCGGGCTCGTGGATGGCGCGGCGGGCTACTAGCACCGGACGACTCGGCCCCCGCGGCGGTCGGACCCTACGTGGTTGACGTTCCTGGCCTCCCCGGGCCAGCGGTCTGCTCGGGTGTGACTTCCTGCATGTCGACACCGTGGGGTTGCGCCGGTTGTAGGTGTTGTTCGTGATGGAGATCGGCACCCGTCGGGTGCACATCCTGGGGTGACGGCGAACCCGACGGAACAGTGGACCACCCAACAAGCCCGGAACCTCCTGGTCGACCTGGGGGAGCGCGCTGGGCAGTTCGCGTTCCTCATCCGCGACCGGGATAGGAAGTTCACCGCAGCGTTCGACGCTGTGTTCGCCTCGATCGGTGTCCGGACGATCAAGACGCCGGTCCGGGCGCCTGGGGCGAATCCTCCGCTCGGTGGTGGCCGGCTACCAGTTCACGAGGATGCCGACATTAGCTGACGAGAGGCGAGCGTCGTGACCACAGCCCCACCAGTGGCCAGGCTAGCGCTGACTACGGCGGGTCGGCGGTAGCGCGGTTCGATCGCGGCCAGGCCGAACATGCTCAGACCATGCAGCGCGTCGACACCCGCCGACCCCGCCAGGACATCGGCGCTCGGCCACGCGAGCTCGACCGCCCCCTGCGCAAGATGGCGCACGCCTAGCAGCCGAGCCCAACCCGCCGCGGGCTGTGCATCGGTGGAGACAGCCCCCGTGACCCGCTCCGGTTGGGCCAGCAGGAGCACGCCGACCACAACGTCGAAGCTTCCGACCAGCCAGGCCAGCAGGAAGCCAGGGGGTCGTCGGCTGGTCATTTGGACCCTCGTCCCCACCGCAGGGCGGCAGCAGTTGCGGCGGTAGCGGCGGCGACACCTGCGATCACGCCGTGGTGGTGCGAGGCCCATAGCTGGGGTGCGCGAGAGTGCGACGTGTCGTCGAAGACGCCGTGTGCCCCATAGTCGTGGCCTGCGGGTCCATCCATGGGCTCCCAGAGGTTGACGGGCTGGTCGGGGTTGGTGGGTTGATCGGTCTGCTGGCTGGCGAAGCCGGTCCTGCCGAGGTAGCGGTCCAAGAGGCCGGGCGCGAGCGCGTTGGCTGCCAAGGTCCCAGCCGTGCTGGCCCCGACCCAGTACTCGCGTCGTTTCGGGTGGTCCGCCGCATACAGCACGGCCCGCGCGGCGACTTCCGGCTGGTAGATCGGCGCAACGGGCTGGGCATGATGAGGCAGCCTGTTCAGCACCCAGGAGAACTGAGGGGTGTTCACCGCGGGCATCTGGACCATCGTCACGCGCACCTTGCTCTTGTCGTGCAACAACTCGCAGCGAAGCGCCTCATGGAAGCCCTGGATCGCGTGCTTGGAGCCGCAGTAGGCGGACTGTAAGGGGATGCCGCGGTAGGCCAGGGCCGAACCGACCTGCACAATCGTCCCGCTGTCACGTGGGCGCATGTACTTCAGGGCGGCCATGGTCGCGTACACGTACCCGAGGTAGCTGACCTCCGTCACCCGCTTGTACTCCTCCGGCTCGATCTTGTGGAAGGGTGCGAACACCGACGTGAAGGCGACGTTGACCCACACGTCGATCGGGCCGACTTCCTCTTCGACGCGTCGAGCGGCCCTGAAGACCGCCTTGTGGTCTGAGACGTCCGTCGGTATGACGGAAGGTGTTCCGCCGGCCCGCCGGACGTCGTCGGCGGCCCCCTCGAGGCCCTGCTCACCGCGGGCAATCAAAGCGACGGTGGCTCCTCGGTGCCCGAATGCTCGGGCGACGGCGCGACCGATGCCGCCGCTGGCTCCGGTGACGACGACCGTCTGCGTGGAGGAAGATTTCATGCTACGAGGCGCTCCTATGGGTGGGGAAGTTGCATTGGGCGCGGAATCCGGCGCTCGCGGGCTGGCTACCGGCTCAGCTGACCGACCAGATGTCAAGGGCAGGGATGGGCCCAGCCGCTGCGACCAGGCGCTGGAGGGGTCCAACCAAGGCCTCGCGGTCCGCGGCGCTGAGTTGCCTCAACAAGTCGGCCAGTAGCTCGCGTCTGCGATTGAGTACGTTGTTGACGACCTGGCGGCCCTGGTCACGCACAGCCAGGATGACGTTGCGACGATCGTCGGGGTCGTCGCGGCGGTCGACCAATCCCATCTGGACAAGAGCCTCACACGTTCGTGAGGCGTTGGAGACGTGCACGCCTACGGTCTCGGCCAGAGTGCTGAGGTTGGTACCGCCTTGGGAGGCCAACACCACCAGCAGTCTCAGCTGCAGGAGCGTCACAGTCTCCGCAGTCGCTGCCAGCGACCTCACACTCAACGCCACGAGGACTCGAGACGCCCCCATGAGCGCGTTGACTTGGTCGGTATCCGGTTCGCTGGTCACCATGGGTTGTCGGGCCATGTTCATGGTTCGCCAGACTAGCGCATAGATTTGTGCACTATGAAACATTGCAACGCGCAATGGATGAAGCGTGAGGCGGTCTGCGCTGTTGGGTTATCCGGGACGGTTGCCCGCTTGTCCTCCTAGACACCCTCAGCGACTCCTTCTGCAGGCTCCGGCGACGACAGGCCCGTACGTGCCCGGCTCTGGCTCTGTTGCGTTGGGTGATCGCGCGTGGCATGGCTGATTGTCCGCCCGCGGTGGATCAGATGGTGAGTTTCAGCTCATCGAATGCGACTCGAACTCGGTGGTGGACGGGTGCCCCGGTTCCCCGACAGCGACCACTTCGCGTCATGGAACGGCACCGCACCAATCGATGCGTCCTCGGGTGACCAGGTCCGGCACCGGTTGTCGCGCGCCGGAACCGTCAGATCAACCGGGTCCTGCACATCATGGCGACCGTCCAGCTCGCAACCCGACGGAGGGACGTGCCTACTACGACCGCCGCAAAGGCGACGGGAAGACCTCGATGGAAGCGATGCGGGCCCTGAAACGACGGCTCTCGAACATCGTCTACCGGACCATGCTGGACGACACGATCGCGCACGCGACAACCGGCTCGAGGGCGGGCCCGGGAGGGGCAAACGGGACACGACTCTGACTCCAGCGCGACCGGCTCACATCCCAGCACCGGCTCTTCGGACAAGCCACTTCCCGGACCTGCCAAGACCCACCCTAGAACACCCTAGAACCCCACTCCCGGCCGCCTCTTGACACAGAGGGGAGCCATGACAGGACGTTCGTAGACGGCTGAACCTGGCGCGCGTGCCCGAGGCACTTGCACTCTCCCTTTTGTAACTTTGGCGGGTGAGAACATCTCCACGTCGCCGAAGCCGGCATGATGACCACCCTGTCCTACCGGAGCTGAGGACACAGATGAACTGACCGCTTCACTCCGACAGACACCCACGGCGGATGCACCCGAGACGGCACCCGCAGGGGAGGGCCCACAGGACACAGCGAAGGCGTCGGCACGTAGTGTGGACACCAACCGAACTAGGAGAGGACACGCACAAATGACCGTTGACCGAGGACTGCTGGCGTTGCTCGAGGCCAAGCCGGGGAAGGGCGACGAGCTCGCCGACTTCCTCAAGCAGGGCCGTGAGCTGGCGGTCGCAGAGAGCGGCACCGTCACCTGGTACGCGTTCAGGCTCAGCGAGACGACCTACGGCATCTTCGACACCTTCGAGGGCGAGGAGGGCCGGCAGGCGCACCTCAACGGTCAGATCCCCGCCGCGCTCGGCCAGGTCGGTCCGGACCTGCTCGCCAGCGACCCGGACATCCGCACGCTCGACGTCCTTGCGGTGAAGTGAGCACTCCGAGACTGAATTTCGAGCGGCGCGGCCGCGGCAGTCCTCTGTTGCTCGTCCACGGGCTCGGCGCGAGCTGGCCGTCGTGGTCACCCATCCTCGACGAACTGGCCCGGCACCGGGACGTCGTCGCGATCGACCTGCCCGGCTTCGGCGACAGCCCACCGTTGCCCGGCGAGGTCACCACCGCCGCGCTGAGCACCACGGTGGCCGACTTCATCCACGCGCAGGGCCTCGTCGGCATCGACACGGTGGGCAGTTCCATGGGGGCCAGGATCGTGCTCGAGCTCGCCCGGCGCGGAGTCGGCGGCGACACTGTCGCGCTCGATCCTGGTGGGTTCTGGAGCTCTGGTGAGCTGCGCTACCTCAGCATCTCGTTGAAGGCGTCGGTGGCGCTCGTGCTCCGCCTTCAGCCGGCCATGCCGGCACTCACTGGCAACGCGGCCGGGCGCACCGCCCTCCTCTGGCAGTTCTCTGCCGCCCCATGGCGGCTCCCCAAGGACGTCGCGCTGAACGAGATGCGGAGCTTCGCCAGGGCCACCTCGCTCCACGAGACGCTCGAGGCGCTCATCGACGCCCCGCCGCAGGAGGGTGCGCCGGCCGGCTCGACTCCCGGACGGGTGACGATCGGTTGGGGTCGTCAGGATCGGGTCACGCTACCCCGTCAAGCGGCCCGCGCCCAGCGGCTGTTTCCCGATGCCGAGCTGCACTGGTTCGAGCGTTGCGGACACTTCCCGATGTGGGACCAACCGCGTGAGGCAGCCGAGCTGATCCTCACTCGCACGGGATCTCGACACGAGGTTCGGTAGCGACCGAGTGAACAGCTCTCCCTCTTTTCAGCCGTTTGGATGGGTGCCGCTGTGGGCAGATGACCAACGAGAGAAGCGCACGTCACGTCGCGGACACGGACGTTTTCGAGGTGTCCTCCAAGCATCGATCGACGATCTGAAGGAGTTGGGATGTTCGACAAGAAGACCAACGTCGCCGCGCAGGAAGCGTTCGGCGCGGCCGTCAACAGCGGAAGCCTGGACGCGCTCGATGACCTGGTCGCAGCCGACTCGGTCGATCACGATCCCGCACCCGGGCAGGCCCCCGGGGCAGAGGGTTACCGCGCCATGTTCACCGAGATGCGCACGGCCTTTCCCGACCTTCACATCGAGGTCGAGCACCTCACCGCCACCGACGACGACGTCGCCATCGCCTACACGGTCACCGGCACCCACGACGGACCGTTCCAGGGTCACGCGGGGACCGGCAAGACGATGACGGTTCGCGGCGTCCAGATCGGTCGCTTCGCGGACGGCAAGCTCGTCGAACGCTGGGGCAGCAGCGACCAGCTCGGCATGATGACCCAGCTCGGGATCGTCGACGCGTGAGCAGGTGGCGCAGCGTCGTGGCCGGGCTGGCGGCCGGCGCTGCCGGGACGACCGCACTGAACGCCGTCACCTACCTGGACATGGCGGTGCGCGGACGGCCGACCAGCAGCACTCCCGAGGACACCGTCGAAAAGCTCACCGATCGGGCGGGGGTCGACATACCAGGGGACGGCGACACCCGGAAGAACCGGCTCGCGGGCCTGGGTCCGTTGACCGGACTCGCGACGGGAGTCGGCATCGGGGGCGCCTTCGGACTTGCCAGGACGTTCGGCTTTCATCCAAACGTGCTGGTCACCGGCTTGGTGATCGGTGCGGCAGCCATGGCCGGCACGGATGTGCCGATGGCCGCTCTCGGGGTGAGCGACCCCCGCACCTGGGCCGCGAAGGACTGGCTCAGCGACGCCGTGCCGCACCTGGCCTACGGCCTGGTCACCGCTGCCGTCGTTCGAGGTCTCGACCGACGCTGACCTACGCATTGACTGGCAGCCTTCTGACGGCCTCGGGCAGCATGGGCTGCGCCAGCCGAGCGCGAGGAGTGGTGAACCGTGAAGTGGGGTGACGGAGGTCGTCCTGCCCCACGTGCGCCACGTCCGACCGCTCGGCTCCGCGGTGATGGCGACGGTGAGCACGGGGGCACCCACGCCGAACCCGACCAATGGCCGGAGGGGCTGCTCGAGGCTGCCGTCCACGTCGTGCCACCGTCGGAGCGTAGGCCGCACTGCCTTGTGCGCCAGTTTGATTCAGGTGGTCACCACCAGCGTGATCCCGTTCCATCGGTCGCGCCACCGCACGCAGAAGACGCCGACCAGCCCGCCGCCCGAGCTCGACCGTTGTGTCACAAGCGGATCGGCGGATCCAAGCGGTCATCGCAACAGGAGCGGTCCGATCTGTTCGATCGGCTTCTTGAACGCTAGTCGTTTTCGGGGTCTGTCGTTGAGCTCGGCGGCGACCCAGTCCAGGTCGGCTTCGCTGTGCACCGACAGGTCGGTGCCCTTGGGGAAATACTGCCGCAGCAGCCCATTGGTGTTTTCGTTGGTCCCGCGCTGCCAAGGGGCGTGCGGGTCGCAAAAGAAGATGGCCAGGTCGGTGGCCATCTGGACCTGTTTCCAGTCACGCATCTCCACGCCCTGATCCCAGGTCAGCGACCCGCGCAGCGCCGAAGGTAAGGTCTGGATCTTCGCGGCCAGGGCCGGCGCGACCTGCGCCGGTTTGTAGCCCTCGGGCAGGTGCACCAACATCGTGTAGCCGGTGGTGCGTTCCACCAGGGTGCCGATCGCGCTGGCGTTGGCCTTGCCGATGATCAGGTCCCCCTCCCAGTGCCCGGGCACCGCGCGGTCATCGGCCTCAGCAGGGCGCTCGGCGATGCTGATCATGTCCGGCAGGACACGGCTCTTGCGATGAGCGCCCTGACGGTTGGGTTGGCGCAGCCCGCGCCCGGTGCGCAGGCATTTGGCCAGGTCACGGCGCAGCGCACCACGGGACTGGACGTACAGGGACTGGTAGATGGTCTCGGTGGACACCCACATCTCCGGGTCATCGGGGTGGTCATCTCGAAGTCTGCCAGCGATCTGTTCGGGTGAGTACTTCTTCTCAAGGTCCAGCTCGACCCGCGCCCGAAGGACCACGTTGGTCACCAGCTTGGCCGGCTTGGGTCGGCCTGCCCGCTCATAGGCCAGCGGATGCGCGGTCGTGGCCCGGTAGGTGCCTTTCCCGTCACTGTTACGCGCCAGCTCTCGGCTGATCGTCGACGGCGACCTTCCAAGGCGCCTCGAGATGGAGCGGATCGACTCGCCGCTGGCACGACCCAGCGCGATCTCTTCTCGCTCACCGAAGGACAGGTATCGCCCCTGCAGTCCGCGCCCGCGACGCGGGCGCACGCCACCGGCCTGACGCACCCAAGCCAGACCGCGCTGACGATGGGTGCCGGCGACGGCCGAGGCATCGGTCATGAACTCACCGGCTTGCCATGCGGCCCAGAACGGCTGAATCAAATCGGCTACCAGCTGGTTAGAGAAACGGACTGTCATCGGCACCCTCATATCTTGGGGTGTTGCGACGACCGCAAGGACCTAAGGATCCCTCAGCGGAACGAGGCATCGGGCCTAGAGGCGTGGGTCTGGGCAGGCGTCCGGCTCCCACTAGGTGCGGCTACAGGCTCGCCTCGTCCGGGGTGGCCAGCGTCAGCACTGCCTCAATGACATTGGGATCCTCCTCCAACTGGTACTCGAGGTCGCGCAACGTGTAGGCCACCCGGGACTCGGCTTCCTCCCCCGCCAGGTCGACGCTAGCAACGAGAAGGACCTGACGCGGTCCGATGAACTCCAGACGCAGATAGGCGACTCGAGACACCTCGGGCATCTGCTTGATGCGTGCCAGTGCTGCGTCCCGCGACCGGGTGTCGCTCTCCTGGCCGGTCAGGAACCGGCGGTTCTGGTTGATCAGCACGACGGCGACCACACCCAGCAGGAGCCCAACCAGGATGGAACCAACGGCGTCGTAGACGGCGTTCCCGGTCAATTGGTGCAGCAAGATCCCCACGGCGGCGATAACCAGCCCGATCAGGGCGGCCGCGTCTTCGGCGAACACGGCGCGCAGCGTGGGGTCCGAGGTGGCCAACGCATGCTCGAGCACCTCGCGGTCCAGGTGTCGTGCCTCGCGCCGGGTCTGACGGAATGCCTGCATGAAGGAGAACCCTTCGAGCAGGAACGCGATGACCAACACGACGTAGGCCCAGAAGTAGGAGGACTCCTCGCCAGCCTCGAACAGTTTCGTCACACCGTTCCACACCGACACCACAGCACCGGCGGTGAACAAGCCCAACGCCGCGAACATCGACCACACGTACGCCTCCCGGCCGTACCCGAGCGGGTGGCTGTCATCCGGCCGGCGTCGCGAACGCCGGTCGGCGATGAACAGCAGTACCTGGTTGCCGGTGTCAGCCCAGGAGTGGGCGCTTTCAGCGAGCATCGATGCAGACCCCGTCGCTACGGCCACTACCGTCTTCGCGACCGCGATGATGAGGTTCGCGAAGAACGCAATGACGACCGTCGTCGGGCTCTCCCCACCCGAGCTGCTCGCTTCCGTCTCCGGGCCTGTCATCGGACTCCTCGTGTACCACGGTCCCGTGCGCAGCAGACCTCGTTCGGGAAGCCGGACCCCTCTTCTCCGACCGCCACCAACCCACCGGGCAATGGCAAAATCGCCAGCCTGCCCGGGCGGCAGGTCCCGGCATAAAGCGGCTCAAAGTTAGAGACTCTCGACAACAACAACTGGAAACTAAGGAGCATCATGGGCATCATTGGATTCCTCATCGCAGGACTCATCATCGGCGCTCTCGCGCGCCTATCAAACCAGGCAAGCAGAACCTGAGCGAGCTCATGACGCTGTCCCGCGTCAAGAAGGTGGCAGGAATTTGGGCTCGGGAAAGTTGGGGATGGCGGGGTCGGCCAAGCCGAGGTGTACCTCGTGCGGACGGTTCCAGGCCAGCGCCTCGTGCGGCCTGATGGTATTGAACTCGTCCCGGAAGGCCTCGGCCTCGCGGACCAGGTCGAGGGGATCGTCGATGGGTTCGAGATAGAGCCGCTCGTACTTCAGTGACTGGAAGCCTCGCTCCCGCACGCCGTTCTGGCCAGGGCTCTTGACCTTGGTCCGGACGTGGGTCAACGCGGGCTGGCCGGCGATGAACGCGCCGAAGCGAAACGACTTGAACGGGCCACCGTTGTCCGTCACCACCGTGATCGCCACCAGCAGCTCGCCGGTCTCCACATCGACCTGGCAGAGGTCGAGCAGCTGGTGGCCCGTGGAGCCGCTCGGCCTCGGCGACGGCGAGCTCGACCGCGGCGATCGCGTCGAACTGGTTCGCGGTCGGCGACCAGTGCCACCCGAACTCGTACTTGCTCCAGTAGTCGGCGATCCCAGCGACCCGCCAGGTCCCGCCCTTGGTGGTCTCGTACTCGGAGAAGTCAAACTGCCACACCTGGTTCGGACCGGTCGCAGGTTCGGCGAAGGCTGCGCGGCGCTGCTGGGCCAACTGGCGAGGTTCGCGCTGGTAGTGGGCCTTGAGCAGCAGACCTTGGTCGTCGAGGATCCGCAACGCCGTCGAGGCCGTCACCGCGGTGACCTCAGTGGCGGGCCATCGCCCAGATCTTGCGATGGCCCCAGGCCGGGTGCTTGGTCGCCAACGCGACCACACGTCGCGATGTGTCTGCCGCGCTGGCTGTGGCCAGGGACCCTTCTCGCCGCTGGCCGACACGCGCCTTGGCCTGCCAGCGGCGATAGGTCCGCTCCGAGATGCCGAACAACTCCCAGAACCTCGTGGTCGGCATCCCTGCCTCCAACCTGGCTACCTCGAGGTCCTCGAAGGGCCCAGCCGGCCCTCAGCTGACTTCTCCCAGACCCGCGCCTCCAGATGCACCTCGCCCAGCGCCTGCGTCAGCTCGACGACCTCGGCCTCCAGCTGCTGCTCCCGGATCGACGCACCGGTCCGGCCCACGGTTAGGCCGACCTTGCCGGCCTCGACGAAGTCGGACTTCCACCGGTGGAACGACTACTCGCTGACCTTCTCCTACCGAGCAGCCTCCTACACCGAGACCTCCCCAGCGAGCACGCCCAGCACCACGCGGATCTTCTTCTCCGCCGCGATCACCGGCGGACGACCCATGACAGACCAACCGGCTGGTCAGGTGCGTCCCGGCGAAGCGACTGGCCGTCGTCCGGATCGCCAGGGGCGGTGTCGGGAGCGAGACCGTGCTGAACATCACCAACCGGAAGCGGGACCACGAGCGCAACGGTGCGATCAAGGTCTGCAAGATCGCCGGTGAGGGAGTGAAGGTGGGCCGCACGTTCACCTTCAGTGTCGGCGGCAGGACTCTGCGGGTGCCGGCCGGCCCGGCCAGGCAGGGCGGCTACTGCAAGGTCGCCGGCGGCTTCACCCGTGGCACCAACGTCAAGGTGACCGAGAAGGCCAGCAGCGGCACCAAGGTCTCGAAGATCACGGTCCGGCCCAGCGACCGCAAGGTCTCGTCGAACGAGGCGAACCGCACCGCGACCGTTCGGGTCGGGAAGAACTTCACCGTGGTGAGCTTCACCAACACAGCCAGGTGAACTTCGCCAGCATCAACAACACGTAACAACGAGTGGCAAGGGCCCCCGGCGCTCCCCGCGCCGGGGGCCTTGCCGCTTCGAGGCGCTGGTACGGCAAGATCCGCACGGAAGTCGGTGGGGGGCGAAGACCGAACCGGTGCAAGTCTCACCGGGGCGGTGAGACGGAGGACGCGTGCAGCAAACGCTCGGACTTGGCACGACGACGCCGCTGCCGGCGCTGCGCGACGCGTTCGACATCCCCGACGACGTGGCGTATCTCAACTGCGCGTACATGGCACCCCAACCGCATCGTGTGACGGAGGCGGGGATCGCTTCCGCAAAGCGCAAGCAACGGCCGTGGAGCCTGGGACCGAAGGACTTCTTCGACGATCTCGAGCGGCTGCGCACGCTGTTCGCACAGCTGGTCCACGGTGACGCAGACGGCGTGGCGGTCGCGCCCGCCGCGAGTTACGCGCTGAGCACCGCGGCGGCGAACGCGTCGGCATCCGCCGGGGACCGCATCGTCGTCCTGACCGAGCAGTACCCGTCGAACGTGTATCCGTGGCGGGACCTCGCGCAGCGGTCCGGAGCGACAGTGGTCGCCGTGATACGTCCCGAGGACGGGAACTGGACGCAGGCCGTCGTCGAGTCGATCGACGAGCGGACGGCGGTCGTGGCCGTGCCCAACTGCCACTTCATGACCGGCGCCCTGATCGATCTCGCCATGATCGGGTCAGCGGCACGCGCCGTCGGTGCCATGTTCGTCGTCGATGCGACCCAGTCACTCGGCGTGCTGCCGCTGCGCGCGGACGAGATCGGCGCGGACGTGGTGGTCGCCGCGGGCTACAAATGGCTGCTGGGTCCGTACAGCCTCGGGTACGCGTGGACGGCGCCGCACTGCCGTGACTGGCGGCCGTTGGAGCACCATTGGGCCGGTCGCGAGGGCAGCGAGGACTTCGCCAACCTGACGTCCTACACCGACTCTTTTCGGCCGGGCGCCCGCCGCTTCGACGGCGGAGAGGCGAGCAACTTCGTCCTCGTTCCGATGGCGCTCGCGGCCCTCGAGACGGTGGCCGAGTGGTCGGTGGAGCGCGTCGCCGCCACCGTGGAACCGTTGACCGCAGCCGTCCTCGACGGCGCCGCGGCACTCGGCCTGTCGCCTCACGTCGGGCTCAGCGCCGGTCACATCGTCGGTCTGCGGCTGCCGACCGGATCACCGGACGCAGTCGTGCAACGCCTGGCCGAAGCGCAGGTGCACGTCAGCCTGCGTGGCGACAACCTGCGGGTCTCGCCCTACGTGTTCAACACCGCCGACGACGTCGCGCGCCTGCTCGAGGCGCTGGCCGCTGCTCTGTAGCCGGAGCGGGAGCCGGCGACGGGTGACCGTGGGTCAGCGCTGGTTGCGCCGTCGCTCGATCTCGGCGCCTTCTCGGCGTAGATCGCCCCAGCGCAACGGTAGGTCGAGGATCTGACCGCTCCGCTCCGCCGTGGAGACGAAGTCCAAGGCGTCGGTGATGATCCGTCGCTGTGCGCTGACGTGGAAAGGGACGCCGAAGTGGTGTCCCATCCGGAACGGTACGAAGACGGCGCGGGGCGGCTTGACGTGCTCGGTGACGTCTCGGGCGACCGTGACCGAGACCGTGGGGATGCCGCGCCGTTCGATAGCGCGCTGGACCAGTCCGACCGACTGGTGGCAGATCGGTCAAGCGGGGGCGAGCAGCGCGAGGTCTGCGTGCTCGTCGGCCACGGCCTGCGCGAGGTCCTCGGCGAGCGTGTGCTCGAGCAGGTCGGGGTCCATGTTGTAGCCGATGAAGGAGAAGAAGTTCTCGGTGAGCCCGCCGACGACTTGCTCGTGTGCGAGCTCGTTCAGCCGCTCGATCGGGAAGATGACGTTGAGGTCGCGGTTAGCGCCGTCAGTCGGGTACTTCAGCTGGTGAATCTCCAGGTCAGCCGGGTTGGAGCCGGAGGGGACGCGGCGAAAGCTGTAGTCGCCGATGGGGTGGACCACGTCGAACGGCAACGTCCCCGCCGGCTGGACACCGGCTGTGCTCACGAACGTCAGTCGGGACTCGCTGAGTGGCTGGGTTGGGCGCGCGAGCGGCACGACATCGCTCTTGGTGATCATGGAGCCGGGATAGCGCTCGTTGACGGTGTGCCACAGCCCCTTGCGCAGTTGTCGGTTCTCAGAGGTCGCCGTCATGGATCCACTCTCCGGACTGCTGTACAAGATGGAAGTGCAGGGAAAAGAACAAGTGCGCCAGCGTGGCGCGATCCTGGGCACGCAGGGTGTCGAGTACGAAAGCGCGGTCGACGTCAGGCAGGTCCAGCAGGACGGTGAGCGCCTGGACCCACGCCTTGTCGATCTCGCGGCGACCGGCAGCCTCGTCGCCGTCGCCGACGTGCAACCGCACGTACCGGATCAACGTCTCGTCGTCTCCGGTGGCCACTGCAGCCCGCAGATGCGAAAGAGACAACGCACACTCCTTCGGCGGGGTCCGGGACACGCTAACCGACACGGTCGTGCTGGGCTCAGCCGGGGATGTCGATGGCGGACGAACCGGCTCTGACCCGGACGCCTCGCCTGCTGCCGACTCGGCGGCAGGGCGGACGGCAGTCTAGGCCCCGGGATCGGAACTGCCCTCCTCCTCGCGTCACCCCCGAGCGCCGGACGCCGCCGGTGCCATCAATTGAGTATGGACACCCCAGGGGGGTACCATACGAGTCTGACCCCCGACCGGTCCACCCGCGGGGACACGAGCAGGAACAAGGCACAGCGGAGGAGAAACCGCATGGAGGGCACCGAGCAGGCCGACGAGCCCGGCTACATCCAGCGCAAGGAGGACTACCTCAGGCGGCTACGCCGCATCGAGGGTCAGGCCCGTGGGTTGCAGCGAATGGTCGAGGAGGAGAAGTACTGCATCGACATCTTGACCCAGGTCTCGGCGGTGACGAAGGCATTGCAGTCGGTCGCGCTGGGCCTGCTCGACGAGCACCTGACCCACTGCGTGGTCGAGGCCGCGGTGGCCGGCGGCTCCGAGGCCGACGCCAAGGTCAAGGAGGCCTCGGAGGCGATCGCACGCCTGGTCCGTTCCTGATGCCGTCACCTACACCACCGAAGACACCACCGAAGAGGAGCCTGTCGATGACCAGCACGTCCAGCTACACCGTGGTCGGGATGACCTGCGAGCACTGCGTGAGCGCGGTGACCGAGGAGGTCAGCCAGGTGCCTGGAGTCGTAGACGTCGACGTCGAGCTGGCCACGGGCGGACTTACCGTCACCGGCGACACCGACGTCGACGCTGCGTCCGTACGCGCCGCCGTGCAGGAGGCCGGGTACGAGGCGGCCGAGGACCGATGAGCACCACGACGAGCAGCACGACGCCCTCGGCTCCGAGTGGTGCCGGGCAGGTCGAGCTCGCCATCGGCGGCATGACCTGTGCGTCGTGCGCCGCGCGGGTCGAGAAGCGGCTCAACAAGCTGGACGGCGTCAGTGCCACGGTCAACTACGCGACGCAGAAGGCCAAGGTCGTCTACGCCGACGGGGTCGCCCGCGAGGATCTCGTCTCCGCGGTGGAGCGGGCCGGCTACACCACTCGGCTGCCCGAACCGCCTCGCCCGGCCGCAGCCGGCCAGCAGGAGGCTGCGGCTGCCGAGCCCGATCCCGTACGCCAGCTGCGCCAGCGACTGCTGATCTGCACCGTGCTCAGCGTGCCCGTCGTCGCGATGGCGATGGTACCGATGCTGCAGTTCACGAACTGGCAGTGGCTGTCACTGACCCTGGCCGCCCCCGTCGTGGTGTGGGGAGCCTTCCCCTTCCACCGGGCCGCGTGGACCAACTTGCGCCACGGCACCTCCACGATGGACACCCTCATCTCGATGGGCACGCTGGCCGCTCTGGGGTGGTCGGTGTACGCGTTGTTCTTCGGCACCGCGGGCATGCCCGGGATGAAGCACCCCTTCGAGCTGACCGTCACCCGGGTCGACGGCAGCGCCAACATCTACCTTGAGGCAGCCGCCGGGGTCACCACGTTCATCCTCGCCGGCCGCTTCCTCGAGGCGCGGTCCAAGCGCCGTGCGGGTGCGGCGCTGCGCGCCCTGCTCGAGCTCGGGGCCAAGGAGGTCTCCCTGCTGCGGGACGGGCGGGAGGAACGTGTCCCGGCCGAGCAGCTGGTGATCGGCGACACGTTCGTCGTACGCCCAGGCGAGAAGATCGCCACCGACGGGGTGGTGACCGACGGCAGCTCCGCGGTGGACGCCTCCATGCTGACCGGGGAGTCGATGCCGGTGGAGGTCGGCCCCGGCGACACCGTCGTGGGCGCCACCGGCAACGCCGGCGGCCGCCTCGTCGTCCGCGCGACCCGGGTCGGCGTCGACACCCAGCTCGCCCAGATGGCGCGGCTTGTCGAGGACGCCCAGAACGGCAAGGCCGAGGTCCAACGGCTCGCCGACCGGGTCTCGGGGTTCTTCGTGCCGGTCGTCATCGCCCTCGCGGCGGCGACCCTCGCGGTGTGGATCGGCAGCGGCGGTGGCATCGAGGCAGGGTTCACCGCCGCCGTCGCGGTCTTGATCATCGCCTGCCCCTGCGCTCTGGGGCTGGCCACGCCCACCGCGCTGATGGTCGGCACCGGGCGCGGAGCTCAGCTGGGCATCTTGATCAAAGGTCCGGAGGTGCTGGAGTCCACCCGCAGGGTCGACACCGTCGTCCTGGATAAGACCGGGACCGTCACCACCGGCTCGATGAGCCTGCTGCACGTCGCCACCGCACCGGGGGTCGACCCGCGGCAGGTGTTGGCGCTGGCCGGTGCGCTCGAGGACGCCTCCGAGCACCCGATCGGCCGGGCGATCGCCAAGGGCGCGGCCGAGCGGGTCGGCGCCGTGCCCGCAGTGGAGGACTTCGCCAACGTCGAGGGCCTCGGCGTACGCGGTGTCGTCACCCTCGACGGCACTCGCCACGCCGTGCGCGTCGGGCGTGCCGGCCTGCTGACCGAGTGGTCCCAGCAGCTTCCCTCCGACCTCGAGCGCTCGAAGGCCGCGGCCGAGGCCGAGGGCAAGACCGCCGTCGTCGTCGGCTGGGACGGTGCCGCCCACGGAGTGCTTGTCGTGGCTGATGCCGTCAAGGACACCTCCGCCGAGGCGATTCGGCAGCTGCGCGAACTTGGTCTGACTCCGGTGCTCCTGACGGGCGACAACGAGCAGGTCGCGCGGTCGGTGGCTGCCCAGGTGGGGATCGAGCACGTCATCGCGGAGGTCATGCCGCGGGACAAGGTTGACGTCATCAAGCGGCTGCAGGGCCAGGGCAAGGTGGTGGCGATGGTCGGCGACGGGGTCAACGACGCCGCCGCCCTGGCCCAGGCCGACCTCGGGTTGGCGATGGGCACCGGTACCGACGTCGCGATCGAGGCCTCCGACCTCACTCTGGTCCGCGGGGACCTGCGAGTCGCCGCCGATGCCATCCGGTTGTCCCGCAAGACCCTGGCGACGATCAAGGGGAACCTGTTCTGGGCGTTCGCCTACAACGTGGCGGCCCTGCCGCTGGCGGCCGCCGGACTGCTCAACCCGATGCTCGCCGGCGCCGCCATGGCTTTCTCCTCGGTCTTCGTGGTGACCAACAGCCTGCGGCTGCGCCGCTTCGACCCGCTGAGCTCTGACCGGTCGGATGGGGGCGCCGGGGTGGTTCACCACCGCACCACGACCGCATGAGTGCCGATGCTGGCCCGCCCGGCACGCCCCTCACGCGTCGGCGCTTCTTGTGGCTGGGAGCGGCCGGTGCCGCGGTGGTCGGCGGCGGTGCGGCCGGGACCCGGCTGCTGTTGAGTGGTTCGCCGGTAGGCCCCGGCGATCCCGCCGTCGCCGCCACCGAGGCCGCCCGCAGCACGACCGGACGCGTCGTGAGCCGCGAGCTGCGCGCTGCACCGGCCACCGTCGACCTGGGCGGCAGGGTCGTCGACACCTGGGCCTACGGCGACAGCGTGCCCGGGCCGCAGATCCGCGTGAACGCCGGCGACGAGCTGCGGGTGCGGCTGGTCAACGACCTGCCCGACTCCACCACCGTCCACTGGCACGGCCTGTCCCTGCGCAACGACATGGACGGGGTGCCGGGTCTGACCATGCCCTCGGTCGGTGCCGCCGAGAGCTTCGACTACTCCTTCGTCGTGCCCGACCCGGGGACCTTCTGGTTCCACCCGCACTTCGGGGTGCAGCTGGACACCGGACTGCAGGCTGCGCTGATCGTCGAGGACCCCGATGAGCAGGCCGACTACGACGTCGAGGCCGTGCTGGTCCTGGACGACTGGACCGACGGCCTAGGTGACTCACCCGCCGAGATCTTCGCCGGCATGCGCGAGAACGGCATGGACATGGGCGGGATGGACATGGCGGAGATGGACATGGCGGAGGTGTCAGCGGCCGAGCCGCTGGGTGCCGACACCGGGGACGTGGTGTACCCCGCCCACCTGATCAACGGCCGGCTGCCGTCCGCACCGGTCACCGTCGCCTCGCTGGCCGGCCGGCGGATCCGGTTCCGGCTGATCAACGCCGGCTCCGACACCGCGTACCGCTTCGCCATCGGCGGGCATCGCCTCACGGTCACACACGCCGACGGCTTTCCTGTGCTGCCCGTCGAGGTCGACACGCTGCTGCTCGGCATGGGCGAGCGGTACGACGTCGTGGTCACCGCCGGCGACGGAGCCTTCCCCATGGTCGCGGTGCCGGAGGGCAAGGACGACCCATCGGCGCTGGCCGTGCTGCGTACGTCCTCGGGACCGACGCCGGCCGCGAGCGCTCGCCCGGGTGAGCTGGACGGTCGGATGCTCACCTACGCCGACCTGGTGCCGGTCGATCAGGTCGCCCTGCCTGTTCGCGAGCCGGACCGGCAGCTGGACCTGTTGCTGGAGATGGCCGACGGGGGACGCCGCTGGCTGATCAATGGAGCCGCGTACGGCGACCACGAGCCGCTCACGGTCGAGGCGGGGGAGCGGGTACGGCTGACCATGTCCAACCAGTCGACGATGTTCCACCCCATCCACGTGCACGGTCACACGTTCGCGGCCGGCCCGCGCGGCGTACGCAAGGACACCATCAACGTGCTGCCCAAGCGGAGCCTGTCGGTGGACCTGCTCGCGGACAACCCGGGCCAGTGGCTCGTGCACTGCCACAACGTGTACCACGGCGAGCTCGGCATGATGACGGTCCTGTCGTACGTCGCCTGAGCGAGTCACGGGCAGCTAGGGCACGATCACGGCATGCCCCCCAACGCGACACCCGCCGTGCCGGACCGTAGCGCGACGCTGTCCAGCGGAAACGCCATGCCTCTGCTCGGTTTCGGCACGTGGCAGCTACGGGGTGAGGAGGCCGTTCGGGCCACGGCCGCGGCGCTGGAGTTCGGGTACCGGCACGTCGACACCGCGACCGTGTACCGCAACGAGCGGGAGGTGGGCGCCGGGATCGGTGCGTCCGGGGTGGCCCGGGACCAGGTCTTCGTCACCACCAAGGTGCTGCCGAGTGCGGGGCCACCGCTGGACCGGCTGCGCGAGAGTCTCGAGCAGCTCGACACCGGCCATGTGGACCTGTGGCTGATCCACGCGCCACCGGATGACGGGGTGGGAGTCGACATGTGGCGAGCGTTGGCCTCGGCACAGCAGGAGGGACTTGCTCGCGACATCGGGGTGAGCAACTTCTCGCTCGCTCAGATCGACCAGCTGGCGGAGCAGACCGGTGTGCTTCCCGCCGTGAACCAGATCGAGTGGAGCCCGCTGCTCTTCGCCGAGACGACCGTGCAGGGACACCGCGAGCGGGGCGTCGTGCTCGAGGGTTACAGCGCACTCAAGGGAGGCGTCCTCAAGCATCCCGTGGTGGTGGAGGTGGCCGAGCGGATCGGCCGGACCCCGGCGCAGGTCGTCATCCGCTGGCACGTCGAGCACGGTGTGGTCGTGATCCCCAAGTCCCGCGACCGGGCCCGCATCGCCGCCAACGCCGACGTCGGCGACTTCTCGCTCAGTGCCCACGACGTCGCGGCGCTGGATGCGCTCGGCAGCGCCCACACCTGAGCCGCGGACCGCCTCGAGCGCGAAGCTCAGCCGCGAGACGCTCGTGCGGCAGTACGGGCCGCCAACGACGTCAAGACCTTGCGCCGCGACCTGCTCAAGGTGTCTGCTCCGGCCCTGCCCCGAGTTGTCAGACGCTGAGGTTGCTATAGCAACCTCAGCGTCTGACAAGTCACGGTGTTCAGGCCGCGGGCGGTCGCAGGTGGGGCGGGAGCAGCTTGTGGGTGCCGTCGCACCACGGTGAGCGGGCGGTCTTCCCGCAGCGGCACAGGGCCACGACGGGGCGCAGCACCGGGTACGACCGGCCGTCGGCGGCGCGGACCGAGGTCGCGCCGCGTACCAGCGCGGGTCCCCCGGGACACAGGCGTACCTCGACCTCGCGGTCGAGCTCGGCCGTCATGCGACCACCACCTCGTCCGGCACCTCGTCCGGCACCGACTCGCCGGCGGCCGTCTGGTCGTCACCCGACTCGTCCGCGCGGGTCCACGCGCCGAGCAACTCGACCGCCGCCAGCGCGTCGAGGTGTAGGCAGACGGCGGCGCCGAAGGCGATCTCGGCCTCCATGCCCGGCTCGGTGGCCGCGAGCGTCTCGCAGACGTCGCGCATGGCGAGCTGCTCGTGCGCAGAGTCGGCCTCGACGTGCTCGTCGTAGTACGCCGTAGCCACCGGCGGGAACTCCAGGCGGGTCAGTGCGTCGGCGTAGCGGCGGCTCGGCGTCGCGCTGGTCGACTCGACCGCAGCGAAGTGGCCGACGGTGGCACCGCGGAGCCGACGGTGCAGAGCGAGGAGGCTCATCGAGTTGTTGACGGCCAGAGCGGTGCCGGTCAGGCAGTCGAGGTACGCGCCGTACTCCGAGCTGAGGCCGCACGCCTCGAGCGTGTCGGCGAACATCCGCGCGTGCTGGCGTTCGGGGCGGCCGGAGCCGTACTCGTCGTACTGGACCTCGACCATCGCCACCTTCGGCCCCCCGACCAGGCGGGGGATGACGAACGTGTGCGGGTCGGCCTCCTTCAGGGTGTAGACGCTGCGCTGCCGCAGCAGCTCGAGCACCTGCTCTCGGGTGGCGTGGCGTTGCACGTAGCGCGAGAGCGGCGGCGCGTCGAAGTCGGTGGTGAGGCTGAACAGCCGCTCGGCCAGCGGCCCCTCCGCGGACAAGACCGACGCCACCGTGGCTGCGGTGAGCTCGCGCAGGCGCTGCTCGAAGACCGCCTCGACCATCGCGCGCACCTCGAGCAGGTCCGGGTCCCACTCCCAACAGTCGTCGACATCGTCGAAGCCCCGGTAGTGCAGCTCGTACATGATCCAGAGCGCGAGCTGTACGTCGTCGTCGGTGAGCGGGTCGACGTCAGCGGGAAGCCCGGCGAGCAGGTCGCGGGCAGCGTCGACGTCAGGCGCGCCGGCCCCGGAGAGCCAGCAGCGCACGAGGCCGCTCAGCGGGCCACGGGGAAACGGCAACTGCATGCTTTGACTCTACGCAGTGGCCGATGCACCGGTCTCGTTCGAGGGCTCGATGCGGTCCCGGCCTCGCCAGCTCGCCAGCTGATCGGCGACGACCACGACCAGGAGCCAGGCCGTGCCCAGGGTCCAGGCGACCAGCACGTCGGTCAGCCAGTGCAGGCCGAGGAAGACCCGCGACAGTCCCATCGCGACCGCGAACCCGAGCGCGACCGCGGCGACGACGACCCGCCGCCACCCTCGGCGCACGTGCGGTGCGACGAGGTAGGCCAGGCAGCCGGCGACGACCCACGAGTTGAGCGAGTGGCCGCTGGGGAACGACGGTGACGTCTCGTACGGCGGCACCGCGAGGGCCAGCGGGGGCCGGACCCGGTCGACCACGGTCTTGCCGACCGCGGTCATGGCCAGCGAACCGGCGCCGGCGACCGCCAGCACCAGCACGGGTCGCCAGCTGCGCAGCCAGGCGGCCACGCCCACCGCGGCCGCGAGGGTCAGCCACGGCATCACCGCGGTGCCGCCGAGGTCGGTGAAGCGGGTGACCCAGGTGTCCACCGCCTCGGTACGCAGGGGCACGACGGCGCGGAGCACCGGACCGTCCAGCCCCGCGACGCCCTCCCGCTCGGTGACCGCGTCGTACAGGGCCGCGGTCGCCGCGGTCGCGGCCAGCACGAGCACCATTGCGGCGACGAGCAGCAGGGCCAGCGACCGGTCGGGGCCGACGTGGCGGGCCACCCCTGCCTGCACCCGGCGGGCGAGGCCGACGGCTCGAACCGGCACCGAGACGAGAGGTCGAGTCTGCACCGGCCCATCCTGACGGGCATGCTGCACGGGTGCCCAGTGCCGAGCTCACGCAGCGTCGGGTCTCCGACGCGCTCGTCGTCGTCCTCGCCGTCGTGTCTGTGGCGCTGCTCGGGCTGTCGGCGTTCGGCGACCTCACGGTCGAGCAGCGGCTCACCGTCTTCTGGGTCGACGTTGGCATCTGCGTGCTCTTCGCGCTGGAGTTCGCGACGTCGTGGTCGCACCTGCGCTGGCGGCCGGCCTTCTTGCTGCGCAACTGGTACGACGTGCTCGGCATGGTGCCCGTCGCGCACCCGGTGTTCACGCAGGGCGGCTGGACCCGCGCGCTGTGGGTCCTCGTGGTGCTCGCCCGGGTCGGCCGCGCCGTCGACCGCCTGGTCGGGGAGAAGGTCACCGCGTCGCTCACCGGGAAGGGGACCGCGGCGCTCGTGGACGCCGTGAAGCGTCCGATCACCGTCGCCGTGCTGGAGGAGGTGGCGGCGGTGCTGCAGTCGGGGCACTACACCAAGAACGTCGCCGCCGCCCTCGAGGAGAACCGTGAGGAGATCAAGGCCATGGTCCGGGAGAAGATCGAGGAGGACCAGCTGACCGGGCGGATCGCGGTGGTGCCCTTCTCCGACCGGCTCGTCGACACGGTCAGCGAGACAACGTTGCGGGTCATCTTCGCGGTCCTCGACGACCCCCGTACCGACGAGCTGATTTCGGACCTGCTGCGCGAGAACCTGATGCAGATGCGCGCCGCGGTCCAGGAGCATGCGTACGGGGACGGTCGGGGGCAAGCCGCGTGGACGCCGGCCGGTCAGGGCGGTTCCGACCCGCGCTCCGGCGCCGCCCGCCGTGCCGGCGCGACCGCTGCGGTCTCCGCGCAGGTCTCGGGGGTGGGTTCGCCCGACGCGGCCGGCGGCGTGGCCGAGTCCACGCGTCCGCCGAGCAGCCCGGACCCGCTGGACCGCTGGCGGCCCAGCGCCTGACCCGGGCGTCTACCGTGGGGCTCTGATCGCTCGCCGCACGTCCGTCTGACCCGCAAGGACGCCGATGTCCGCCACTCCTGACAGCCTGCTCGCCCTGGATGCGGTGCTCACCGACGACGAACGCGACGTCGCCGCCACGGTGCGCGCCCTGCTCGACGACCACGTACGCCCGCACATCGGCCAGTGGTACCTCGACGGGGCGCTGCCCGTCCGCGAGCTGGCCAAGCAGTTCGGACAGCTGGGGCTGCTCGGCATGCACCTGTCCGGCTACGGCTGCCCCGGCGCGAGCGCCACGATGTACGGCGTGGCCTGCCGCGAGCTCGAGGCGGTCGACTCCGGCATCCGCTCGCTGGTGTCGGTGCAGGGCTCACTGGCGATGTATGCCATCCACCGCTGGGGCAGCGAGGAGCACAAGAACCGGTGGCTGCCGGGCATGGCCGCCGGTGAGCTCATCGGCTGCTTCGGCCTCACCGAGCCCGACGCCGGCTCCGACCCCGCTGCGATGCGCACCGTCGCCCGTCGCGCCGGCACGGGGGACCGGGCGGACTGGGTGCTCGACGGCACCAAGATGTGGATCACGAACGCGCCGGTCGCCGACGTCGCCCTCGTGTGGGCGCGGACCGACGACGGCGTACGTGGGTTCGTGGTGCCGACCGACTCCGCCGGGCTGTCGGCCCCCGAGGTGCCGGGGAAGCTCTCGCTGCGGGCGTCGGTGACCGGTCAGCTCGTGCTCGAGGGCGTCCGGCTGCCCGCCGACGCGGCGTTCCCCGACGTACGCGGGCTCAAAGGGCCGCTCGCCTGCCTGACCGAGGCCCGGTTCGGCATCGTGTGGGGTGTCACCGGGGCGCTGCGCGACTCGCTGGAGAGCGCCCTCGCGTACGCCGCGACCCGCACCCAGTTCGGCCGGCCGATCGCGGGCTTCCAACTGACCCAGGCCAAGTTCGCCGACGCGGCGGCCGCATACGGCACGGCGGTGCTGCTCGCGTTGCACCTCGCCCGGTTGAAGGACGGGGTGTACGGCGAGGCTCGGCTGACGCCCGAGATGGTCAGCCTGGCCAAGCTGGACAACGTGCGCGCCGCGCTCGAGGTCGCCCGCTCGATGCGATCGGTGCTCGGCGGGTCGGGCATCACCGCCGACTACCCGCCGATGCGGCACGCCCTCAACCTGGAGACCGTGCTGACGTACGAGGGCACCCAGGAGGTGCACCAGCTCGTGGTGGGCAAGGCGCTGACGGGCTTGGACGCGTTCGGCGCCTGAGCACGGGCATGACCAGGTTCCCCTGTACATGGGCCTGGCAGCGGCCTGGGATGTGGCGACCCCTCAGTCCTGGAGGGAACGCGTACGACGCGTCCGGCCCAGCGACTCCGGCGAGGTGCGCAGCAGGCGCAGCACCGCGCGCTCGATCTCCGCGCGGGTCTCCAGGTCGTTGCGGTCCGCCTCGCCGCCCAGCCGGCGCAGAGTGCCTTCGATCGTCACGCCGTCCTCGAACAGGTCGATGACCCGGGGGTCGACGTACGACGCGCGCGCGACCGTCGGGGTGTTGCCCAGCCAGCTGGCCACCTCGCGCATGGAGGCAGCGATGGCCCGCTTCCGGGCGGTCTTGGTGTCGGCCAGGTCGCTGCGCTCGGCGAGCGCGACCGCGGCGAGCACCGTCCCGTGCCAGGTGCGAAAGTCCTTGGCCGACACCTCGCCGCCGATGAGCGCCTTGACGTACGCGTTGACGTCGTCGCTGGACACGTCGACCCAGCGGCCGCCGGCGCGGTACGCGAGCAGCTCCTCGCCCCCGCCGCGGCGGCGACGCAGCGTGGTGAGCACCGCGCGTACGTCAGGATCCTTGATCTCGACGTGCTGCTGCTTGCCCGACTTCGCGACGAACTCGAACACCACTGCGTCGCGGCCCACCCGGACGTGCTCCTTGCGGATCGTGGCGAGCCCGTACGAGCCGTGCTGCTCGGTGTAGCTCTCGCCGCCGACCCGGAAGAACCCGACGTCCAGCAGCCGGAAGGCGGTCGCGAGCGCGCGTTCTCGGGGCAGGCCGGGCAGCGCGAGGTGCTCGGCCACGGCCACCCGTGCCCGCGGCAGCTCGGCGGCGACCTCGAGGACACGGTCGTGCTTGGCCTGGTCGCGCTTGCGCCGCCACTGCTCGTGGTAGAGGTACTGGCGGCGTCCAGCGGCGTCGGTTCCGACAGCCTGGATGTGTCCGTACGGGTGGGGGCAGATCCACACCTCTCGCCATGCCGGCGGGATCACCAGCCGGTGGCAGCGGTCCCGGTCGGCGTCTCCCAGGCGTTCGCCCCCGGTGTCGAGGTAGACGAAGCCACGCCCGGCCCGCCGGCGCGACCAGCCGACGTCAGCGGGGGAGACCGTGCGTAACCGGGGCATCGCGCTCCATTGTGTGGGCCGCCCCGCCGACCCGCACGCCGGCCGTCCGCCCGTCCGCGCTGGGGCCTGCCTTGACGGGCCGGGAGCCGTCGTTACGATTCCGTAATGCGCTGCCTCATGGCGGCGACTCAGGGAGAGGATCGCCGGACGGGTGAAGGTCTTCGTGACGGGGGCAACCGGCGTGATGGGCCGCTCGGTGGTGCAGGCTCTGCAGGCGGCGGGTCACCAGGTCGTGGGTCTCGCCCGCGATGACGCCAAGGCGGCGACACTGGTGTCCGCAGGCGTCGAGGCCGCGCGCGCGCAGCTGTTCGACGAAGACAGCCTGGCCCGGGCGTTCGAGGACTGCACCGCGGTCTGCAACATGGCGACCCACGTGCCCGTCGGGCTGTCGGCCCTGTGGTCAGGCGCCTGGAAGGTTCACGACAGCATCCGAGCCGAGGGTTCGCGCCTGGTGGTCCGAGCGGCGAAGCGGGCCGGGGTACGCCGCGTCGTCCAGGAGAGCGTGTCCATGCTGTACGCCGACGCCGGCGAGGAGTGGATCACCGAGCAGAGCCCCATCGCGGTCAACCGGGCGGTGGAGCCGGCGGTGCTTGCCGAGACACACGCCGAGCAGTTCGGCGACTGTGCGCATGACTGGGTCGTGCTGCGCATCGGAGCCATCGTGGGTGACGACGCCTTCACCCGCTGGCGGCTCGCTCGCGCCCGTACTGGCCAACGCATCGGCTTCGGTGACCCTAGGGGTTGGACCTCCGTCGTCCACCCCGACGACGTGGGCTCATCGGTACTCGCTGCGCTCGCCGCGCCGTCGGGCACCTACAACGTCGGGGCGCAGCCGCTGCGCCGCCAGGAGCTGGTGGACGCGTTCGCGCGGGTCACCGGCCACGAGCGCGGCGGGTTCCTGCCTCGCGTGGTCCAACGCGTCGGCGGCGAGCGGGTGGCGCTCCTGACCCGGTCGCAGCGGGTAAGCAGCGAAAGGCTCATGCAAGTCGCGGCGTGGAAGCCGGCGCACGAACGGTTCGACGCGGACTGGCTGCGCGACCTCGTGCCTGCCTCGGCGTGACCGACGAGCCGGAGCCGACGGAACCGGCCGTGGCCGGGCGCGCTGATGGGCTCATCGCCGACGGCGGTAGCCGCGCCCGGGCTCGTCGACGGGCCGCCGCTCTCGGCGACCTCGTGCCGCAGTGCACCGGTGAGGAGCTGCGTAGCGGGGAGGCAGAGCGCGACCGGGTGCCCCACGAGCACTATCTGCGTGACGTACCACCGCACCACGGCTGAGCCGCGGTTGGGTTCGGCGCACCACGCTCAGCCGCGCGGTGCCCCACCCCCCGCCGAGCGGGCCAGCAGGTCGCGGATCTCGGTCAGCAGCGCGGTGTCGGTGACCGCGGGCTCCCCGGCGGCCGGACGGAGCAGGCGCGCCGTGACGCTCTTCATCGGCACCACGACGGCGAAGTAGACCACTGCTGCGGTGATGAGGAAGGCGACGACGGCAGTGAGGAACGCGCCGACGTCGACGAAGGTGGCGGGGTCGTCGCCCCGGAGCCGGAACCCGAGACCCTCCCCGGCCTTGCCGGTCCCCGCCGCGGCGAGCAGGGGGTTGATGAAGCTCGCGGTGAAGGCGCCCACCAGCGCCACGAAGGCGGTGCCGATGACCACCGCGACCGCCAGGTCGAGGATGTTGCCGCGGAGCAGGAACTCCTTGAACCCCTTGAACCCCTTGAACATGGTCTCTCCCTCGTCTTCGCCGGCCGGTGCGGACCAGCGGTCGACGACCCTAGCGAGGCGGCGGGGCTCAGTCCTGACCGACCAGGGGGCTGAGCTGCGACCGAACGGCGGCGTCGGCCAGCGCCAGGGCCGTCGCCGGGGGAACGGCCAGCACCACGACCGGACCGCTGCCCACGCCGAGAGCGCCGTCGCCGGTGTCACCAGCGGGTACGGCCACCACGAGGGCGTCGGCCGCCACCACGGTGGCCGCCTGTTCGCCCGCGGGATCAGCCGCCACCAGATCGATGCGCCGACCGGTCTCGAGCAGCACGAGAGCCGCCGGGTCCGCCAGGCGTACGGAGGTGAGGACGTCGCCGGCCGGCAGCGCAGTGGCCGCCAACCCGCGTACGACGCGCCAGTCGGTCAGCGTCTCGCCCTCGCGTACCGGACCAGTCAGCGTCGCGCCGGTGAGGCTGCGCGGCAGGGCGTCCAGCGCGCCGGCGGGTACGAGGTCGACGGGCAGGTCGACCGTGCGCACGTCGCCGGCCGCCAGGAGGCTGCCGGCGGGTAGGTCCCGGGCCGCGACCAGCACCTGGGTGGTCGGCGGGTCGGGTGGTCGCGCCGCCGAGACACCGGTGCCGACGGCCAGCGCGGCTGCTGCTGCGGCGAGCGGTCGCCTCCGGGCGAGCACCGTGCGCCGCACCCGGGTGCGCCATCGGGTCAGCGTGGAGCCCGCGCTTCGGTCGAGCGGGTCGGTGGGGTCGCCCTGGGGAGCCGGGCGAGCTGGAGCGCGGAGTCGGAGCATCCCGGCACGCTAGGACGGTCCGGCTTCTCCCGGTTCCGGTTCGTCCACAGGTGCTCGCCCGGCCGCGTCCTGCGCGGCGCCGGACTCAGGCGACCGAACCCGACCCGGCGGTCGGCTTGCCGGACCCTGACCGTGTCCCTGCCCGACCCGTCGAGCCAGCCGCGGGAGCCTTGCCGGCCTTGCGGTCCGAGCCCCGGTCCGCGCCCCTGTCCGCGCCGCCGCGCTTGTCCCCACCGTTGGCCGAGTCCTTGCCGGAGCCGCTGTCCGAGCCCTTGCCGGAGCCGCTGTCCGAGCCCTTGCCGGAGCCGCTGTCCGAGCCCTTGTCGGACCCGTTGGCCGAGTCCTTGCCGGACCCGTTGGACGCGGCGTCGCTCGACTCCTGGCTGCCACCCTCCCCGTGGGTCGCCCGGCTGTCGTTGCGGTAGAACCCCGAGCCCTTGAACACGACGCCGACGGCGTTGAACACCTTGCGCAGGCGGCCTTCGCACACCGGGCACGTGGTCAGCGAGGCGTCGGAGAAGCTCTGCTGCACCTCCAGCGGCTCGGCGCAGTCGGTGCACGTGTACTGGTAGGTCGGCACGGTGGTGGGTCCTCGCTCGTCGTCCTCGTCGCGGGATCGGCCCCGCGGTCGGGGCCATTGTGCCGGGTCCGCCCTAGTGCGACTCCGGTTGACCGAGTGGTCGACAGGCACAATGCCCGGGTGCGTCGACCCTGGCTGACCTTCGCGGCCGGCGCGGTCGTCATCTGCCTGGTGGCCACCGCCGTGATGGCCGTGGTGACCGTGCGTCGTCCGCTGCCCGAACTGTCCGGCCAGGTCTCCGTCTCGGGCTTGCAGGGCCGGGTGGACGTGCTCCGCGACGCGCACGGCGTCCCGCAGGTGTACGCGGACACCTCCGCGGACCTGTTCTTCGCCCAGGGGTACGTCCAGGCACAGGACCGGTTCTTCGAGATGGACGTACGCCGCCACGTCACCTCCGGCCGCCTCGCAGAGTTGCTCGGTGAGGCAGGGCTGCCCACCGATCGGGTGACTCGCACGCTGGGCTGGCGGCGGGTGGCCGAGCGGGAGCTGGCGCTGCTGTCGCCGGACACCCGGCAGGCGCTACAGCACTACGCCGACGGCGTGAACGCCTACCTGGCCGACCGGCCCTCCTCCCAGTTGTCGCTGGAGTACTCGGTGCTCTCGGCGACCGGACCCGATTACGTCCCCGAGCCGTGGACGCCGGCCGACTCGGTGGCCTGGCTCAAGGCGGTCGCCTGGGACCTGCGCAGCAACGTGGGCGACGAGGTCACCCGCACGCTCACCGCCGGGGCCGTCGGCGTCGAGCGCACCGAGCAGCTGTATCCCGGCTACCCCTACGACCGGCACGATCCCGTGGTCACAGCCGGTGGGCTCGTGGACGGCGCGTTCCGGCAGGACGAGGGTCCACTGCGTCGAGTGGCCCCCGGCTGGGCGAGGGAAGCCCGCCGACCGGCGGTGGACCCTGCCGCGGCGGGGGAGGCGCTCGTGGGTGTGGACGCCGTGCTCGAACGGGCCTTCGCGGGGGTGCCCGGAGTCGCGACGGGCGCGCAGGGGATCGGGTCCAACGCCTGGGCGGTGGCCGGCTCGCACACGGCGAGCGGGGCGCCGCTGCTGGCCAACGACCCGCACCTGGCGCCGTCGCTGCCGGGCGTCTGGTACCAGATGGGCTTGCACTGCCGCACGGTTGGAGATGCCTGCCCCTACGACGTCTCGGGCTTCACCTTCTCGGGCCTGCCCGGCGTGGTCGTCGGCCACAACGACCGGGTCGCGTGGGGCCTCACCACCATGTACGCCGATTCCGCGGACCTGGTGCTCGAGCAGGTCCGCGAGCGCGACCAGACGTATCTCGAGGACGGCCGCCGCGTCGGTCTCCGGGAGCGCAGCGAGACCCTGAGGGTCGCGGGTGGGCCGGACGAGACGCTGACGGTGCGTTCGACCCGGCACGGGCCGTTGCTGTCCGACGTCGACGACCTCACCGCAGCCGCCGGCGTCGCAGTCGGACCGGGCACGCTGCCCCGGACCTCGATGGGTGGCACCGCGACCGCCGGGTCGGGGCCGTACGCGGTGGCACTGCAGTGGACCGCGTTGCGGCCCGGGCGCACGATGGATGCGGTGCTGGCCTTCGACCGGGCCGCCTCGTGGGCACAGTTCCGCAACGCCGCCCGGCTGTTCGCCGTCCCGTCGCAGAACCTCGTGTACGCCGACGTGGACGGCCACATCGGCTACCAGGCGACGGGCGACATCCCGGTGCGCGCCCGCGGCGACGGTCGCTGGCCGGTGCCCGGCTGGGACCCGCGGTACCGCTGGACCGGGCTGGTCCCGTTCGAGGCGCTCCCTTCGGTGCTGGACCCGGCCAAGGGCTACGTGGTGAGCGCGAACCAGCCGGTGGTGCGGCCCCCGTACCCGCTGCGGCTCACGTCGGACGGCTCCTACGGCTATCGCAGCCAGCGCATCAGCGACAGCCTCGAGGGCGACGACGGGTGGGACGTGGCGTCCACGGCGGCGCTGCAGACGGACACCCTCAACCCGCTCGCCGCCACTGTGGTGCCGTATCTGCGCGCGATCGATCCCGGCACTACCTACTACCGCCAGGGGTTGCGCACGCTCGACGGCTGGGACGGCACCCAGCCGGCGGATTCAGCGGCCGCGGCGTACTTCAACGCGGTGTGGAGCGAGGTGTTGGCTCGTACCTTCGGCGACGAGCTCGCCTGGCCGGTCGCACCCACCGGTGGTGAGCGGTGGTTCGAGGTCGTGCGAGCCCTGCTCGCCGAGCCGGAGAACCAGTGGTGGGACGACGTCACCACCGATGACGTCCGCGAGACCCGCGACGACATCCTCCTGCTGGCGATGCAGGCCGGCCGCGACGTCATGACCATGCGGCAGGCCCGCGACCCGGCGAAGTGGACGTGGGGCCACCTGCACACCCTGCGCCTCGACAGTCCCACGCTGGGCGCCTCCCAGCCGGGACCGGTCGAGGCGCTGTTCAACCGGGGACCGTACGAGGTGGGGGGCGGCCCGGGCTCGGTCGACGCGACCAGCTGGGACGCCTCGTCGGGCTTCGGGGTCACCGCCGTGCCCTCGATGCGGATGATCGTGCCGCTCGACGACCTCGACGCCGCCCGGTGGGTGGTGCCGGGCGGGCAGTCCGGTCACGCCTTCGCCGGAACCTATCGAGACCAAGTCGATGCGTGGGTGGCCGGCGACACGTTCCCCTGGCCGTACACCGCCGACGCCGTCGCGGCGGCCACGCAGGACACCCTCGTGCTGGTGCCCGCGGCCGACGGCTGAGCCGGTCAGCCGGGGGAGTCGAGCCGCAGGACGCGGGTGGCCGTGATCGCCACGTGCACGGGCTCGTCGTGGGGGTCGGCGGGTAGGCGGTCGACGACCTCCGCGTCGTCGAGGAGAAGCACCCGCAGCGCGCCGGGCCGGGTCCGGGCCAGCGCCCGGTCGTAGCTGCCGCCGCCGCGTCCGAGCCGCCTGCCGGCCCGGTCCACCGCGAGGCCCGGGCACACGATCACGTCCGCGGTGGTGACGGCCGCGGCCCCGAGAGGTGCCCCCACCGGCCCGGCTGCCTCGGTTCGGCCCCGGCCCTCGACCCCGCTCCACAGCGTCCAGTCGAGGTCCCGGTCGGGCCGCAGCAGCGGCAACAGCACCCGGACCCCGCGGTCCAGGAGGGCGGCGAGCAGCAGGTCGGTGGCCGGCTCGGTGCCGAACGAGACGTACGCCGCGACCGTACGCGCCGCGACGACCTGCGGCAGCGCCAGCACCAGGTCGGCGCGGGCTGCGTCGCGGGCCGGGTCGGCGCCGCGCTGCTCCCGCTCGGCCAGCAGGTGCCGGCGCCAGGCCGGCTTGCGCCAGTCCCGGTCACCGGCGGCTCCACCGGCCGGTGAAGGGTCACCGGCGGGTCCGCCGGCCGCGTCCTGGCCCACGAAGGGGAGGCTAGACGGTGCTGGGCCGGTTGCCGGACGGATCTTTCGACATTCGGGCTGTCCGAGCGACCCGAATGCCTCAAGATGCGTACGGCCGCGGCGGCCCGCGCCACTACGCTGCCCGGCATGAGCGAGCAGGGACGCCAAGCCGCGATCGACCGGATGCGCGAGGCGGGGGTCGCCGAGCGTGCGGTGACCGTGTTCGCGCACTACTACGACGAGCTCGAGCACGGCGCGACCGGCACGATCGCCGAGGACGACATCGAGCCGCTGACCGGTCCGGAGCGACTTGCCGACGTCGAGGTCGACGCCGACGAGGGGCGGCAGGCGCTGTCGCGCACAGCGATCATCAAGCTCAACGGTGGCCTGGGCACCTCCATGGGCATGGACCGGGCGAAGTCGCTGCTGACCGTCCGGGACGGGGCCAGCTTCCTCGACGTGATCGCCGGCCAGGTGCTGAGCGCTCGGGCACAGCACGGGGTGCGGTTGCCGCTGCTGTTGATGGACTCCTTCCGGACCAGCGAAGACTCACTGCAGGCGCTGCAGGCGCACCCCGACCTGCCCGTCGACGGCCTGCCGCTGGACTTCATGCAGAACCGCGAGCCCAAGCTGCGCGCCGACGACCTGATGCCGGTCGACTGGCCGGCCGACCCCTCGCTGGAGTGGTGCCCTCCCGGGCACGGCGACATCTACACCGCCTTGGAGACGTCCGAGGTGCTCAGCCAGCTGCTCGATGCCGGTTTCCGCTACGCCAGCGTGTCGAACTCCGACAACCTGGGCGCCGCCCCCGACGCCGCCCTGGCCGGCTGGTTCGCGCGCTCGGGGGCGCCGTACGCCGCGGAGGTCTGCGAGCGCACGCCCGCCGACCGCAAGGGCGGCCACCTGGCCTGCCGCCGCGGCGACGGCCGGCTGGTGCTGCGCGAGACCGCTCAGGTGCGCCCACAAGACATCAGCGCCTACTCCGACATCGAGCGGCACCCGTTCTTCCACACCAACAACCTCTGGTTCGACCTGCAGGTGCTCGCCGACACCCTGTCGGCCCGCGAGGGAGTGCTGGGGCTTCCGCTGATCCGCAACGCCAAGACCGTCGACCCGGCCGACCCGGCCTCTGCGGAGGTGGTGCAGATCGAGACCGCCATGGGCGCGGCCATCGAGGTCTTCGAGGGAGCCACCGCGATCGCGGTCGACCGCTCCCGGTTCCTGCCGGTCAAGACCACCAACGACCTGCTGCTGGTGCGCTCCGACGTGTACGAGTTGCGCGAGGACTCCGGCCTCGAGCGGCGAGTCGCGTCCGCCCCGCTCGTCGACCTCGACTCCGACCCGTACAAGCTCGTCGGCCCGTTCGAGGAGCGGTTCGCCTCCGGGGTGCCGTCGTTGCGATCGGCGGAGTCGTTCACCGTACGCGGGGACTGGTCGTTCGGCGCCGGGGTCCGGGCCGAGGGTGCGGCGACCCTGGCGGAGCCAGCCGGCGGACGGGGCCGGGTCCCCGACGGGGCGACCGTGGGACCGCAGGGCGTACAACCCTGAGCGACCTGTCAGACGCTCGAGGGGCCATCACCCGCTGAGTGTCTGACAACTCTGCCGGTGCGGCCCGACGGCAGGTCCGCCGGTGCGGGCTGGTGGCGACACCCCCGCGGCTAGTGTTCCGGCATGGCCTTCGTCGCCGCGAGCTCGGGACCGATGCGGTCCGTCGACGACCACCTGCGCGCGATCGTCGAGGACATCACTCCGCTGGCTCCCTACGAGGTGCCGCTGCTGGAGGCACAGGGCCTGCCGGTCTGTGAGGACGTCACCTCGCCGGTCGACCTGCCGCGTTTCGACAACTCCGGCATGGATGGCTACGCGGTCCGGCACGCCGACGTGACGCAGGCCGGTGCGGACACGCCGGTCACGTTGCCGGTGGTGGGGGAGTCGGCGGCCGGGTCCAACCGCACCTACGCCCTCAGCCCGGGCACCGCGGTCAAGATCATGACCGGTGCGGCGATGCCGGCCGGGGCGGACAGCGTCGTACCGGTGGAGTGGACGGACGCCGGGCGCGCGTCGGTACGCATCGCCCGAGCCCCGAGCCCCGGCCAGCACGTGCGACCGGCCGGGGAGGACGTGGCTGCGGGTGACGTCGTCGTACCCGACGGGACCGTGATCGGGCCCCGGCAGATCGGCGTGCTCGCCGCTGTGGGCCGAGCGCAGCTGCGCGCCCGACCACGGCCGCGGGTGGTGGTGATCTCCACTGGCGACGAGCTGCGCGAACCCGGCCAGGTGCTCGACCTCGACTCGATCTATGACAGCAACAGCTTCATGCTCACCGCCGCCGTCCGGGCCGCCGGCGCCATCGCCTACCGGGTGGCGCTGGTCAGCGACGAGCCGCAGGCGTTCGCCGACGCGTTGAGCGACCAGCTCGTACGTGCCGACGTGGTCGTCACCAGCGGTGGCGTCAGCAAGGGCGAGTACGACGTCGTCAAGGAGGTGCTGAGCAAGCTCGGCAGCGTCGACTTCCGCGAGGTCGCCATGCAGCCGGGCAAGCCTCAGGGCTACGGCCGGGTGGGCGAGGACGCGGTCCCGATCTTCACGCTGCCCGGCAATCCCGTCTCGGCGTACGTCTCGTTCGAGGTGTTCGTGCTCCCGGCGCTGCGCCGGTTGATGGGCAAGCAGCCGTACCGGCGACCGGTCCGACCGGCGGCGCTGCTGCGCGACCTGACCTCACCGCCGGGGCGCCGCCAGTACGTCCGCGCCCTCTACGCCGCGACCCCTCGAGGCGTCACCGTGACCCCGGTGGGAGGGGCCGGGTCGCATCTGGTCGGCGACCTGGCCACCGCCAACTCCTTGATCGTGGTGCCCGAGGACGAGACGTCGCTGCGCGCCGGGGACACGGTGTCGGCGCTCGTGCTGGACCGGGACTTCTGATGGCCGAGCGGCCCCGGCTCACCCACGTCGACGAACGGGGTGCCGCCCGCATGGTCGACGTGTCGGACAAGGACGTCACCACCCGGACGGCCTCGGCCTCGGGTCGGGTGCTGGTCTCGGCGCGGGTGGTCGAGCTGCTGCGTGGCCAGGGTGTGCCCAAGGGTGACGCCCTCGCGGTCGCCCGGGTCGCCGGCATCATGGGCGCCAAGCACACCCCGGACCTCGTACCGCTGTGCCACCCGCTGGCGCTCAGCGGGGTCGAGGTCGACCTCGAGGTGCTCGACGACGCGGTGGCGATCCGCGCGACCGTACGCACGACTGATCGCACCGGTGTGGAGATGGAGGCGCTCACCGCGGTGTCGGTGGCCGCGCTGACGGTCATCGACATGGTCAAGGCCGTCGACAAGCGCGCGGTCGTCACAGACGTACGCGTGGAGGTCAAGTCCGGGGGGCGCAGCGGTGACTGGCGGCGCGATGGCTGAGGTCCTGCGGGCCGTGGTGGTCACGGCCTCCAACCGCGCCGCGGCCGGCGTCTACGCAGACACCGCGGGCCCGCTCGTCGTCGAAGCACTGGCCGGCTGGGGGTTCGAGGTGGGTGACCCGGTCGTCGTACCCGACGGTGAGCCCGTCGCGGCCGCGCTGCGCGCAGCGGTCGCCGACGGGGTGGACGCGGTGGTGACCACCGGAGGCACCGGAGTGAACCCGACCGACGCCACCCCCGAGGCGACCCGGCCGCTACTCGACCGCGAGCTGCCCGGAGTCGCCGAGGCGATCCGGGCCCACGGTGTCTCGCTGGGGGTGCCGACCGCGATGCTGTCGCGTGGCCTGGCCGGCGTCGCCGGGCGGACCGTCGTGGTCAACCTGCCCGGGTCGGCCGGCGGCGTGCGCGACGGCCTCGCGGTGCTCGAGGGCGTGCTGCGGCACGCCGTGGACCAGGTGCGCGGCGGCGACCATCCCCAGCACCGGCCCGACGCGACCGGGGCGGAGGCCTGACGCCGGGGTGGCCCGCGCGGCTCGAGCGCGGGCCGGTCGGCCTGCGCCCGCTGCGGCGCCGCGACGCCCGTGCCTGGCGTGAGGTGCGCCGCCGCAACCAGGCCTGGCTGCGACTCTGGGAGGCGACCGCGCCCCCCGGTGGCCCGTCGGCCGCCACCTCGTACCCCGCGCTGGCGGCGCAGTGGCGCCGCCAGGCCCGGGCCGGCAGGTCCCTGCCGTTCGCGCTCACGTACGACGGCGATTTCGTCGGGCAGGTCACCGTCACCGGGATCACATGGGGCTCGGCACGGTGGGCGCAAATCGGCTACTGGGTCGACCAGCGGGTGGCCGGCCGTGGAGTGGTGCCGACAGCGGTGGCCATGGTGGCCGACCACCTCTTCGGCCCCGTCGGGCTGCACCGCCTGGAGGTCGCGATCCGTCCGGAGAACACCGCGAGCCTGCGGGTGGTCGAGAAGCTCGGGTTCCGGCGGGAGGGCGAGGCCGCGCGCTACCTGCACATCGACGGCGCCTGGCGGGATCACCTGCTGTTCGCTCTGACCGTCGACGAGGTCCCCGACGGCCTGCTGGTGCGGTATCTGCGGCAGTATCCCGAGCCGCGGTGACCGCGGAGGCGAAACCGCGTACCGGATCTGGCCGACACGCCCGTCGCGTCCCCGGCACTAGGGTCCAAGGCGCCTACCGTTCGGAGCGTGACCGACCGGTTGATCTACGTCGCACTCGTGGCCGTCTGGATGGCCTACCTCGTGCCGATGGGGTTGCGTCGCTACCGCGAGGTGTCCGTACGCGGGTCCATCGAGTCGTTCTCCTCCTCGATGCTCGCACTGGGCGGTCGGGGCGGCTGGGAACGCGCCGCCACCCGGGCGGCACCGGGTGGCACTCCCGCCGGAGCGCCCGTGGCGGCCCGGGCGGTAGACGGTCCTCCGACCGGCCCGCTGGACCGGCCCTCGGCCCGCAGGGCCGCCGCCCGGCGCCGCCGCACGCTGCTGGTGCTGCTGGCGCTGACCGCGCTCACCGGCGTGCTGGTCGTCGCGACATCCCTGGCGTGGCCCGCCGTTCTCGTACCGTCGGCCCTGATCGTCACGTTCGTCGTGGCCTCCCACCTGCAGGTGTCGCGCGAGGAAGATGCCGCCTGGGTCCGCGCCGCCGCCCGACAAGCGGGTCCCTCCGCCTCCCCCCGGGCCGCGGTGCGCGCCGAGGTCACGCCCGTTGGCGACGAACCCGACGACGCCGACACCGTCGTGCTCAGCGACGGTGTCGCCGCACAGATCGTGGCCCTGCTCGCCGAGCCGGTCGCCTTCGATGACGCGCCGCCTGCCAAGGTCGAGTCGGGTGGCTTCGCCGTCGCGGCCGCCGCGGCCGCCGCGGATTCTGCGGGCTCGACCTGGGACCTGCGGCCGATGACCCTGCCCACGTACGTCACCAAGCCCCGCGCCGCGCGCAGCGTCAGTCGGGTCGACCCGAGCGGTCCCGACACCTGGACATCGAACCGCATCGACGCCGAGCAGACCGAGCTCGAGGGCGCCGCGGAGCCGCCGGCGGCGCGCCGCCGGGCCGTCGGCGGCTGACCCGTCCGGGGCGATTCAGCGGCACCGCTGCGTGCTAGGTTGGGCGCCGCTCCAGGGGCTGTGGCGCAGTTGGTAGCGCGTCTCGTTCGCAATGAGAAGGTCAGGGGTTCGAATCCCCTCAGCTCCACCAAACCCGCAGGTCAGGGCCCGATGTCCGTCATCCGACACACGGAGGACGGCATGGCAACTCCGCACTTATTCCGCTCTTATGGCTCCAACGCGGTCGTTCCATCGGGGCTTCTCGGAGTCTCTCGACCGTGCGCGGTGGGGCTGGCGCACCTGCTGATCATGGACGCCACGACCACTCCGAGCGCCGATCCGGGCCGCCCGCAGCTCCAACTGATCGAGCAGTGCCTTTCCCTGACCGAGCTGTGCGCGCATCTCCAGGTGAGCGTTCAGACGATCTACGACCTGCGCAGTCAGGGCCGCGGCCCCAGGGGATTCCGGGTCGGCCGCGGGCTGCGTTTCCGGATCAGCGAGATCGAGGCCTGGCTGGCGCGGATGGAGCAGGACGACGATCAGCGGCATGCCATCGGGAGCCGGTGATGGCTGGCCGGCCTCGGACCGCCATTGGCACCTACGGCGCGATCACTGTGCGGCGTCGGGGGAGCCGCGCCGTCGCCGAGACCCGGGTTCGTGATGCCGACGGCCGGATGCGCCACGTGAGGATCACCGCTCGGACGGCTGAGCAGGCACGCTCCGGGTTGAAGCAGAGGTTGCTGTCGCGTCCCGGCTTCGACAGTGGGGGAGTCCTGCAGCCGTCCAGCTCTTTCGTCGAGCTCGCGGACCTGTGGCTGGCTGATCTGGGGATGCGGGATCTCGCCGAGGGCACCAAGCAGTTCTACCGCGACCAGCTGCGACTCCACGTGCGTCCTGCTTTCGAGCCCTACGCGCTCGGTGAGATCACCACGGGCCGGGTCGAGTGGTTCCTCAAATCGCAGGCGGCACTCTCCGCATCGCGGGCGAAGCACTCGCGCACGCTGATCAACCTGATGTTCTCGTTCGCATTGCGGCACGACGCGATGTCCCGCAACCCGGTCGAGGGGACGTCGCCGCTGCGGGTGCGCAAGGGGTCGCCGCAGGCCCTTACGCTGGGGCAGATCGCCGCTATTCGGGCCGCGGCCGCCACGTGGCGCACCGGCCGCGGGCTTCCCGGTCCGAAGAACGACGGTCAGGTCCGCGACATCATCGAGGTGCTCCTCGGCACCGCCATGCGGACCGGGGAGGTACTCGCCCTGCGACCCTGCGACATCACCGACGGCCCGACCGGCATGGTGGCCCGTGTCAGCGGCACCGTGGTGCAGCGCAAGAGCTCCGGAGCGGTGCGACAGGAGCGCCCCAAGACCGATGCCTCAGTTCGCCGTATCCCGGTGCCGGAGTTCGCGGCAGTGGTGCTGCGGCGACGGCTCGGCGCACTGGGCGATGCCGACCGCGAGCGCACCGTGTTCGCCAGCCGGACGGGTGGTCCGCTGAGCCCGTACAACGTGCGGCGCACCTTCCGTGACTTCCTCAGGCTCGCCGACCTGGGCGACTCTGCCATCAGCCTGCGCTGGTACCGGCGGACCGGGGCGACGGTCATCGCCCGCGGCATGGGGACCGATGCAGCCGCGACCTTCCTCGGGCACACCTCGGCCACGATCACCGAAGGTCACTACATCGAGCCCGACCACACCGTCGACCTGACACCTGCGGCTCACCTGGAACGGACACTCCGTTCCGAACAGCCGGACGGCGCGCTGCTCGCGATGGCCCCAGCAGAAGGCGAGGACGCGATCCTGGCTTTGGCCGACGCAGATCCAGATGAAGGGGCTGTGGCCTAGGCAACGGCGGGTGTATGAGAGGTCGGCACATCGAGCCTTGCTGGGCGGATCAGGACGGTGCCGTCGGCCGTCCTGGGCTGCTCAGATCGCAAGCCCCGGTCCCGGTCGACCACCAGGTTGGTGAACGATCCCAGCATGGAGTTCCGCGCGGCTTCGGGCCGCCCCAGGTGGAGCGGCCGGTGGCTCTGGTACGGGTCGGAGATGGGTCCGGATGAGCTGGACGATCGCGGTGTGCTTGGCTTCGGCCAGCGGCATGTAGCGCTCGCGCGTCGGCGAAACTGTCTGGCCGCTGTTGTCGACGATCCGCGGGAGACTTGTGCGGGTGACGTAGGCGTTGCGCTTGATGCCCTCCTCGACGACGCCGGCTACGCGGTTGTCGAGTCGGTTGAAGAGCTGGTCGAGCCCGTGCAGGACTCGCGGCTCGAGTTCGGCGCTGGACGGGATCGCCTTGACCCGGCTGACGGCGTTGGCGCCTTCGGCGACGGCGAGACTCCCGTGCCCGATGCGTCCTGCGACGTTGCGTAGATCTTGCTGGAGTGCGGTGTAGGTCTGCTCGCGCGCAAGCCACTTCTCCTGGAGGGCCGGGTCAACCGGTTGGGCGAGTTTTGCGAGCATTCCGGAGAGGAGTCGTTGGGAGTCGACCACGAGACGGAGGTTTATCGCGCTCGGGAAGGTCTGCATGCGGATGACCAGGTTGTGCTCGGCCTGGAGGACGCCGAGCAGTCCGGGCTTGGCGGGGCCTTTGATGACCTTGGTCGGGGGTCGCCATCCGCGGAGGTCGACGGAGTAGTCGGGTGGGTCGAGGCTGGCGTCGAGGGCGCATGCCAGCGCACTCCAGCCCAGGCGGTCGGGTCGGCTGAGCTTCTCCCAGCCGGGGATGTCGGCGTACCGCTGGTCTAGCACGACCAGTGCTCGCACGATGGCGGCAATGTCGCCGATCACGGTCTGGCGCTGCTGCGCGTCGAGGCGCCCGTGGCCGAGCCCGGCGTCGAAGTCGTGCTCACCGAGCGCAGCCGCTCGTGCGAGCTGGCGCCAGTGTTCGACTAACGGCAGGTCGCGCGGTGCCGTCAGTTCCTCAATCGTCGGCAGTGGGGCCGTCGAGGCGCGGACGCTGTGCTCAAGGGCGCGTTGTAGCGCTGCGAGCGCCCCGTGGTTCAGGCTGGCCGCCCGGAACGGGTTGGTCGGTGCCTTCGAGAGGGCGCTGACCGTGCCCGGTGCCACGGCAACCGTGGCCTGGTAGCACCAGACCAGCGCCGACTGGCGGTAGCGCCGGATCTGCTCGCCGATCTGCTGCCTCTCATCTGGTGTGGTCGTGACCGGGACGGTGTGGGTGCCGGCGCCGCCAATCCGGAGCTGAATCCTGTGTTGGCGCAGCAGTTCGCCGAGCTCTGTTCGTAGGCGCCCGCCGTTCTCGCCGTACATCAGGACTCGTCCAGTGCGCGGGCGTCATCGAGCATGGCGAGGACGAGCTCGATCTGGAGCACGTCGACTCCGTGGCCGGCCAGCTCCTCGATGGCCGAGGTGGCGACGGCGAGGAGGGTGTCGCGGTCGTCGGTGAGCCCGAACGTGTCGAGGGCGGGTACGTCGTCTCCGTGGATCCAGTCGAGTTCCAGGAGCACGTGTTCGTAGGCCGAGGAGGCTTCGGTGGTTCGGGCGTGATCGGCCAGGGCCGCGACGTGGGAGCGGGCCTCGGCGAGGGTGACGGCGTGGGCAATCAACATGGGGACTTCCTTCTCTTCGTTGCACAGGCCGCGGATGGCCTGCACGCTCACCGCTACCGCCGAACGCGGTCGGACGCCTCACGGAGGGGCTCGGCTGTGGACTATCCGGGCGGACGGGGGGCTGTAGGCGGCCTACGACGCGGCGCGGACTCGTTCCTCGATGCGTCGCCGCGCGTCGACGTCTTCGAGTACGAACTGCAGGAAGTCGGCCTCGCGGTCCTCGACCACGACCTCACGATTCTGTTGGGTCGGCTCCTCGTCAGGCCAGGCGGTCTGGCGCGTGGGCCGGTCGCGGTCGAGCCGGGTGCCAGAGGTGGACACCCACTCGCGCAGCCTGTTCCGCGCGTCGGCAAAGTCGCGGTGCCACGCGATCGGCCCTGATGGTGACCCCTCGGAGTCGTAGGAGTTCAGCCAGTGCAGGTGCAGCGCTGAGAGCTCCCAGACCAGCTCGTCATGGCGGTGCCAGTACGGCGGGATCACCGTCGGCGGCAGGCCGTAGGTCGCTCGAAGCCAGTGGACCCAGGCGTTGAGGTCCAGCCACTCCGACTCGGCCTCGTTGCCGGTGAGCGGGTTCCAGTTGAGCGGACGCAGCGGCTCATCGTCGTCTGTGTCCAGGCCCCCGTGGCCGGGGGCGGGGGCGCCGAACATCGACGGGACGGTGCTCTCGAACTCGGGCTCCAGCAGCGAAGTCTGCGCATCGTGGAAGTCGGTGGTCATCGAGGTCTCCGATCAGAGACCGATGAGCCGAGCCGGCTCGTTCACGACTGACATCTGGTCGCTGGGCGGGTCGGGCTGCTGCGACGGCGTCCGGTCGACCGTGTAGCGGGTCCTCGCGCAGTCGTGGCCGATGCGACGGGCGATGAACTGTTCGCGGATCTCGCTGCCGCCGGTCTTCTCCATCTCGTACTCGTGGATGTAGCCCGACGCGACGAACTGGTCCCCGACCTTGAATCGCGGGTACGCGCGCTCGGCGGAACGATCGAACATCACCAGGTCGTGGAAGGTCGGGTCGAGCTTGGTGAAGGAACCGTCGACCTCCTTGCGGAATTGCTCTACGCCGATGCGGGCGTAGAAGCGAGCGTGTCCCTTGCCGGTGAAGCTGAGCTCCGGGGCGGTGGCGATGAACCCGTGCAGGCTCATCTGGGTGGGAATCGTCATGGCTGACTCCTGCCGTAGTGCGACCCCTCGGACGGCGATCGCTCTCAGGAATCAGGTGCGCCACGACGTCCGTTGATGTGGCCTGCCGCGGGGCCGTACGAGCTGCGCTGTTCACTTCGGCCGGCACAGGGGGTAGAAAGCCGCCCACGCGGAATGACGCGACGCTCGGAGATCCGTACGTTGAGGCCGGAACGAGCTCATGATCTGGCACGATTGTCGGTGAGTCTCTGGACCTGATTCAGGCGGGGGCGCTGACGAGAGCAGCGGACGGTTCACGGCACGGGTCCGTACGACTCGTGCCCAGGGCCAAGTCGTGCCGGCTCGGGACAGCCTCCCCTCTCGCTTTGAGCAGGTGCCAGGTCACCCAACGATGCCACGGGGGTGTCGGTAGCGGGCCCTACTGTTCGGATCATGCGTCGTGCCTACATCGAAGCTCATGTGCCATTGCGCGAATCATTCGCGGCAGCCCGGAAGTGGGCAGATGGCGAGGCACTGACATTGATCGCGCCCTCGACAAGGGCAGTCGAGGCGCAGCCGTGGTTGGAGTCGGCCGGAGTGGCGATCGGCACTTCCTCGAACCGACACTCTCGCTTCTCAGCTGGTCCCCACGGGGCAGTCATCGGCTGGTGTCTGAACCTGGAGGAACTGCTGGAGATCGAGTCCAGAAGTTCAGCCACCGGCATCGTCGCAGTCCAAGCCCACGCGAGCCACGCTCCGTGGATCACCGCACACGACATCGAACATGTCGCCGGCGAGCCCATCCCACCGGTTCCCGAAGCCACCAAGGCGATCAAGGCCATGGTTGAGGGGATCTCCTTGCTGCCCGTCCTCAGTCAGGGTCTGACCGACAGCCGCGAAAGGTCCATTGCGGTCCAGGCACTCACCTTCATGCGTGCACGTGGCCACGATCTAGACCCGAAGCAGCTCACCGTCGAGGCGATCCGCCATGGCTGGCCGGGATGGAGCCCGCTCGAGCTCGCCGATATCGCACGGGACCTCAACCGGGGCAAGCGGCTGCGCTTCCAGAACCGTCTCGACGTTCGAGCCCTCGAGAGGTGGGCGAGCGCGTGACGCCCCCGGAGATCCACGTGCCGCGGATACCCGGCTACGAACTCACCGATGCGGCCCCGACACTCGCTTCGGCATGGTCGCGGCCACGGGGCGAGTTTCCCGAAACACTTTGGCCGATCACCCTGCTCCGTCGGGTCACACCCGAGCCCACAGAATGGCTGACCGTCGAGGAGCACTTCCACCGCGAAGACATGTACGGAGGCACCCACTGCGTCCTGGCCGACCCCGGCTTCCAGGAGCGAGTGCTCAGGACTACCGGATGGTCCGGCCGGCACACGACCGGTGAGATCGAGCTCTGGAGCGATGGTCGGTTCTCGGACGGGTCGACCAGTGGCTGACGCCTAGCCGATCCGGCGGCGCCTCCAACGTCGCAACCACGATCGCCGCCTCGTCGATCACCGCCGGCCGGCCCGGCTTGGGCCGGTCGGCCAACCCGTCCAGACCTTCGGCGGCATAGCGGCGCTTCCAGCCGATCGCCGTCGGCTTCGACACCCCGACCCGGCGGACGATCTCGGTGGTCCCGACCCCGTCGGCGGCCCAGCAGCACGATCCGGGGTAGCTCGACTCGGGATCTGCGGCACCTACTGGACGTACGGCCGCATATCTTCACAGCCAGAGCGGGGCGGAGCATGATGAGGCTGCACAATGCCGCTCCATGGTTGGTGCTGAACGGTTGGCAGTTACCCCGCACTGCGTGCCCGCCACGAGATTGAGCCAGAGTCGAGTCTGAAGGGGTCCCGATAGTGAATGCACCCGTGCCGCCGTTCAATCGCAAGTGTCTTGTCAAGTCCCACGCTGCAGCAGGCAACATCGCCGAGACCAAGCGTCTCTTCCGCGAGTTGATCGACAGCTTGAGGGCCACATCGAAGGCAACAAGACAGAACAGAGCCGACGGTGGCGATGCATACACCCTCTTCGCCGAGGAAGCACAGGACATTCTTCGGCGTTTCGCGGGCGAGTCGGAGGGTGAGAGCCGGTGAGCACGGTCCGACGTCTCAGGGCACGATTAAGTTGGATACCATTTCTCCGATCCGAGTCTGCTCCAGCTGAGGCTCAACCGGACGACATGGCGAACAAGGTGGCTGCAGATCCACCGAAAGCACCTGGTGCGCCCGGCGTCGACCGCACCGCCAACGCGACTCAGCTCCGTGATGGCATGGCAGCGATTCGCGAACACCTCCGGACATTTGGAGCTGCCTTAGCTGCCCTCGCCACCGCGGTACTGGCAGGTCTCGGCTACGCCACACTGCACAAGCTCTTTCCGGCACCGACCGGGTACCCTGGTTGGTGGCTGGCCGCGACCGGCTTGGCGGTGGCAGCGGTTGGCGGATCCGTTTGGCTTACATCTCAATTCTTTGCTGCACAGCGGCGCATTGTGTTCACACCCGCGCGCATCAGTCCGCCTGAGCGCGCGGATCCCCCGAGGTGGCGGCGAGTCGGGGGATTGACAAGGGGTGAACGAGAGCTGCTAGAACTCGTCCTACACGAACATGCGGCGGAGGAGAACGCAGCGTCCGCCCGTGCCCTCGAAGGGCGCGCACTACGGTTGGCTCGAGTCGCGCGGGACCGAGAACTCTCGGGGCGAGTTATAGCGAAGCAGGCTCCGCCCGTCCAGGCCGAGGCCGATCGCCTCGACGGCGTTCTGGCGATTGCAGCGCTGCGCGCATCCTTGGCAGTGCTCGAGGAACGGTCTCGACGTGTGTTCAGCCCAGGATGGCCCCTGGTTGCACTGGTGGTGGCCAGCGTAGGAATTGTCGGACTATTTATCATGGCTGACTACTCTCAGGGTCAACGCGACTTAGTCACCCTGCGCGCGGATTGCACTTCGGCCGTCAAGGCAGGAGCAACCACCGCCTGCGACAGCGTTGATATCGGGACACCGTTAGCGACGGTCGCGCCGTCCTCGATGGCAACTGCGGACGTCGAGGTGCTGGCACGTCTCACGGCCTGTGCTAAGGAGGCGGCAGTCACGGAGCAATCCGACGTGGTCATACCGCCCGCACTGGTGAGCGCCGCCATTTCTACCTGTGCCGGCTTGCCTACTGACTTACGGACGGTTCCGCCAACACCTCTGTCAACTCCGCCTTAGCCCTGGGCTAAGGCTGGGCTAAGGCTGGGCTAGTCGGGTGTCTACAGAGCGCCGGCTGAACGTCAGGTGCGACACGTCCCTGGGAGGCGTCTTGGGGCTTCCCGCTGGAGAGCTGTGTGAAGGTGAACGCCAAGCGAGGATGTCCCGAATCTCGTGGAACTTCGGTGGCGATCCGGGGTGAACTCTATGCGGCGGCTCCGACATTTTCGGGGGTCTGGGCCGTCGTGTCGGGGTGAGCGTGGCGGTGCAGGGCGGCCACGAGCTGGGGCATCTGCTTGTGCCCCTTGATCCGGCGGAAGGACCGTTCGGCGTTGAGCATGCCGGCCGCGGTCCAGCGCAGCACCATGTGGCCGTCTCGCCAGCGGGTCACGTTGCGGTTCGTCGTGCGGGCGATGCTGATCATCGACTCGACGGGGTTTGAGGTGATGAGCGTCTTCGCCAGGCGACCGTCGATGCCCAGGCGGCTGACCCGAGTTGGCTCATGCTAGGGCGCTGACGGAGCGCGCAGGTCGCTGACCTGGGGCTTTGTTCTCGTGGGCGGGCGAATTTGTGCACTAACCCGGGGCCGTAGGGTGCTCGTTCGTGGCGTACG
>JAABUN010001484.1_pt1 | contig 51125 bp, 40 predicted proteins | sample 5559311 | NCBI WGS metagenome assembly JAABUN01 (sample SAMN10711877, study PRJNA513370) | rock metagenome | isolation source: Antarctica rocks | place: Antarctica: Victoria Land, Siegfried Peak sud
CAGCCTCCGCTGCGGGAGCTAATTTTTTTTCGTAACCTTTTTCATAATTTTTAAAATTTAGAGCCTTAAATTACATCATCAGCCCCACTTTATTGTTTCCCGAGGTACGAGGGTTCGGTTCAACAAGTGCATTTGCAATAGCATGGCTGACGGAATAAACTTCGGCTGCAAAATTATTCATCAGCTTTTGTTCCAGCAGACATTACGCTATTGTGCATTTGTTTGTTATCTTCAACTTTAGTTTTCAATTAAACATTTGTTACGGCTGGCAGTTGCTATTGCCATGCCATCGCAAATGCTTCAACATTGGTGGCAAGGTTAACGCGACATACCCTGATAATTTAACCCGATTAATGAAAGAGAATAATTTACTTGCTTCAGTTGCTTTATTTAGCGAACTCTACAACAATGAAAATTATACAAGTGTCGCTGACATTTTAGGAGAATTTATTAAAGGTGTTGTTGTAACAGAAAATAAATGGACAGTTAACTCAACAGAACTAACCCATTTACTTGAGAAAGTTTACGACTTTAAAATACCAGAATCGGTTGTAAGGACTACGGTTAGAAATAGGCTAAAAAATAATTAGAATTCAGGACGGACACTACATATTTGACACTAAAATAAAAAATGGCTTTATCAAAATCAACAATGATTACAATTCAATCATTACAAAACAAAATACTATTATTGATGGATTAATGAAATTTGTTGAAGCAAAAGAAAATAGTACTCTTACTGAAACAGATAAGTCAACAGTAATCGAAAATTTAAATAAATATTTACTTGATGACAGTATAACAGATAAATACTCACAATATATTAGTGCTTTTGTGATAAAAAATCAAAACAATCACACTTTTACTGATAATTTAAATCTCATCCGTGAAGGTGTCATTTTATATCAAGGAATTAAATATACTGCAGACATAAATGAATTAGGACGGTGGAACACAGAACTAACTATTTTTTTAAGTACAGAACATCTTTTTAATGCGCTAGGCTTTAATGGAATTCTTTTTCAACAAATTTTTGATGACTTTTATAACCTTGTGACCGAAATCAACTTTTCAAACAAAGATAAATATGGTGAAAAGCTTATTCAGTTAAAGTACTTAGAAAAAACTAAGGATGAAATTGCAGCATTTTTTCAAACAGCGGAACATATCCCAAAAGGTACACTTGCTCTTGATACAAGTAAACCTGCAATGAAAACGATTTTGGAAGGATGTAAATATCCCAGCGATATAAAAGCGAAGAAAATTAAGTTTGAGAGCGATTTAAAACAAAAAGGAATTGTAGTTAAAGAATTTAATCAGTCTGTTTACAATTACACTGAATTTGTTGTAGAAGATGAAACGATTTTGGCAGAATTAAAAAAGCAGTCTGAAAGTAAGGGAAGAAATTTTGATGAAAACCAATGCAGACAATTTTTTAGAATTTTCACCAAAATAAATTATTTTAGGGGGGGCGAAAGTAAATCTAAGTTTGAAAAGATTGGTCATATTTTCATTACAGGTAACCGATTCGCTTTGTATTTAGCACATCAATCAAAAGTGAAGTTTGACGAAGATGATATTCCTTTCGCAAAGGACATTGACTATATAACCAATAGATTTTGGTTTAAGCTAAAAAAAGGTTTTAGCAATAAATCCAGCCTTCCAAAATCTTTTGATGTAGTAACAAAAGCGCAAATTATTCTTTCATCTATATTAAACCAATCTGTTTATCAAGAATACAATAAGCTTCAGAAACAAGTGAAGGATGGGTCATTGAGTAGAGAAGATGCCATTGAAAGAAGCTACGAGTTAAGGGAGAAACCCAATAAACCCGAGGAAATTACCATTGAGAATATTGATAGCTCATTAGACTTCCTTAATAACGACAGCTATTTTGAGGACTTATATCGGGAAAAGGAAAAGAAGGAAATTGTTTTACAGCAAACATTAAAACAAAATGATGAGTTACAAAATGAGATAAAAGACGTGATGAAATTGAAAGACAAAAACTCTTAGCTACGGAAATTGAGCAAAAGGAAATTGAAAAGCAAAATTACATAAATGCAAATTGGAAAACATTTAAAAAGCAACAATTTGGAAATTTCTTCTATTTTCTTTTTGTGTTCTTACTGACCATTCTTCCAATTTTTATTGGTTTTATGTTGAAGGGAAATAAATCATTGAATGACTGGATGGAATCTTTGGGAAATAAACAATATTGGGTTTGGACCGCTCTTACGATTATTTTTTTAGCTGAGCTTTTTGGACGTTCTTATATCTTCAATAAGGAAAAAGTTAAGGCAGGCGGAGTATGGGTTACCACATTGTTATCTGGTCAAAAGTTTGACGAACTAAAAGAGGCAAAATTGAGTGAACTGCAAAAAGACTTTGAGAAATTGCTTGTTGACTAAAGAAACCCTGCACCAACAAGAGTATTGCAAATAGTGGGGCTGGTCGTTGGAGTAATCGGCTGCATATCGTTGTCGACTTTTGTTCAGGCGGACGGAACTTTTTTGAACATTAGAATAAATTTTTAATCTTTGAATAAATAATGAACTTCGGTTGTCAGGCGGAGGTTTTTCAAATAACCCACCATCTGCAATATTTGTTCGTTAACGATCATGCTATAAAACCATCATGATAATAAAATCAGAGTACCCAATTAATGAAGAGGCATTAACAGATGTTCAAAACTTGACTATCGAATATGATATACTCAACTCTATTGAAATAAAATATAATGACCCACAAAACAAACAACACTTAACAGGAAATGTAGTTAAGAAGTGTAGATTTTGTCATAAAGAATTCCCAGACACGAAATTTAAATCGACAGCACACTCTATCCCAGAATTTATGGGAAATAAAAGCTTAATATCGAAATTCGAATGTGATACTTGTAACCAATATTTTAAGCAGTTTGAAAGCGAGTTCGCAAACTTTATGCTTCCCTTTAATACTTTAGCAGGGACTATAAATAAAAAAAATGAAATCCCAAAATATAAAAGCGGACTTGAAATATTTCACGATAAAAATAACACAATAAACATCAATAACTTTCCAAATGAACTATCCTCAAATACAAAAGAGTTAGAACTTAGTATAGACATTCCGACATACATTCCCGATTTTATTTACAGGTCTCTAATAAAAATAGGCTTGACCTTAATTCCTGAATATAAAATTAACAATTACAATGAAACCAACGAATGGCTCATGAATATTGATAGTTCAACCATTTTCCCGGGAAGTATGGCTTTTAGTATATTCCCGTTTTCAAACCGAATAGACAATATTAAATGTATTATATTATCAAGAAAAGAAGCTAATCAAAAGCAAATCCCTAAAACACTATTATTAGTAAGTTATCAGAACTTTTCATTCCAAACATTTTTTCCATTATCTGCGTCAGAAAATTTCAATACACTATCACCTTTTCCTATGGTTATCCCATCCGCTCTCGACTTAAATCTTATTCTTGCAAAAGACAAAGTGTATAATGTCGTAGAACTTGACAAAAAGATAAAAGTAAAAGGCGAACAAACTAAAGTAATAATTACGTCGTTAGACCAAAGCACGAACTGCTAACATGGGTTTTTGCGTCATGTTGGCTAAAAATCTGGACTGAACAGAAGTTTTTTAATAAAGTGATACCTTTAACCAAGGTGACCGTTCACTATTACCCACACAAACGCAAAGCCTTTAAACGTTAATTTAATGAAAAGGCATTTACAAAATTAATTTACTCCTACTTTTTCCTCACAACATAAATCACCGAACTACATCTTTTAGCATTAAAAACCGCTTTTATATTTGAAAGTAAACCAACACAAACAGCACTTATAAAATTGTCATTCCCATGCCTGTACTTTTCACTTAGCATGCTTACATAAAAACTATCAAACCACATTGGCTTAAATGCTTCAATTGCAAAACCTTTTTTCTCCAACAGTATTTGCATGCTTTTGGGGGAGAAATGATACAGGTGGCGCGGAACATCATAAGCCGCCCAATATGGCCTGTAATAATTGGCATCATAACTCGTAAAGTTAGGAACGGCTATTACCAGTCGCCCGGCCGGTTTTAATATTTTAAAAAACTTTTCAATGTAACCGTGAAGATCATGCACATGCTCCAATACATGCCACAGGGTTATAGCATCAAAAGTATTATCATGCAAATGATCAAGATTGCCCAATTCCTGCAGTTGCAGTTTATAATTTTTCAAAGCGTTAGCTCTTGCAATTTCATCCGGTTCCAGCCCGGTCACATTCCATCCGGCCTGCTGCATAGTAAATGCAAAAGCACCCGTTCCGGCACCAATATCTAACAAAACTCCGCGCTTCAGCCTTGTCACTTCTCTGATAAGACTGAGCTTGGTTGTAAGTGTAAAATTTCGGACATAGTGATAAAGACGATTAATCAATCCGTGTTTTGTATCACTATGAGATATATACTCTGCTGACTGGTAATATACACCTATCATATCTTCACGAGGAGCATTTTGTGTAAACCTCAAATTACAGGTATCGCACTTCCATATCTCAAAATATTCATTTGAAACGGTGTAGTCTTTACATTCAAAAACTTTGTTAATAGCAGCGCTGCCACAGCACAAACAATGATCGTAATTAATTGTAGAATCCATGATAGTGGTACAAAGAAAGTGAAAAGCCGGTTAAAAATCCTATATACCCCATATCTCTTTTTTCTATCATTTTATCTTTATTTATCTTGACCCCGCAAATGAACATGAACTTCTCACGAACGGCAGATAAAATAAAGCACACAGCTTTTTACATTCCCTTTACAATTTATTTTGTGGTTTTTGCCATTACGGCAATTATCGGCTTTAAAATGCTTGACAATGATCAAATAAATGCATATTCTTCATTCGCAGATATCTTTCGGTTATTGCTAAAAGTAGCCTTAGGGTTTGGGGTTGCCATCATTTCAATTGCTTTTATTCCCGTTCTTGTTTCATTTTTATATTTTAAATATCAGCAAAGAAAAACTGGTATCCGTTTCGATATTTCTACTGATGTTAAAGAAAGTGAATTGAAGCAAAAACAGACAGTACGGCTTCTGATCAGTCCGGTCTTAAAACCCGTTTTGGGATTTATTAAGCTTCGCCTGCTATATGATCAGAAACATTATTCAAAGAAGTTTTCCCTGTTGGAGAACAGCAGGAGAAAGTTTTTCAGCACAAGCATTGAGGGAACTTACCATTGGACATTACCACAGATAAAAGAATATCATGTAGAAAAAGCTGTTTTATATTTTGAAGATATTTTCCAGTTTTTTTCGATTGCTGTTAACTTACCTACGAGCAGTCATTTCTTTACTCAACCTGCAACAAAAGGAGTTAAGGAGTTAAATGTTTCACCAAGGAAGACGGAAGAAACAACCACACGTATAGATCAGTTAAGAAAAGTTGAAGGCGAATTTCTAAACTATAAAAACTTTGAAAATAATGATGATGTAAGACGGATTGTGTGGAAGATATATGCAAAAAATAAAGAGCTGGTGGTAAGAATTCCGGAAATAATGGATCCTTATGCTTCTCATATTTATTTGTATGCATCTTTCTTTAGCCATTTTAATACAGAAGGAAATGCTGCAATTGAAATTCCTTTTTTAAATTATTTTAAAGTAGTTACCTGGTCGGTTTACCAGGATCTTGTGAAGCGGGGATTTGAGGTAAGATACATTCCCGACCAGGAGGTTGCCAAAAATAAGATGGCGGATGATCAGCAATGGGTAAAATACAGCATCAGCACCAGTAAGTGGCAACAGGTAAAGGATTTAAAGACTTACGTAAAGATAAATGATGCTTCTGTTGTGATTGTTTCATCTTTAAGTGATGCTGCCGAAGTGAAAGATTTGTTGGAGGACTATGGCAAAGACATCACTTTTATTTTCATCAGGCTGACAGACAGTTTTAAAAATCAAAATATTATCGACTGGGTTCAATGGGTGTTTGTGCAAAACCAGAAAGACGATATTGATGTGTATAAAAGAGGCTGGGCTTTATCACCTTTAAGGTTGAAAATTAAGGAAAATGAGAAAAATCTGGCTCAAATACTTGAAAAATACCAGGAGACCGGGGTGGGATTAAGTTACTAATCAATCGGCATTAAGTTATTAAGTTATTAAGTTCTTAGGGTAAGAAGTTATTAAGAAAAGGTAAAAAAGGAATAGGTTAAAGGTGTAGGCTTAAAGCTCGTAGCTCGGGACTCGCAGCTCGCAGCTTTCTTAAAAAATATTAAAATGCAAATTGGAAGAATACATAGCTGGAAAAAAGTAACAGCTCAATTGTTATTGTTGGCAATACCGACAGTTGTCCTGGTTTTATACCTGTTGTATAACGCAAACCAATATTTCGCTTTATTACAAAACAACTCGTCAGAGCAGGGATTATATTTTGCAACCGGACTTGTGGTATCTGTTGTTTTCTATGGGTATAGATTTCGGTTCATAACAACTGCTTTGTTGTTATTTGCCACTTATTTTATCGCTTATAAACTTTTAGGCAGATTAACTATTGGCGAGTTTGACGCTTTCTTTATTTCTGTCAGATTTTTAATTTTTGCCTTACTTTTTTCTGCAGGCTGGCTTGCAGGATATGGATTTTCAAGATCAAGGTACTTCACGATTTTCTGGTCAGTATTTTTGCTCGTGATGCAGATAATCGTTGTAAGCAGAACTGCTGACATAACAACAAATGCTTTAATATCTGCATTTGCACCGGTACTTGTTTATGCTTTTTACATTATTTATACTGCTGAGCTTATCCGCAATATGAATGAAGATGAGACCAGGTTTGGCTTGTTCATAGCAAAACGGCTTGCTGGATTTATCAGTCTTTCAGCTATCGTCTTATTCGCCCTGTTGCTGTTATTTAAGAAAGAGTTTAATAGTATAGAGCAGGATTGGGGTGGTGCACAGGGAGGGAAGAACAAGGGCGGCAGGGAAAGCATGACCAAACAGAATAAAGATGGCAGCCTTAGCAATAAGGACGAGATGAAAATGACCGGGTCTTTAAGTAAAGACAAGAGACTTGTTTTTGTTGCTAAACTCGATAATTATTTTCCTGATGGCAAAACACCTAATCCTCTTTATTTTACATCTACCTACTATACTAAATTTGATACATCAACACAAGCTTTTGAAGAAGACAAGAGCTTGCCGTACAACGACCTATTCAGTCCCGATCCATCAAAAATACCTCTGTATTTCACTAAAACTGATACTGCTGTCATCAGAAATACAATGGCAACTCTAAACAGAAAAATAGTTTCTGCCGACGTTTATAAGGTTATTCTTTCACCTAAGGAATTCATTGCCCCATCAACAGCATTCTTTTGTCAGCCACTGCCGGTGGAAAATGAATACAAGTCGCAATTTAAAAGTGCATACAGGGCCAAGATGTGGGTAAGTGATCTTAACAGCGCTTATTTCATTTACAATCCCGCAGGAAATAAACAACTGGAAGCTTTCCAGAAACAACGATTTGATCGGTTACGTGAGGCAAACTCGTACTCGGGACTCGATAAGAAGTTTATGGATTATTACACTTTCATGCCCCGAAATCAGGAATATGACCGCATACGTGTACTTGCCAATCAAATAACCCAAAATGCAAAAACTCCTGCCGATAAAATGATTGCCATTAGAAATTATTTTACACAAAAGGATGAGTTTGGGCAGCCACTTTTCAGGTATAGCGATAACCCGGGAATTCCAGGTTTGCCAAGTGCAAGCAAACTAAATTATTTTTTGTTTGAAAACCGCAAAGGCTACTGTGCTTACTTTGCAGGCGCTACTCTTTTCCTGCTTCGTTCGTTAGGTATTCCAAGCCGTATTGCAGCAGGCTTTTTAACTGTTGACAGAAGCAGTAAAAACCCGGGCTGGTATTGGTTCTATGCAGACCAGGCACATGCATGGGTTCAACTGTATTTTCCTGGTTATGGATGGATAGATTTTGATACTACCGTTCCGGATCAAAATACACAACAGTCGCCACAGCCCGATGGTACTCCACCAATGAATACCCAACAGGCCTTGATGGTTGCAGATGGACAGGCCGTAAGTGTAGACACTGCCGCCAAAAGAGTAACAATGAAGGTGAAAAAAATGCTTTTTCATGACGAAAATATTCCCGCGCCTGAAGCCAAAGACCTGTTCATGGATGTATCGATTGCTGCAGTTACCCGAGACACCGGCGGAGGCAAACTAAGTGATATAAAAACAGGAACCAATATTGTAGCAGTTTCTTATGCCGAAGCCATGAAAAATGTTATGGCTAATGAAACAGATAATCTTGCATCACTGATAGTAAAGCTTCCAAAACCTGCACCGGTTGATGAAATCAAGATTATGGAAACAGAAGAGCAGAAAAAAGAGCGGCAAAAAGAACAGGCCAAAGCAACTGAACCTTTCGATTGGGTAAAAGCAATGTGGATAGGATTTGCTGTTATTGGAGGTTTCATTGTATTGTTGTTCTCCTTGCCATGGCTTATCTGGCAATACTTAAATAATAAAGCCAAAAGCAACACAACTGCAAGAACAAAGGCTTACAACATCTATACGGCAAGTATATATTATCTAAATCAAATAGGAATAACAAGAGAAAACCAAAGCCCGCAACAGTTTGCAGAAGAAACTGACCAAAGATTTGGTTCAAACTTTAATAAGTTTACAAATGTTTACCAGAAGATTAAATACAGCAGTGTTCCATTAACGGCTAATGAAGAAACGCTGGTTCAAAATTTTTATAATCCCTTTATACAGAAGATAAAAAATAATATTCCATTGAAGAAAAGAGTAAGTGGTTTTGTAAACATTTACAACACCCTGCATTTCTTTACTAAAACGAAAATAAGTTAAACATGGAGCAGGTAAGTATAGAGCAGAATATACAAATAGATGAAGCGCTTGAGAATATTCAGAAACTGGTGGATAATATAGAAACCGTAATCCGTGGAAAGCGAATGCAGATTCAATTTATTCTTACTGCATTATTGGCTAAAGGACACATTTTAATGGAAGATAATCCGGGCACCGGCAAAACAGTTATGGCTAAGACATTAGCGCAAAGCATTTCCGGCAGAAGCAATGAAGGAGGCGTCATCTTTAAACGTATACAGTTCACCCCCGATCTGTTACCCATGGATTTGATAGGTTCACACATTTTCGATGATGTAAAAAAAGAATTTATTTTTAAAAAAGGACCCCTGTTTTGTAATGTATTGCTGGCAGATGAAATAAACCGTGCATCTCCAAAAGTGCAGTCAGCCCTGCTGGAATGTATGGCTGAGCATCAGATAACGATGGGTGAAGCAACATATCCCCTTGAGAAAATGTTCTTTACTATTGCCACACAAAACCCGGTAGAAATGGAAGGCACCTATCCTCTGCCTGCCGCCCAGCTTGATCGTTTTTTCATAAAAATCATTTTTGGCTACGTAGATGAAGAAACTGAACTGGATATCTACAATAATTACCTTAGCATTGCCAATAATCTTGCCCATATTAACCAGGTATTAAGCATGGACGAAATACTATTTTTGCAGGATGAAGCAGAAAAGGTTTTCGTACATGAAGAAATTGTGAAAGCAGTTAGAAATATCGTTTGGGATACACGTCGTCATACTGATATTGTACTCGGTGCATCTACCCGCAGCGGTATCACTTTTTTAAAATGTTTAAAAGCCTTTGCCTTGGTCAACGGCAGAACTTTTGTTACAGAAGACGATCTGCAAAAAATAACTCCGGCCATTTTAGACCATCGATTGATTTACCGAAACAGGGATGCAAAAGCAAAATCACTTGCATCTATTTTAAATAAAGAAATGGACAGATTAAGCAGATTGAGAATTGCAGAGAGGGCATAGGAACAAAACATATAAGAACACAAAGAACTTGCAGAGTTTGCAAAGAATATTGGAAAACTTAGCACTTGCGAATCTTTGTACTTCTTTACGATTAATTAAAGCTTTTGTTTTGGTAAATATCAAGATAAAACTATCAATTTTATATAATTTGCTATTATAAAAAGAATTAATGACAAAGACTATTGTTACCCCCGAAAATAACAGTATAATATTACCTGTACCTAAAGAGTATGTGGGGGAAAAATTGGAGGTACTGATGTACTCTATCGAAGAACTATCAGAAAATAACTCGCAACCAAAAACGATGGCTTCATATAAAGGCATCTTAACATCTTAAGAAGCTGAACAATACTGCAGTATGTAAAACAATCCAGGGAAGAATGGGACAAAAATATTTAATTGATTTTAATGTTGTGATTGATTATCCCGGTAACAAATTACCACCAAACGGAACTGCTTTTATAGATAAATTAATGCCAGTTATTCCATTATATCAAGGATAGAAATATTGGGTTGGCATGGGGCTTCTTCTGAACAGATCAATAAATTATTATCTTTTATAAATAATGCTTTTATATACCCTTTGAATGAACCTGTCGTACAAAAAACAATTTTGACAAGGCAACAATTTAAAATAAAAACTCCTGATGCTATCATAGCTTCCACTGCTTTAGTTTATGACCTCTCTTTACTCAGTCATAATAATAAGGATTTTAAAGGAATACCGGGGTTAACAGCGATAGACCCATGTACTTTGTAAAGGACAAGTACTTCTAATTAACATTATACTCTAACTACCTTTGCAAATTAAAAGTGAAATTGCCAGGGTAAACTCAGAATTTAAAGAACAAAAAATGAAATACGCGCTTTGGTTGATTTTACTGCTTTTTTCCTTCGAGGTTTCATTTACACAAGGCAACCCTGCCGCCCGTTATGAGGTTGATGCAAAACGCATGGGTGTAAATCCCGTTGATAAAGATGCTTTGCCAAGAAGTCGCGAATTTATACGGTTAGACAGTACCTACTATGTAGGTTATATGTTTGAAGGAATATATAAATCAGATAAAAGCAGCGACTTTATTGGTTTTAAATATGCTATCCCATCTTTGAGAAAAGCATTTGTATTGCTGCAAAAAGATTACGGGAGAAATCTAAAAAAGATATTTAACTCTCCGCAGGATTATATGCAATCAATGAACCGGTATATTGATTTCCTGCAGATTTCCAATACACTCAGAGAATGCTATGATAATATTGAAATGCCTGATAGTGTAATGTGGGTTTTAAATAATGTTTCGAGCTATAATTTTCCTAAAGATCATCTTGGTGTAAACACTATAAAGGCATGGACCTATCATCGTAACCGCTTTTTTACTTCTGAAAAATTTCCTTTTTTAAAAAATACAGTTGAAGAAAATGAAAATGAAGCTTTTAACTACTGTTATTATGCACTTAACCGCATACAGACCAACCGGGCAAAAAACGATGTTTGGTTTGGCCCGGGACAGGCAGAAACAGATAAGCTGAATGTCTACCATTATCTGGCTTTGTTGCATTGTTACAATAAAAATTACGACAGCAGCGAATATTATTACCAAAGACTTGCCGAAAGTGGCACAGTTTCCTGGAATAACTATGGCAATATGAAACTGGAGATTGGAGAATTTGCTGTTTCACATGAATATTTAGACCGGGACAAATATAAGTATATGCAAAAAACGCTTAAAGAGCCTTTTTACTATATACCTATGCTTGATGTATATGCAGGACGAACCAAAGATGCAATGACATTGTGCAAGCAGGCAATTCAAAATGCAGGTTCGACACCGGGCTTTGGCTGGTATAACATTGCGCTTTGCAGAAGTTATATGTACGACGGGCAGCTTGACAGTGCAGAGTATGTGCTTCGAAAAGCGGCTGATTTTAAAGAGGTACACATTGGCACTACACTTACTCAGAACCAGTATGATTTTACAATAAATCTTTTAAAACTTCAGTTAAACGAAAGAAAGGCGGCATTGGTGAAGTTTGAAAATAGCGGCTGGTGGTATTCTCCTTCAGCTTTGTATAATATTGCAGCGCTTAAATTTCAAAAGATGCTGATGCAATATGTTCTTATTAATCAACTTTCAGCTAATCCTGAAAGAGATCGTACAGTTTATGACTTGTTTTGCGGAGAAAGCACTACTTCTTTCGATGAAGATTATTATCTCATAAAAGACTTCAGTCCTTCTTACTTTATTAAAAAATACGAAAACTACCAGAAGACCGATAAGCGACAAAATCTTCAGCGGTATTTTAGGTTAATGACCCACCAGATGCAATGGGTAAACGGAGACGAAGGCAAAGCATTTGAAGGTTATAAGCAAATGATAAATGAGATCAGATTGGATAGCTCCAATGAAAAACTTTTTTTAGGCAGGTTATACGAAGGCTTATCAAAAGGTAATGACGAAGAAGGCAATGAAAAGAATTATAATTTTTATGCAAATGCCATGTACGAAGAATACCCGCAACTGGTACCATTTAGTGGTATAACCCTAAAAATGAAATTAGTTACCAATGGCATTGTTGATGAACAGATAAAAAAAGTAGTGAAAGAATTAAAGAATTGTAATATACAATGGGCGGATAAAGGTGATGCAGCTACTCCGGTCGCTAACATAGCCTTTATAAAAAAAGGTGATAAATACGAGGCGACAGTAAATGTAAAAAGCGGTTTAAATAAAATTGCTGTAGCTAATGAAAAAATGATTTTTAAAAACACCGAAGGTGCCGGTAAGGAACTGGCCTTGCGATTATTTGGAAAAAGCGGTGCAGTGATTTTTGAGAAAATAGATGCAGGAAATTGATTTTGGTAATCTTACTTTCAAAGTATAAGATGACTTAAAATATCAAACTGCTATAAATAAAAATTAAATTCTTAGGTTTATCCTTCTCAGTTCTTTTACATTTAGGGCTTTCAGTTAGGAACAAATATCACGTACGCAAGAGATAAAAAAAGTGAATAGGTTTTTTAACCGGTAGAACGCCTGGATAAACAATTCCATATCTGATACAAGAATTATCACGAAATTTTACTCCATACCGTTTTCCCTTTTTGGAGCAGCAGATAATTTTTTAAACTAAGGTTTTGGAGAGAGGAAAGGTCTTCATCAGTTCGGAGTAAATTTTCAGCTTCTGTTTTTGCCGTTTCGAGTATTTCTTTATCACTTACTATGTTAGCCAGTTTAAATAGTAAAGCTCCGCTTTGTCGTGTGCCTTCAATATCGCCTGGACCCCTTAACTCCAAATCTTTTTCGGCGATTTTAAAACCATCATTTGTTGCACACATTGTTTTTATCCTTTCACGTGCATCATTGTTTAACTTGCTGGTTAGCAATATGCAATAACTTTTTTCGCTGCCCCGGCCTACCCTGCCCCGTAACTGGTGTAATTGTGACAAACCAAATTTTTCAGCATTTTCAATAACCATTATAGAAGCATTCGGTACATTAACACCTACTTCTATTACGGTTGTACTCACCATTATTTGTGTGTCTCCCTTCACAAACCTTTGCATGTTACTTTCTTTTATATCAGTTGGTTGTCTTCCATGCAGCATGCTTATCCAATATTTGGGTTCAGGGAAAAAAGCTTTCACATGTTCATATCCATCCATCAGGTTTTCATAATCCAGTTTTTCACTTTCTTCTATTAACGGAAAAATAATATAAGCCTGCCGTCCTTTATCAATCTCAGATCTTATAAAGTCCATAACCTTTAGCCGGTGCATCTCGTTTCGGTGGACTGTTGTTACTGGCTTCCTGCCAGGTGGAAGCTCATCCATAACACTATAATCCAAATCTCCATAAGCCGTCATTGCAAGTGTTCTTGGTATAGGTGTAGCTGTCATTACCAGTACGTGGGGATGAAGTTCTGCTTTTGCCCACAATTTAGCCCTTTGTGCTACACCAAACCGATGCTGTTCGTCAATAATTGAGAGGCCAAGACTTCTAAATTTAACCGGATCTTCAATTAGGGCATGTGTCCCTGTTATCATATGCAGAGAGCCTTCCGCAAGTTGCTGTAATATTTCTTTTCGCTCTGCTGTTTTGGTGCTTCCTGTTAAAAGACGAATCCTGACAGGCATATCTTTCAGCAATTCGCTTAAATCCTTAAAATGTTGTGCTGCTAAGATTTCCGTAGGCGCCATCAGGCAGCTTTGGTACAAGTTATCGGTTGCAAGTAACATAGTTAATAGTGCCACAATTGTCTTACCGCTTCCTACATCTCCCTGCAATAACCTGTTCATTTGTTTACCACTCCCGGTGTCTGCCCGTATTTCCTTCAATACTCTTTTCTGTGCTCCTGTTAATTCAAAAGGCAGATACCGGTTATAAAAAGTATTGAAAAGCTCTCCTACTTTCCCAAATATTGCCCCGACGCTGTTTTTATGCCTGTTTAGTCTTGTTAAACCTAATCTGATTTGTGAAATAAAAAATTCATCAAACTTAAGCCGCCATAATGCCGCCTCATACTCTTCTTTGCATTTAGGGAAATGAATATCAGAATATGCTGTAAACCTTGACACTAAATTTAGTTTTGAAATAAGGCGCTCCGGTAAATTTTCCTGTACCTCTTTTGGCGAAATCATTTCCATCAATGTGGCAGTCAGTTTACCTATCTGCTTTCCATTTAGCCCCTTTGCCTTCAGTTTTTCTGTGGTTGGGTATACTGGTTCTAAAAAGGCTTTCCCTTCAGCCACTTCCGGGGTCCATGGTTCTATTTCAGGATGTGTTATTTGGGGTTTTCCATTAAAAAAACCTGTCTTCCCAAAAATAAGATACTGTTTGCCTGAATGAATATTTTTTTCAATCCAGTTGATTCCCTGAAACCAGGTTAGTTCCAGGCTGCCTGTTTTGTCTTTTATCCGTGCTACTAATCTTCTGCTTCTTTTTTCACCTAATATAACTACATCTTCAATAGTGCCGGCAATTTGTATGAAATCTGTATCAGGTGAAATATCGGCTATTGTATTGATGGCAGTTTTATCGATATGGCGAAGAGGGAAATGCTCGAGTAAATCTCCAAAGGAAAAAATGCCAAGCTCTTTTTTTAGAAGATCAGCTTTAAGGGGTCCTACACCCTTCAGGTATTCTATCGGGTTATCTAATATGGAAGGAGCGGATATAACGTTTTTTGTTTCTAACAAAAATAAAGGGATTTATAGTTGGTATGCGCAAATTCAAAAAATTATGATACAAGCAGGATTTGATTTAGAAAATATACTTTTTGTGAAACAGAAACGGGGGTAATGAAAGTAACCGGTACTTATAAAATTTAATTATTATAATTCCTTTTTACTTATGTGGAAGTTTTACTACAATCAAAAGTTCTGTAGTAAAATAATACAATAAAGGGGAGAAAACAACAATCTTTATTTAGTTTTTTCAACAAAAGACCTTTACTTACCACGGCTTCCTTTTTTTACTGCTTAAATATTAAGCTTTGCAAATGCTCGTATTACAGTAAAGCAGGTCCCAAAGATAAAGTTTACTCAGGTTGGATAATTTTGGCAAAAAGAAGCAATATAAATTCAAAAGATTGAACCGATAGTTTACTTTCGTAATTTAAATAAAAGCCTAACAACAGATAAGGACATGAATGTAAAGCAACCAAGAGAACATGTTATCACACGGAGAATGGATACATTTTTTATAGGTCTTTATGATGCTTTTAAATTTTTTCTCAGGTTTTTTAAAGAAGTGCTGCGACCACCTTACGAGGTAAAAGAAATTATAAAGCAATGCTACGAAATAGGAGTTAATTCTCTGCCGTTGATTTCACTTACCGGTTTCATAACCGGCCTCGTATTTACCAAACAATCAAGGCCATCACTTGCCGAGTTTGGAGCCACATCGTGGCTGCCATCTCTTGTTGCAATAGCAATCATAAAGGCGCTTGCACCTCTTGTAACGGCGTTGATTGCAGCTGGAAAAGTAGGTTCGAATATAGGAGCTGAAATTGGCTCTATGAAAGTGACCGAGCAGATAGATGCAATGGAAGTTTCCGCTATTAATCCCTTTAAATTTTTAGTTGTCAGCCGGGTTCTGGCAACTACATTTATGATACCTGTGCTCACGTTTTATACAGGTGGTGTAGCTATGTACGGCGCTTATCTTAATGTTCATACCAATGAAATGACCAGTTTTGTCGCCTTTTTCGAACAGGCATTTTCGAAAATTACCTTTCTTGATATTTTTTCTTCTGTAACAAAGGCTATCGCCTATGGTTTTACCATAGGCATTGTTGGTTGCTACAACGGTTATCACGCTACTTCAGGAACAGAAGGAGTAGGAAGAGCAGCCAATTCTTCAGTAGTTATTTCCATGTTTTTAATTTTTGTAGAAGAAATACTTATTGTGCAGGTTGCTAATGCTATAAAATAACAGAAGAATATGCAGAACGAAACAAAAGACCAGGTAGATAAAAAAGACTATTCAGACAAAAAAGAAGCTGTCATTATAATACGGGACGTTTATAAATCATTTGGTACCAATCATGTGTTGCGGGGAATAGACCTGGATCTTTATAAAGGAGAAAATGTAGTAGTGCTTGGCCGGTCAGGTACCGGAAAATCTGTTTTAATCAAAATTATTTCAGGTTTGCTGCACCAGGACAGAGGCACGGTAAATGTGTTAGGCCAGGAAGTGGATAAGTTAAATGATAAACAATTACAGGAAATGCGTTTGAAATTGGGGTTTTCGTTTCAAAACAGTGCTCTGTATGATAGTATGACTGTAAGGGAAAATCTTGAGTTCCCACTTGTACGAAACCAGAAACATTTAACCCGTAAAGAAGTTGAAGATGCGATAGACCGGGTGCTGACCGCGGTTGGCCTAAGCCAGACCAAACATCAAATGCCCGCAGAACTTTCGGGTGGTCAAAGGAAGAGGATAGGCATTGCACGCACACTTATTTTACGCCCTGAGATAATGCTGTACGACGAACCTACTGCCGGTTTAGATCCAATAACCTGCATAGAAATAAACAACCTTATCAACAGGGTACAGCAGGATTTTAAAACAAGTTCTATCATAATCACCCACGACCTTACCTGTGCCAAAACTACCGGAGACCGGGTCACAATGCTTCTGGATGGAAAATTTGTAAAACAGGGAACCTTTGATGAGGTATTTAACAGTAACGAAGAAAGAATTAAAGGTTTTTATAATTATAATTTTATTGACTAAAAGATGAAATCAACAAAAAATTCAAGAGCAGTTATAGTTGGTATTTTTATACTGCTAGGGATCGCAATACTTGTGGTAACAATTCTTACACTTGGCGGTCAGCGCAAGACCTTTCAAAAATCAATAGTCGTAAGAGCAGTTTTTGATGATATTAATGGGTTGCAAAAAGGTAACAATATTTGGTTTTCAGGTGTAAAAATAGGAACAGTTAAAAAAATATCTTTTTACGGTGGTTCACAGGTTGAGGTAGATATGAGTATTGAAGAAAATGCCCAACAATATATACATAAGAGTTCCAAGGCAAGAATTAGTTCTGAGGGATTGATCGGTAATCGAATTATCGCTATTGATCCTGGTACTGCAAAATCCCCCGTTGTTGAAAATGGTGATATGATTGGGGTTGAAAAAGCTATTAATCCTGATGAAATGATGAACACATTGCAATCCAACAACAGGAATATTCTGGAAATAACAAATGACTTTAAAGCTGTCAGCCGGGGAATTGCACAAGGTAAAGGAACTGCAGGAAGACTGCTGACAGATGAAAGGCTGATAAATGAGTTTCAGGCTACACTGCTCATCTTAAAAAAAGCTGCCTATAATGCACAAAGAATAAGTTCATCAGTAGCCGGTTATGCTTCTAAATTGAATCAAAAAGGTACATTGGCAAATGATTTAATAACCGATACAACCGTTTTTGGCAGGTTAAAAGCGACAGCCACACAAATGCAGGAAGTAGCTGCAACCGCCAACAGTGTTGTGAACAACTTAAATAATACAACTAATGGTCTTAACACTAGTTTAAGCAACCGTAATACACCTGTTGGTATGTTACTTCATGATGAAGGCGCTGCAGCTGATATAAGAGTAACACTAAGGAATCTACAAACAGGCACTCAGAAACTGGATGAGAACCTCGAAGCTTTACAGCACAATTTTTTATTAAAAGGCTTTTTTAAAAAGAAGGCAAGAAAAGAAGCACAGGAAGCAAAAGATAAACAAGTACAGCTACCTAATGACTCAACTATGAGTCATTAGCATATTTGCAATATAAATTTCCTTAGTCTTATAATTTTGTCGGACGGGAGAGGAAAAGCATCATGTACTGTTGAGCATCCCTTAATTTTGTTAAATTACTAAGCAACTTTTTTTAGGATGCATGTAGAGAAACATCAGCAGGCTTACAAAAACGTTTTCGTACGGCAAGCTTTATTGTTCTATTATAGTTAATCCATTTTTATATGCCCGGTGACTATAATACAATTGCTTAGAAAGTATCAATAAAACCCTATATTTCAAAAAATTTATGAAGCAGTGTTAGATAGTACGCTGCTTTTACTTACCTTTGCACTCCCAAAAAAGTTCTTTCAGAAGAATTGATTGATTTGGGAGTCTCCTTCTCTGCACAATAATAAGCAACGGGGACGTTAACACCAAAAATTAAAACATGGCAAAAGAAATTTCAGGCTACGTAAAGTTGCAGGTGAAGGGCGGTTCGGCAAATCCTGCACCTCCTATCGGGCCGGCGTTAGGTTCAAAAGGCTTAAACATAATGGAGTTCTGCAAACAATTTAATGCAAGAACCCAGGACAAAATGGGAAAAGTACTTCCCGTATTAATTACAGTTTTTAACGACAAGACTTTTGAATTCGTTATAAAAACTCCTCCTGCAGCGGTGCAATTAAAAGATGCCGCAAAAATTCAAAGTGGTTCCAAAGAGCCTAACCGAAACAAAGTTGGTAAAGTAAATTGGGAGCAGGTAGAAGCTATCGCGACCGATAAAATGACTGACCTGAATTGTTTTAGCAAGGAAAGCGCCATGAGAATGGTTGCCGGTACAGCTCGCAGTATGGGCTTAACCGTTGATGGCCAAGCGCCATGGGACAAATAAATTGATCAATTTCTAAACGGATTAACAATGGGAATCACAAAAAAAAGAAAAGCTATTGCAGCTAAGGTAGATAAAAACAAAGAGTATTCACTTGCTGATGCATCGTCATTAGTAAAAGAAGTGAATCTCACTAAATTCGATAGTTCCGTAGACGTTCATGTTCGTTTGGGCGTTGATCCTAAGAAAGCTGACCAACAGGTTCGTGGAACTGTTACGCTTCCTCATGGAACCGGAAAAACCAAAAGAGTACTTGTTCTTTGCACTCCTGACAAAGAGAATGATGCAAGAAACGCAGGCGCTGATTATGTTGGTTTAGATGAATTTATTACTAAAATCGAGGGTGGATGGACTGATGTTGATGTAATAGTTGCAACACCATCTGTAATGCCAAGAATTGGCCGGCTGGGTAAAATCTTAGGTCCCCGAAACCTGATGCCAAATCCTAAAACAGGAACTGTAACAAATGATGTTGCTGCTGCTGTTAATGAAGTAAAGGGTGGTAAAATTGCTTTTAAAGTTGATAAAGCAGGAATTATTCATGCATCTGTAGGAAGGGTTTCATTTCCTCCTGAAAAAATTGTAGCCAACAGCACAGAATTTATCAATGCAATTATGAGACTTAAACCATCTGCAGCAAAAGGAACTTATCTCAAAGGTGTAAGCATGGCCAGCACAATGAGTCCTGGAATTTCGGTAGACACTAAATCATTTATGTAAATCAGCGCGTATTGTAACTAAGAACCGTGTAGGTAGGGAGGTTACTTAAGGCAAAAAAAAGCGTTATGACCAAAGAACAAAAGAACGAAGCAATTGAAGTTCTAAAAAACAAGTTCAATCAATATAATAACTTCTACATCACCAATACTGAAGCATTAAGTGTAGACCAGGTAAATAAACTGCGCAGAATATGCTTCGATAAGAACGTAGAAATGAAAGTGGCTAAGAACACTTTAATCCGCAAAGCTCTCGAAGGCATTGATGCAGCAAGATATTCAGGTGTTTTCGACAGTTTAAATGGAGTTACCGCACTTTTATTTAGCGAAAATGCTAAAGAACCTGCGATGATTATCAGCAGTTTCCGTACAGCTAATAAGAGTGAAAAGCCTGGATTAAAAGCAGCTTTCATCGATATGGATGTATTTGTTGGAGATGACCAGCTTGAAGCTTTAAAAACGCTAAAAAGCAAAAATGATCTTATTGGAGAAATTATTGGGTTGCTGCAATCTCCTGCTAAAAATGTAATCAGTGGCTTAAATGCAGGTGGTAAATTAGCAAGCTTAATCAAAGCATTGGAAGACAGACAACCTCAAGAAGCGTAAAAACGGCTCTAAATCCCTCGTCAAATGCGAGGGACTTAAAATAAAAAGTTCTTCTAATCCCCTCCCTTTCCGTTAGGTTAGGCAGGGTAAATTATTCAACCAAGCCTGAATGGTTGATACACCAAATTTTTTTAATATCTCCGCCGGAGCACAGGCAATGAAGGCGGAAAAAATTTGAAACAATGGCAGACTTAAATGCATTTGCAGAACAACTGGTTAACTTAACAGTAAAAGAAGTTAACGAATTAGCTAAAATCTTAAAAGATACTTATGGTATCGAACCTGCTGCTGCGGCTGTAGCTGTAGCTGGTCCTGCTGCCGGCGGTGGCGCTGGTGCTCCTGCTGCAGAAGAAAAAACCGCTTTCGACGTAATCCTGAAAAGTGCTGGTGCAGCTAAATTACAGGTAGTTAAGATAGTTAAAGAATTGACCGGGTTAGGTTTAAAAGAAGCGAAAGATTTAGTAGACGGTGCTCCAAAACCAATTAAAGAAGGTGTAGGTAAAGCAGAAGCTGAAGAAGTTGCAGCTAAACTGAAAGAAGCAGGAGCTGATGTAGAAGTAAAATAATTATAAGACGCTTCTCAAATTTAAATCAATAAAAAGCCGGCAAGTTTTCTTGCCGGTTTTTTTATTTCCATTACAGATATTGATTTTGTCATAAAAAGTTGAATATTGGAAATAGAGTGAACTCTTGTTGCTTGCAGTTTCAATTGCGTGGTTTTACCTCATCCTCGTTCCTTCTCCTGTGGAGAAGGAGATACTTTTGCATCTTTTCCGAAATTCCTTTTTGCAAATTCTCAAGTTAGAGATTTATAGTAAGGAGTTCTGAGATTAAGAAAGGCTGTACGAGAGAGTATTTTAGACTCCAGATTCCGGTGTTTCAACATATTATAAAGACCGTTGGAGAAACATCAATGGAAGTAGGAATAAATTAAAATTACTTGCACAATTAACGCAATAGCAAAAGCAAGTAACACTCCTAAATCAGGGGCTTTACCTGTTTTTTGCTGCATCTTCTTTCGAGGTTCCCCGCCGTAAGGCACTTTTTCCCGTTATCATAGCAATTATCCCTACTGGTGGGAACTCAAAAAAATCCAAATCCTTGCAGCAGTAGAAATTAACTGTGAAAAAATCTGTGCGATCTGCCATCTAGAAATAGGGATTGGTTCCGGCTTTTTATACTTTTTATTTTTCATCTTTTTGAATTTGAAGCAAATTATCGCAGGTCTGTTTCATCAAAAAAGATATTAAATAACAGTAGCATAGATGTGTCAAATTAGGTCAAATTCTTTCTGGTAAAGCAGCTAATAACAATGGGACTAATCAAACCTAAAACAATGAATGCACAAGCTGCTATGCCAAAGGCGAAAGAAAATTGCCGGTTTATCTGTTTTTAATGCATGCGGCTTTATTAAACTATAAATTTTATAGGAGTAAGAAGCAGTATTTATAAGGACAATTAGACAACATTAATTCCATGAACTCAGGTATGCGGCCGCCACTATAACCGCAAGAATCAACACAACTGCAAAAGCGATCAATGATCCTAAACCAAGAGCCTTGCCTGTTTTTGCTTTACCTTCCTTTGCCGTTCCATTCCGTAAAGCACTTCCTCCCGTTATATTAGCTGCTATACCTGCAGGTATAGCAGCTAATATAACATATGGAACAAACAAACCTAAAACCAGGAAGGCACAAGCCGCTATGCCCAAGGCTAAAGAAGTATTGCAGTTTACCTGCTTTTACTTCATCCATTCTTTTATACTTCTTTAAAAAAACTTTGATCATCAACCTTTGAAGAAAGTTTAGCTTTTGTGCTTTAACTGAATTTGAAGCCAAAGGAAGGCCTGCTTTATATTCATATTCAGTCACAACTCGTTTCTGATCAATCTTAACAGAAGTAGCCGAAATCAACAGGAGGTAAATACATGCTGCGGGAATAACTAAAGTTTAAGTTTCATATAGAAGATTTGTTTTTTTAATAAAAGATAATTATCTCATAAAAGAGTTTTATTATGGAAAGCCTTGCACTAAAACAGCATTATTTTTTTATAATTACAAACAATCAAAGGATTACTACGGAAAGTAAATGTTACAGCAGAACGCAATAACGTTTATCATTTCCTTATCTGAAATATAGGGATCCTTTAGAAAAGGATACTTTGAAGACAAGTACTTACCAATCACCCTAATGATCGGTTTTATGCTTATAAACTTTATCTTCGGCAAAACCTTTTTATGAAAAAAATCACCCGGTCTTTAGCACTGCTGTCATTATTTATTTTTGCTATTGTATACCTTCAGGCTCAGGATAACCGAAACCTTAGGATTATCATGCTCGGTGCACACCCTGATGATTGTGACCAGGATGGTGGCGGAACCGCCATTCTTTTTGCCAAAATGGGTCATGCGGTAAAATTTGTGTCGGTAACCAATGGGGATGCGGGGCATCAGACAATGAAAGGCACAGCGCTGGCCAAACGACGATTTGCAGAAGCACAGGAAGCAGGAAAGCGTTTTGGCGTAAAGTACGATGTGCTCGATAACCATGACGGGCAGTTACTGCCAACTTTGGAAGTGCGTTTGCAGGTGATTAAAAAAATAAGGGAGTGGAATGCAGATATAGTAATTGCCCCGAGACCTAATGATTATCATCCCGATCATCGTTATACTGGTGTGCTGGTACAGGATGCCGCATATATGGTAGCTGTGCCAAATGTTGCTGCGGAAGTGCCTGCATTAACCAAAAATCCAGTATTCCTTTATTTTCAGGATGGCTTCCAGCGGCCAAACCCTTTCAGATCTGATATAGCTATTGATATAAGTGATGTATTTGCTCAAAAGATACATGCAATGGATGCTCATACTTCTCAAATGTATGAATGGTTACCCTGGATAGGTCATTACCTGCAGGAAGTGCCTAAAGATAATGCCGGCAGGGAGGAATGGCTTTCAAAATCAAGGTCAGTAAAAATAACATCCGAAGCAAGGTCATCTTTGGAAAAATGGTATGGAAGTGAAAAGGCGGCACAGGTAAAACATGCAGAAGCTTTTGAAATATGCGAATACGGTGCGCAGCCTGATGACGAAGAAAAGAAAAGGTTGTTCCCAATGCTTGGGATGGAGTAAAGATGAATATATTGTTGTAGTTAAACAGGATATTTACCGATTAGAAAGAATAGCAAAACTTATTATATCAGTGTATAAAATAGTGAACTGAATATATAATATCACATTACATATTCAGTTCACTATATAAAACTTTGTTCCCTTATAAACTGCAAAGAGTCGCCTTGTACCTTATATAGGTCTCACCCAGATGTTCCTATAACTTATAGGCTCACTTTTATCGCCATGAGCCTGAAGTTTAATAGGGGCAGGGCCATGTTTACGATAAGAAGGTTGCCCTATGTATGGAGTATCACCCAGAATTGTAGTGTTGCTTTGAACAAGCACTCCATTATGAAAAACAGTAACACGTGCTGGAAACCTCAAAATTCCGCGGGTATTAAACTGGGGGGCAATCCAAACGATGTCGAATGTTTGCCATTCTCCGGGTTTCCGGCATGCATTAACTAATGGAACAGCCTGCTTGTACATACTGCCAACCTGGCCGTTTACATAAGTCGGATTTTTATAATTATCCAATACTTGCAATTCATAACCTCCCGCTCCCCATGGAAGCGCTGCTAAAAATATTCCGCTATTGCCACGAGCCTGCCCGGAACCAGTAATATTTTCAGGGATACGATATTCAACGTGCAACTGATAATTTATAAAAGTTTTTTTAGTCTGTATATCACCCGACTCTTTATTAACTGTCATTACACTATCCGCAACAATCCATTTTGCCGGGGTGGAGTCTTTAGTGGAGATCCATTGATTAAGGTTTTTACCATTAAATAAAATAATTGCATCAGAAGGAGGATCACCATAAGATGCCGCGGGGGTAATTACCGGAGGTATAGGAGTATAGTATTCAGTCTCTTCCGGCCTTTCCTGTGCGTTAGTTATAAGTGAAGCGCTAATAAACAGGGCTGATAAAATAACCAATTTTCTCATGTAGCTTTTCTTTTAAAATTTCAATAATGTAGACTCTGATTTTTTAACTTAACATTTGTTACACCAAAACATAAATACATAAGTTTTGCAGAGAATGTTTTGACAGTATTATTTACGTTGATATACTTTAATTTTTAAATTGCAGATGGGTTCCTTACTTCTTAAATGTATAATTGAGGCAAAAAAATGGTATTTATCTTCCTTTATCCAAAGAGTTAATCCATTCCGCTATTTTACTGGCTTCCTCTTTTGACACTTGCGGCATTGGAGGCATTGGCGTGGAATAATCAGGCCAATGCTCAGGTTTCGGATTATGAATTAACTCAATAATTTGAGCAACAGAATATTTCCTTTTAGCTACATCTTTATAAGCAGGACCTACCTGGCGGGTATCCGCATTATGACAGGCAAGGCATGTATTCTTTTGCAGCAAATTTTTTACTTCCGCATACGTTGGTGCTTTCGCTGTTGTTGTTTTAGCTTTTTTTGCCTGCGATTTTTGCTGAGTAGCAGAATTAGCCTCCTCTGTATAAACCCCATCACCCTTTGCAGGTACACCCTTTTTTGAAGCAACTATATTCGGTTTAGCTCCTTTTCCTGAATTTTTTGTGCTAACTCCGCTAAGTAAAAGTTTGTTACCTTCCGGAATATTGTTTAAAGTATAATAGGCTACAGGATGTACCAGAGAATTAGAACTTTCCTGATCCTGTATGCCATTTAAAGTAATAGTGTGTATATAATATCTGCGTAAATTATCTACAATAATTCTTGCTTTCATACCATCGTCTGAAATCTTTACTCCTCTTACTGTGCACTTCTCAGTATTTACAGGAGGACTACCATATACTCCCTGGTATTTATAAATATAGCTTTCTACAGAATAAGAAGCCAGATCCTGAGCATACTTTTTATTAACAGGCTTTGTAAACTCGATTTCAAAACCATCAGGCATCGCTCTTACTGCCCTCATTTCAAATGGCATACGGTTGTTCCATACCAGACGCTGAAGGCCTTCGGTGGCCTCACCTGCCGAGCCCCATCCACGATTTGTTTCTCCGGCAATTAAAGAGCCGTCTTTTGCCCAGGCTAAACGCAGAATACCTGATTGAAAACCACTTCTGAAAGGCCACGAAGCTCCCTGGTATTCTCCATTTACTTTTTCCATAAATACACGGTCAATCATACTTTGTCCCTGGTCTCCAACTAACAACTGTCCTGCAAAAGGTCCGAATGTTCCTTCGGGTATTTTCACAATTTCTGAGTTAGAAATTCCTAAAATACCATGTGGCAACCAAACAGCAGGCAACTGCAAATCGGGAACATCTTTTTTTATGTCAAATAATGTGACAAATTTATTTTTGTCATTATTCTGAGGCTTGATTTCCTGTCCTTCTTTATCATATTCTATTGATGGAGGAGGATTTTTGGCGTAAATCTGTTGCTGTGTAACTTTTACAGGTGAATTAGGCATATTAGCCCATACCAAACTTGCAGGATGACCCATAAAACCTCCTTTTCTTATAGGAATAATACTGCCAGAGCCTACCCAGTCTCCCTGGTTATCGGTGTAGAATAATTCTCCGTCAATCATGCTGATGCCACAGGGCGAACGCATACCGGCAGCCCATGGTTCCATGCTTCCATTCTCCTGAATATGGAGAGCCCACCCTCTCCACGGTACCTGGCTTTGCATATGCCACCAAAAAGGAGGACAGGTACAATTTAGTGTAACAAAGAAAGAACCGTCCGGCGCAAGTTTTGGCCCATAGCTGTACTCATGATAATTTCCTGTTATCGGCCATGCATAAACTGTTTCATAGACGTCTGCTTTGCCATCCATATTAGCATCTACCAGTTTTGTAAGTTCTCCACGTTGGGCACAATATAATGCCCCATCTTTATAAGCCAATCCCAGCACTTCATGCATGCCTGTAGCAAACATGCGGAAGAAAGGATGCTGGCTTGTAGGATTCTCTACAATATAAACATCTCCGCGACGCGTGGTTACTCCCAGATCACCGTTAGGTAAAGTACAAAGGCCACCTACTTCAAGTATTACTCCTTCAGGAGCAGGCACTCTCATAATCTTGAAATAGTCCTCTTCTTTGGCAGACTCTGCCTGCGCCCATCCTTTCATTTTAAAACCTGCCAATGTAAATGTAAGCAGCAGCACAGGAAGCCATTTTGTGTAAACAATATTCTTTAATGAATGAACCATAGCTATTATTAATTTTAAAAAAGGATAGAATAAGTTACTTTATTTTGAACAGGAACAATTAATTCTTTATGCCCGTTTGCATCACGAATCACAGGCTTTGAACTACCTGCATCATCAATTCGTATATAATATGATTTGTCATTTAAAAGATACAAGCCGTCCGAAACTGTTTCAATAGTATTTGCTTCTGCCAGGCGCATGTATAAATCCGCTGCGGGATTTTGAAGTGATATTACCCGTCTAATTCCTTGATTGTCGGGTAATACACGTGTAACGTCATTTACCATAGTATTGTAAATCTGGTAACGAAACGACGGTCTGTCACTGTCATCTAATACATAACCTTTCGGGCGGTAACCGGTACCTGCAGTATCTGCAGACCATACAGCATCAGGAGAACTAAGCCTCGCTACTGCCAGCATTGGCTTGCCAAATCTTTGTACCATTCCTACCGGGCGGCTCGATCCGTCGCCTCTTGAATGCCACATAGGAGTTGCATCCAAAAAGCCTCCACGCCAGAGTTGTACAATCATTCCGTTATCCATATCATATGTATAGTGCACCTGTTGGGAACTGCCTACGTTAACTGCATGAGTTACTCTAAAAAAGGTATCCACATCTGCAAAACTTCGCAAAATGGTATTTACCGGGGCATTTATTAATATGGGATCAACCACGTCTCCGGATACAACATTTGCATCGCTTATTACATACTCGCGTATACCGGGGCCAGCCACAGCCAGGCCCAAAGCAGGTTTGGCGAAATCAACAAATTTAGAGTATAATAGCTCAAAAGGATGATCTCCTGCAGGTAAAGTTACCTTTCCTGTTCCCCTGCCCTGCCCCCCAACCGTAGTTACCATCTTATCTTTAACTTTCATTATGCCTCTGCCTCCGGCGGTATTTAAATTAAAATTATACTCGCCTTGTTCTTTTACACGCAATGTTCCTGTATAACGAATTAGAAATTCGTTGGCAATAGTGTTAACATTTGAAGAAAGTATAACCGAAATGCCTTCAGCTTCGGGCGGCAGTTTTTTATAATCCGGCTCTGTTTCATACTTTCCTTTATAAATTGAGTACTTTAAATTAATAAGCTCGGGGCGAGGCTTATCATAGGTAGTTACTTTTATATTTCTGAAACCAATCGGTCCATGATCACCCTGGAAACGTAAAGGACCAAGAGGGACTTCATCCGTACCCATAGCACCTCGTGTAGGTCCTGATAACTCTACATTTTCCTGTATGGGAACTCCATTCAATTCTACCCTTAATATTTTGGCATTATCAGTTTTCTTTCCCTGTGCATTAAAAAGGGGTGCCTGAAAAGAGATTTTCATATGCTGCCATAAACCAGGTCCGCGACTTGCATTTTGCCTCGGAGCGTGGCCCTCATAACCTTTGCTGCCTTCCGGTTTGCTTTCATTCCAACGCTCATAAATACCTCCGTCGTCGCCGGCTTTTGGATTAATAACTCCCCAGCTATCAAGCAATTGAATTTCATAACGGCCTTGCATATAAATACCGGAATTAGAACCCATAGCCATCATATAATCCAGCTCCAGATCCAGGTCTCCGTGCTGCAGGTTGGAAATAAGATCTTTACCGGGATTTTTTGTATCAGGAAGATTAACCAATACGCCTGTGCCCGCTGCAGGAGTTAAGATTTCTTTTTGAGTAATGGAACCTCTGACATCGCCGGCAAGCTTCCATGATGGGCCAGGGGTTTGAAAAAAAGAGAAATCAGAAAGAGGTAGAGTATTTTGAGCAGCAAGCTGATGAGAGCCTATCGCACAAACAATAAACATTAAAAGAATTGTTTTGAAATAGGATTTAGAAGAAATAATAGCACGCTTCATTTGTGTCAAAATAATAATAATTAAAATATTAGAAGAAGTTATTTTTTTGGAGTAGCTAAAAATCAATCGGTATGTGAGATAATAATAATTTAATATTTTTCAGTCATTAACTTTTTTAATAACTTATTCTTAATAAAAAATATTAGACTTTGAAAATAGCTGGTAAGAAATGGCAGGCATATCAAAAATTTTAATAAAAAAGATTATTAATGTTAATGCAGCAAGTTATCGATTTAACAGTAAAAAATCCAACTATTATTTATTCAAAAGGGGAACTATTTTAATAAAAAAGTTATAAAGTAAGTTGCAGAATGAAATTAAGTAGTTAAAATTTTTACTTTATTACTATTTACCCATAAAAGCTGCCCAAACAATAATATCCGTAAGACCATCCTTATTCACCCTTGCTGTTTTTTCATGTCAGAACATTTACTCCTTACTTCCAAAGAGGCTGAACTTTTATATAAGAAGATGATCCTGGTTTTATTTGAACCTCTTTATTATTAACAGAACAGCTTCATCTGCCCCGCCTTACCCACTCAGCATACCTGTAATTAAGAGCAAACACAGCGCCTTGCAAGTTGTAATTCTATTTGAGATGTTTCTTCAAATGGAAACTTTTTGTTTTGAGTCAATAAGATTCCTTTTTCTTTCCAGGTAAGTGTCGAAGGAATAAAAAGGTTTACAAAATATCTTTGTTGTTATCTGCATAAATGGGTTTACCATATTCGCCATGATTTTCCCGGCCCGAGCCTCTTTAGTTTACATTTAAAACTTTTAATTCACTGTTATTCAAAGCTACAAGCAATAACTTAGTTTTCCCTGCTTTAACCTCCTGTATATCTCTAACTGCTGCACGTAAATGGAATCCACTTTGTTGCGTTTTTACTGTTTTAAAATTGCCTTTGCCATCTCCTTTCAGAAAAACACCATAGCTGGCATCATAAATACCTGCTTCAGGTTTTGACTGGTAAAAATTACCTCCCATCACTATGTCGGTATTGCCGTCTTTGTCAAAATCTGCTGCTGCTATCCCATACATAGGTGAAAATTGTGCTTCTGACGGTAAAGCTTTTCTGCTGAAGGTGGAGTTTCTGTTGTTAATGAATACACTGCTTTGCATCGTGTAGGCATCTAACTTTATCGCTTTACTTAGCTGTTCTTTTGTAAAGATGTCCTGCATCGTCTGTTCTTTGTAGCTTTCGTACTTCAGGTATTTCTTTTTTAGTGATGGAAGTACGCTTACAAGGTCGTGCCGTAATACCATGGGGTATGCGCTGTCTTTGTTGTAACAGGTAACTATCTGCTCTATGCTGCCATTGTTATCAAAGTCGCTTACATACATGCTTACAGGTTTCTCATCACTGCACTTAAACCTTGAGTTCAGTCCGTGGTTGCCTGCTATAATATCAGGGTAACCATCGTTGTTTATATCTGCTATCTGCAGCCTGTTCCACCAGCCGTTTGTCTTTGATAAACCAGTCGTTTCTGTTACTTCTCTTAATCTGCCCTGCTCGTTATGAAATATTTTTACAGGCATATATTCTCCTGCTATTACAAGGTCTGGCTTGTTGTCTTTGTCGTAATCAAACCATTTTGCATCCGTTACCATGCCTGCTGCTTTCAACTCCGGAGCGGCTTGTTCTGTTACATCTGTAAATATGCCTTTGCCATTGTTTTGAAGAATATAGCCCTTGCAGGGATAACCATAGCTGAATGGTTTTAGTCTTACGCCTGTAAATAAGCCCATATCTCCATCGCTGTCATAATCTGCTGCCGTTACACAACTGCTGCTTTCAAATATATAAGATGGCAGTATTTGCAGCGATTTAGTAAAACTTCCTTTGCCGTCATTTATGTAGAGCCTGTCTATAAGCGCAGTAGAGTTGGGTGAAAACTCATTACCCCCGCTGCATACATACAAATCTTCATCGCCATCACTGTCTGCATCGAAAAATAAAGCATCCGTATCTTCACTTTCCTTGTCTTTTTCTAATAAAGTTTCATTACTTTTCTTAAATCTTCCTGCTTTGGTTTGTAGATATAATGCTCCGGGCTGATCTTTGGCTCCGCATATATAGATGTCTTCCAGTCCGTCTTTGTTTACATCGCCTTTGGCTATCCGTGGCCCTTCGGTTGACATCATCTGAAAGATTAATCTGTCACGGTCAAAATCCACAAAGTCATTTTCCTTGTGCTGAAAATCTATTCCGTAATTGTCGTTGCTTGCGGTGAAGAGAGGCTTTCCGGTTACAGGTTGCAGATTACCGGTAACAGGATTCAAGTTGCCAGTTACTGGTTGCAGGTTGCGGGTTTTAGGAATAACAGCTTCACTTTGTTTTACTGTGATGTGTTGACTGGGCTGTACATTTTTTAGTATGTTTTCTTTTCCATCGGGCCATTGCACCACTACAGAGTCTATTTTATTGGTTTTACCAAGGCCGAAGTTTAACCGGTTGTCTACTGTAGACTCGAAGCCTCGCATGGGCATTTGTTCCTGGTAAGCTATGGTATTGTTATAGTGTACTGTTACTTTGGCACCGATGCCAAACCTGTTTTTGCCTTCTCCCTGCAGGCTTACTTTTAAAAACTTATTTTCAGGATGCTGCTGTACACTTTCGTTGCGGTATATAAAGCAGGGCATGTTTACATTGTTCACTACCAGGTCAAGGTCGCCATCGTTGTCTAAATCTCCATATGCAGAGCCATTGCTGAAGCTCGGTTCGTTTAAGCCCCATTCTTGTGCTTTATTGGTGAAAGTTAAATCTCCATTATTACTGAATGCATAGTTAGGTATAGCATGGGAGGGAATAAGATCAACTAAATTTTTAATTATATTTTTTTCTTTATTGACAATTTGCTGTCTTATATTTTTACTTTCGTTGGCAGCATACTGTATGTAATCCTGGTCAGTAATATCTTTATAAATTCCATTAGCTATGAAAATATCTTTTAAGCCGTCGTTATTTAAATCTGTGATCAATGCACCCCAACTCCAGTCAGTAGCAGAAACATTGGCGTACCTGCTTATTTCACTAAAATAAACTTCATCAGCAGCGCTTTTATTTACACTTACTGGGCCCTGATTTAATTGCAATGAGTTTCTAACAAACTGTTTGTAATAACCGCTGCCGGTATCAGCAAGGTATTTGCCCCAATTTTCAAAATTAGTTTTTGTTTTAATTCTGCCCTCTTCTTCAGGAAACATATCAGTAACATAAATGTCAGAAAAGCCATCATTATTTATGTCGGCAATATCAGCACCCATAGAGTTCATACTTATTTCACGAATGTATTTTTCAAGCAATTCTTTAAACGTACCATTATGTTGGTTAATATATAAATAGTCTTTTTCGAAAAAATCATTCGAAACATATATATCCTGCCATCCATCTTTGTTAATATCAGATATTGTAACACCCAAACCAAAGCTAATCTTACTGCTATAAATGCCTGCTGCCTCTGTTACGTCATAAAAATAATTTCCATCATTTCTATATAATTTATTTCCGCCTAGTGTATCTGTAACCTTACGCTGATCTTTGATTAAATCATAATTACCAACTGAGCGAAAAGAGTTGTTAAGCAGATAACAATCCAGATCACCATCATTGTCGCAGTCGAAAAAAACAGCATGAGTAGATAACCCATAGTTTTCTAACCCGTATTCTTTAGCCCTTTCAGTGAAAGTGACTTCACCTCGACCCTCAACTTTACCTGACCTTCCGGCACCGTTATTTATAAAGAGTTCGTTGCTGCGGTTTTTTCCTTTCAAATCTCCTGATTTACTAACATAAATATCAAGAAAGCCATCTCCGTTTACATCTGCCATTGTTACACATGTAGACCATACTCCGTCTGATGCAAGACCTGCTTTCTGCGTTATATCCTCAAACTCAAAATTTCCTTTGTTCAGATATAATTTATTAGATTGCTGGTTGCTGGTAAAAAAAATGTCAGGAAGTCCATCGTTATTAATATCGCCGATTGCTACGCCTCCGCCATTAAAAAAATTTCTGAAAGTATAAGGATTAAATTCTTCAGTATAAGAAATATTGTTTGAAAAAGTCATTCCTGTGTTGGAAGAGGGAATCAGTGTAAAAAGATGCTTTACTGAAGAATCATTTTTATTAGTACAAGAAATAGCCAATACGATTATTAAAAATAATATTCTGCACTTTCCACAACCACTAGCCATAAACTTTTTCACCTGAATATTTGAACTTTTTACATATTTATTAATCTTCCGCATTGCCCATTGTTTCTTAGCAGTAAATATTAAACTTTTAAAAAAGTTTAACTACATAGAAATTAAGAATAATAAGTCTTGAACTAATACAAATTTTAAATCTGCCAAACATACTTTTCAATGATGGAAAGGCAGAAATAGTAATTAAATTGCTTTTACCTTAAAAGTAAGGCAGGCATTTAACGCCTGCCTTACCATAATATTGCTAAGAAACCAATACCTGATTTTATTACTAATATCCGGGATTTTGCTTCAAATTTTTGTTTGAATTAATCTGAGCTTCAGGAATAGGAAGTATATTAACATGGTTATCTGCATCAGCAGGATGAAAAGAAAATGCATTGTTATACTTACCAAAACGTATCATATCCTGTCTTCTAAAAGCTTCAAAAAACATTTCTCTTCCCCGCTCTGCTAGAAATTTTTCGGCATCTATTGCAGCAAAGGGCTCAACACCGCCGTGTTGCATTCTAATTTGATTAACTAAAGCCAAGGAAATTGGGTCATTCCAATTATTGCTTTTTCTAGCCAATGCTTCTGCCTTTACCAACAGAAAATCAGCGTATCTAAAAATGGCAACATCATTGCTCAAATCTGAGGTCATACCATTATAAAACTCCCATTTATTTATTCTTGCACCTGTTTGCCTCCATGCACGAGGTTCTAATTCATTCATGTATGGAGTAAATGTTATTGGCTGGCCATCCGGATCTTCCGGATCTGAAGCTCCATCAACTAATCTATTGCCATTTGCATCAAACTGAGGGCCTACTAAAAAATTTGATAGTCTCTTATCTACTGTTCCTGTCGTAGGTGTTCCTTTAGGATCTAAACCCACTACAGTTCCTTGGGGACCAGGATTTTGAACAGGATCTATATATGAATTATAAAACTCAGCAACTGTAGCAAAACCGTTCCAGGGCTGCGCCGTCATATTATAGGTCTTTTGACTTTCCTGGTGCAAAGTCTGGTGATTCAATTGAAAACCTTTTGCGTGCACCTGGTCAAAAGGAATTGCCCAGATAAATTCACTTGCTCCTGTATTATCTTTTATAAAATTGTCCTGGTAATTTAACGTAAGCGAATACTTACCGGAATTGATAATCTCATCACAGGCAGCTATGCATTTATCCCACTGAGGGGTGCCTGTGTATACTTCAGCATTTAAATATAGTTTAGCTAAGGCAGCCTGTGCGGTGTAATAATTAACACGTCCGTAAGTAGGTTGATCATTAGGACCTGTTTTAGGCAGCACAGCCATATTGTCCGTAATTTCTTTTTCTAAAAAATCATATACCTGAGTCTTTGTACTGTTAGCTGGTGGGGTTATATCTTTAAAATCTGTACTTAAAGGAACATTACCAAAAAGATCAAGCAACCAATAATAATAAATAGCACGTAAAACCTTTAGCTCTGCAATAAAAGCAACAGATTGTTCGGTACCTAAAGGCTCTAAAGTTGCTAAAAGGCGGTTACAGCCATTTACGCCCGCATACAGCATATTCCATGATCCGTTTATTTCTGAGTCATTTGGCTTGTAGGTGTGCAATTTCAATCTTACCCAATGTCCTCCATCGCCCCAGTCTGCACCTCTGGTAGGAACTACAATTTCATCTGAAGTAACCTCATTTACATTAGTAAGACCACCCCTAAAGCCATATAGGTTAGTATATGCTGCACCCATAGCAGAAATAAGTTCTCTGTTGGACTGGAAAAATTGTTCCTGAACTACCTGGTCATACAGTAATTCACCTTCATCAAGTTTTGTACATGAAGAAGCCATGACCACACCCATTACTGAAAATATTGTTTTTGATACAAGTCTCATATGCAAATTATAGTAATATAAATTAAAAAAAGTAACTAAAATCCAACATTAATACCCAAAGTAAATGACTTCGTTCTGACCCAGGTTTCTCTTCTGTCAACACCTGGAGCCAACGCATTATTATTATCAGAATACCTCACCTCAGGATCTACGCCGGTATAGTTTGTAATAAAGAATAAATTTTGTCCGTTTACATATGCCCGTACAGACTTTACAGTACCTGCTTTAGTTAGCTTGAAATTATAACCCAAAGTTGCGTTATCCAGTTTTACAAAAGAAGCTTTCTCAACATGAAGACTGCTAAATTTCTGGCCATCCTTAACGTTAGGATTATAATACTTTGTTTTTACGGCGTTATAGGCAGAAACAACTGTTGCATTTTCATAAAAAGCGCGGTAAGTATTAACAAGATCATGACCAATAGAAGCACGTAAAAAGAAATTCAAATCAAAATTACCATAGTTAAAAGTGTTAGTCCAGCCAAATTCAAATTTGGGTAATCCTTTACCGATTAAAGTTCTATAAGCGTTCTCATTAGTAGTATCTCCTCCTTTGCCATCATCGAATAAATATTTACCATTCTTATCCAGGCCTTTGTATATTGGCCCCCATATAAGACCAATATCCTGCCCCGCGTATGCCCGGGTAATTTGTGTTGCTTCCTGGCCGGGAGTGCCTAAGTTGGTTTCACCAATATAAGAGCCCGGTGCAATGTCTGCGCTTAACTCAGACAATTTAACATGATAAGTTGAAAAATTACCTCCGGTTTCCCAGGAAAAATTATTTTTTTGGATTACATTATATTTAAGCGCAAATTCAACACCGCTACTTGAAAGAGTACCTACATTTTTCCAGGTACGATTTGCTAAATTTGGAGGAACAGGAACAGTTACATTAAATATAAGGTCAGAAGTATTTCTATTATAATAATCGAAAGTACCTGATAACCTGTTTTTAAGCAAAGCGAATCAAGGCCTATATCAAACTCTGCTTTTCTCTCCCACTTCAAGTCCGGGTTTGGGTTTCTGTTTGGACCATATACAGCCAGCCAAACATTATTACCGGCATAAAATTCACGATTAGGATCTGCAACAAAAGTAGACAATGACAAATATGACTCCGGGGGTAAAGAACCTGTAACTCCGTAGCTTCCTCTAAGCTTAAGGTTACTGAATGTAGGAATAGTAAATATTTTACTGATGTCTAACCCTGCACTTACAGCAGGAAACATCCCCCACTTATTATTTGCACCGAATTGTGTAGATCCTTCTCTTCTGGCAGTTAAGGTTAAGAAAGCAATATTATTATAATTTAAATTGAGTCTGCCGAAAAAAGCAGCTAATCTGCTTGCGTTTTTGTAGCTTGTAACATTAGCCAGACCGTTTTTTAAATCAAGAGCTGTACCTATATTATCAGCGGTTACATCTGTGATAAAATTACTTGCTCCTATACTTGTTCCTTGATTTAAAAAACTTTGGTATGAGTAACCAGCTAAAGCAGTAACACTTAAGTTATTAAATTTGGTATCGTAAGTAAGTGTATTTTCATATAACTGGTTATAATTTTCGTCAGTAGCTTTCATAGCGTAACCATTGCGTGCAAATCCACTTACATTTAAAAAATTTCTTGAATGAAAGGAGGTGCGTGGAAGTAGAGCGGTTCTATAGTTGTTGAATGTTTGCTGTGAATAACGAACCAAAAATTTTAATCCCTTAATTATTTCATATTCTGCCGACCCTTGCACATTCAATCTTTTAACTGTATTGCTATTTGTATTTTGTTCTAAAACAGCAACAGGATTTGCATAATCAACGAAATTACTTTCAAAATAACCCCCACCGGAAAGATCATTCAAAGGATCTTTGGTATGTACAGGGGCTGTGGGATTAAATATGGTAGCATATTTAAAGGCTTCAGAAAAAGCCTGGCTAGACTCTCTTCTTCCATTAGTTATATTCAAATTAAAAACCAACCTGTTGTTCAGTGCTCTTTGAGTAAGATTTAAACGTGCATTTAGCTGTTGAAAACCTGAAACAATAGCAACTCCCTGGTTGTTACGATAATTAATCGAAGCATTATAAGTAGTCCCACTAGTACCACCAGACAATGAAAGATTGTGGGTCTGAGAAATAGCGGTCCGGCTTATTTCTTTGTTCCAGTCAGTATTAGAACCAAAATCAACTCCACCTGCGGCAACATATTCCTATGCAGAAAAGTGATCTGTAAATTTTGCAGGAGTTTCAGCAGTTACCGAGCCATTATAAGAAACTTTAGGAGGACCGGAAGTACCTCTTTTTGTAGTTACAATTAAAACCCCTGCAGATCCCCGCGTACCATAAATAGCAGCGGCAGATGCATCTTTCAATACATCTATACTGGCAATATCATTGGGGTCGACACTATTAAGGTCTGCACCAACCTGCCCATCAATTACGACCAAAGGTTGTGTATTTGCTCCCAAAGTGGACAAACCTCTTAAGCGAATGGCAAAACCACCATTAGGGTCTCCTCCAGGTCTTGAAATGGAAAGACCAGCAACTTTACCCTGGAGTAGCTGCGCGACATTAGTTACATTTCCCTTATTAAACTCTTCAGCGCTTACACTTGTAACTGCACTGGTAACCTCTCGTTTTCTTTGAGTACCATAACCAACAACTACTACGTCGGTTAGCTGACCCGAGGTAGGTACCATACGAACATCAATACCTGATTTATTACCAATTGATATTTCCTGCGTTGCAAAATTGATAGAAGAAAATATAAGTTGTCCCGCATTTACAGGAATATTTACTGAATAATTTCCATTGGCGTCTGTAGTTCCACCCGAATTGGCGTTTTTAGCCCGGATGCTAACGCCTTGAAGTCCAGCACCGGCAGCATCAGTTACCCTTCCTGAAATTCTTTTGACCTGTGCAAAAATGGATTGGCTAAGGAGGAGGCAAAAAACAGAGATACTAAATACACGAAGTATAAGTGTCGTCTTCATGTGCAATCGTTTAAGGTTTGATAAATGATTAGTGCCAATTGTTAATTTGGCTTAACAAATATTAATTGTATTACTGACAATAAAAAATATATTTAATTTTTTTTAAAGAAAACATGATTGTTCGAATAACGTGGGCTAAAGCCACCTCTAAAATATAGCTTTTCTTTTATCAACAATTGTGGAAACAGCTTCTTTCTAACAGAATCTGAGTTGTTACTTTTGTCGGCTGGATGCTTAATGATAAAAAATATTTTTATTATCTTTAAAGTGCTCTCTACAAAGCATTGAAGAATGGCTCACTTCTTGTAAAGCTGATAAAAATTGAATTATAAGATAAGGGAAAAATGTTGCACAAGGTTGATTTGAAGAAATATTAGCTTTTTTTGCAAAATTAAAATAATGATTGCCTTAATCATAAGATTGAAAGAATAATTTAATGAATAATAGAATTTTAAATGAAACAAGACTTAACAGCAATAATAAATGGGGGTCAGGTTCCTGAGGGAACCGTTAGGGTTAGCGGAGCAAAAAACGCCAGCACCCGTTTATTATCTGCTGCCTTGATTGCGGATGAAGTTGTGAAACTAGAAAATTTTCCTACCGAACTTGTTGATGCCCGTTATAAAATTGACTTCGTAAAAAAAAGCGGAGGGTTGATTGATATAGATGAATATAATCACACTATTTCAATCAATCCTTTAAATTATAAGGATGTTTTATTAAAGGATTATAATTTTCCAATAAGAACCACCTATTTATTAGTACCTGGCTTGATTAAACGTTCAGGTATTGCCCGTATCCCATACCCGGGGGGATGCAATATAGGAAGCAGAGGATATGACCTTCATATTATGGTATGGGAAAAACTCGGGGCTAAAGTAGAAGAGAAAGAAGATTATATAGAAGTGAGGGCACCTAAAGGATTTCAACCGGGTGAAATTAATTTTCCAATATCGACCATTGGTGGTACTGAAAATGCTTTGATATCAGCCTCTACAATAAATGGCGAGACTGTTATAAAAAATGCCTATATAAGTCCTGAAATAGAAAGTCTGGTGGCTTTTTTAAGAACATTAGGTTCAAAAATAGATGTAGTTGGAAATAGTTACATTAAAGTCACAGGGTCTGATAGCTTAAGGGGCTCCATATTCCCTATAATGCCAGACCGAATTGAAGCATTAACATGGATTGTTTATGGTATAATATCAGGTGGACACATTAAAGTAGAAGATGTCCCTTTTGATACTATGAAAATACCATTAATGCATCTCGAACACGCAGGTATAGATATATACAGGAATAAGAATAATGTTATAGTTTCACCGGATTGTCTTGTAAATGGTGACATTCAACCTTTTGAACTGGCTTGCGGAACCCATCCCGGTATTATTTCTGACATGCAGCCTTTTTATGTCATGCTTGGCCTTCATGCTAATGGCACCAGCAGAATTTTTGATTACAGATACCCTGAAAGGTTAAAATATTGCGAGGAACTGAGTAAATTCTATCCTCTGGGTCTACAATGGAAACCAGGATCTATAACAACATATGGCAATAAAAAGCTACAGGGAGCTGAGGCTAATTCAACCGATCTAAGAGGAAGTATGGCATTGGTGCTGGCTGCGCTGCTGGCAAAGGGTACCTCAAAAGTACATAATGTAGAAATGGCACTTAGAGGTTACAATAACTTAAAAAGTAAATTACAATCATTAGGAATTAGCATTGAGGTAGAATCTAAATATAAAGTTTCAATAGCCCAATTATAAACTATGGTTGTTTATGACTCTTTTGACCTTACAAATAATAATTCTTACAGATTAAATGCAATTTGTAAAAGAGCTATTTTTCCTGAAAATGAGCAGGATATCAGAGATATCTTCAGAGAGAAAAATAACAATAGAATTATTTTAGGTGGAGGCTATAATGTCATCCTGGAAAAAGAAATTTATGAGGAAGATTTTATAATATTCTCAACCCCTTTTTCTAAAATAGAAATACCACAGGAAGATTGTCTTTTATGTGCGGCAGGCTGTGACATGAAAGATATTAGTGAGTTTGCACTGCAAAAAGGTCTGAGTGGCTTAGAAATCTTTTATGATATACCGAGTTCTTTAGGAGGTGCAGTTGTAATGAATGCAGGTGCCGGAGGTGAAGATATCAAAGGACTACTGGTCAAAGTATGGTATTATAATCCTGTAACCGATAGTTTTGAGGTTATTACAAAAGATGAAATTGGATTTGAATATAGAAATAGTTTTTTTCAGAAAAACCCTAATATGGTTATTTGCAAAGCTCTGTTGCAATTAAATAAAGGCGATAAAAGTACGATAAAAGCAAAAATGGAAGCATTGAAAGCTGCCCGATGGTTTAAACAGCCGAGAGAATATCTAAACGCAGGAAGTGTTTTTAAACGACCAAAAGGCAAGTTCGTAGGTCCAATGATTGAAGAACTTAATTTGAAAGGGTTTGGTATTGGAGGAGCTAAAATATCTGAAAAACACGGAGGCTTTATCATAAATTATAATAATGCTAAAGGAAAAGATATTGTTGCAATTATTTCACATGTTAAAACTAAGGTTATGGAAAAATTTTTAATAGACTTAGAAGTTGAACAGAAAATAATTTAATTGTTAATGGAAAATCTAACTATCTTTTTCTCTTCGAGATCAAATGTAAATACGGGAAAAGGTGGAGCTTATTTTAGTCTTATAGTCTATAAAAAAATATTAAGTAATGCTTATAGTCCAAAACTAATTCACCTTAATGCTTTAATGCATAAAACCGTAATTGATGAAGAAACTGATCTCTTGTTATCTCCTTTAGACAGTAATAATCAAAATTATAGAAAATTAAAAACTTACTTTAAAGAAGTTAAACCTGTTGTTTTTATTTCTTTTTCCAATCATCCTTTAATTTTATATGTGAGGTGGTTGTGTTTGATAAATAAATGTAAATTTATTTATGTTAAAGCAGGCGGTCCAAATTACCACCTGGAACAATTTTATAAGAATGTAATTTTCTTTAGTAAGGAAAATTATTTATTTTGTGAAGGGAGCAGTTATGTAAAAGCTTTTAGAAGCAGGTATGTAAAAGCCTTTACTATAAGTAATAGAATTAATCCATTTGTTATTAATGAAAAACGACTACTGGATTTACAATCAATTCATACATACCCTACAAATAATGTCATAAAAATTCTTAGAGTATCACGTTTAAATAAGACTTATTTGCCGGTTTTTCTTGCTACGATTAATCTTCATAAATGCTTGCAGGATAGAGGTATAGCTGTAATGACTCATTTAATAGGATATGAAGAGGATAAATCAATTACATCTGCTATCAAAAACGCTATAGGGGCAACCGAAGGTATAACTCTCTATACCGAGGATTACTATACTCACAATTCGAAAGAATTAATCCCGTTATACGATATTGTCGTTGGAATTGGAAGAGGTTTTTGGGAAGGTGTTGCATGTGATAAATTTACATTAGGATATACAAATAATGCAGATATTCCGGTATTAGTGACAAAAGATAATATAGAAATATTCAAAGAGTATAATTTTTCAACAAGAGTAAATCTGCCCGAGGCAGACACTTTCATCGATAACATCAATATATTTACTTCCCTAAGTAATAGAATGAACTATATTAAATTTTTAAAAAATGAATTTGACGAAAACTATTCTACAACAACTCTTAACCAAAAGCTTGAGAAAGCATTGAATGAGAGCGAATATGAAACTTTGGGTTTGTTGGTTAAATCAATAATATTTGTTATTTATACCACAACCAAAAACTCTCTATAAAAAGATTATTTAACCCGTTGGCGGAATTAAATTAATAAAGTATGCTTACTGTGCCGACAAAGTTTTCATAAACAAGTTTATTTAAGAACTGTAAAACCATTAGTCCTGTAACCTTAAACAAAACTCCGGATTTAAAGCCAGTAAAGGATTTTGCATAATTACGCTGAATTAAGAACTGGTCGCACAACGCACTAAACTCGCACTACCTAATCAATTATTAATTAAAAGCCAATTTGCAACAGACCAACAGCTCCTGATTCCGGCCAGCTATTAAATTCTTTCGGAATATCAAAACTGATATGGGCATCGACATCTCTACCAAAGAAAAAGATAAAATAAGGCTTAGGAACCTTTTCCTTGCTCCCGTAGTACTTAAGTGCAGCTTGCTCATAATCAATGTGTGCTTTCATATAAACAATGTATAATGCCACAAGGACTCTATCGAGAATATTTTGGTTAGGTTCCAGGTAATTAATTATAGCCAGTTCTTCAAAAACAGAATGCAGCTCCCTATCTTGCTCTTCATCTGCCTCATAAGAATCTTCTGTAATATCACTGAAAGTTTTAGGTAGTTGTAACATCTCCGCTACCTGATGATAGGCTGTTAATGCCGCTTCCTCATCTGTTTTACTGCTACCTTTAATTTTAATTAGCAGGTCAGATAGGTTTTCATCCTTTTGAATCCAGTCCTGAGCTTCATCCAGCATTATATAATTTTTTAAGTTGTTGAAATGAAACCGATAAATCAGAGATGGTTTTTAGAACAAATTACTCGAATAATATTAGTCTTTTGTAAGGTATCTTAGATTTTTTATCTCGGACTATTCCATTTTTTATTTTATAAATTTATAACTTACCTTTCATTATTCTTCTGTTCCCGTTTTGTGAATGAACAAGGTGCATAAATTTTTACTAAATAACTGAGCGATAGTTTACGCGAATGATCCTTAAAAAAATTCTCATTATCTAATTCACGCCTCTTGAGTTTTTCGTCTTCACCCGGAAGGTGTATTTTTTAACCTGGCCTGGTATTCAAAAAGGTGTTAACTTTAAATAACTCCTTTCCAATCTCTTTTGAAAAGGGTGCCCTTAATTTTTTAAAATTAATTTATGCTACTGCTTTTAGGGAAAGGACGTCTCCTTTGGTTACTGGCAGTACTGCTTTTTGCCTCTTGCCAAAAAGAACTCTCCTGTGAAGATTGTAAAGAGGCCAACGCCACTGTGCTCAATAGACCACCTGTTGCCAATGCTGGTACTAATCAAACAATTCCGTTACGGACAAATGAGATCAATCTCAATGGCAGTAATTCAACTGATCCGGACAACAATATAAAAAGCTATGCATGGACAAAAATTTCCGGCCCGTCAACAGTTACGATTGCCAATGCAAATGCGGTACAAACCGGGGTAACCAATTTTGTGCAGGGTACTTACCACTTCGAATTGAAAGTAACAGATGCTTATGGCCTATTTTCAGAAGATACCGTTGTAATTATAGTAAATAATTCAAATGGGGCAAGTGTTCGTTGGACAAAGCTTCATCCTTTACCGGAAGACGATTTTTTCTTTGGAAGCAGCCATATTAATTTTTTAATCGGGATCCGGGACAGGGTGTTTGGGGTAAGTAAGAATGGAAGTTTTTGGTACTATAACTCACAATTGGATGGTTGGTTTGAAAAAGGAGATTTGCCTTCATATGCAACGAGCGCAAATTTTTCAGTTGTTTTTAGCGTTAATAATATAGGATACATTATCGGAAATGGCACTTGCCGGCAATATAATGCTGCTACCGGTCAATGGACAACAAAAAATAATGCACCGGTGGGGCCCAATCATGTTGACTATTCAGTTCCCCTGGTAATTGGTAATAAAGCTTATTTGGTGGGCAGTACGAACAATTTAGTAACAATTTATGATCCTTCGACGGATACTTATACCCCAAAAAACAGGTTTCCGGATGCAGGAGCTGCAACCGGATTTGTTATCAACGAAGAAGGGTATTGCGTACAAAAAGATGGACGTTGCTGGAAATATGACCCTTTGACGGACAGTTGGCGACAGAAAGGGAGCTTGCCGTCTTCAATTTATAACATGAGTGGATTTTCCTTAAACGGTTACGGATATATAATTGGCGACTTAAACCGTGCTGCTTACAATCAAAACAGCCGTATGAAAGTATGGCGTTATGATCCTTCTTCAGATCAATGGAAGCAAATGGAAGAAGACTATCCCGGGCTCGCTGTTTATGAGATAAGAACAGTTTCTCTAAATGGAATTGTTTATGCAGGTTTAGGATATACCAACGCAGACAAGGATGCCCTTGATTTTTGGAGCTTTCAGTAACCACTGGTTGTGCGCCTGACTACCAGTGGAATATGCGCTGCTCTCCTTATGTCTTTAATCAGAAGGTAAATGAAAAGCCAGACTGTGGCCGTATTCAAAAACTGTTGCTAACATTATTACAAATTTTTATTTTATAACATCAGTAAACATTGAGACTGATCTGAAGTTATATGAACTCCAGGCGCAGTCTGGCTTAAAATAAAAAAACGGTAGTCTTTTACCAGGGATAGCCTTGTTATATTTTAACAAGCTTCGAAAAAGATCCATGGAGAATCTAAAGATGAAGAATTTACATTGTATTCATACTCTTAAGGCAACTTATTTGGCTGCAAACACTTCAATCTCTTTTATTCTTGTAGGAAACCATACTGTCATTTCTCCTTTACCTCTGTGTGCCCATGCATAATAAGGTATTGCCGTAAATGTTTGCTTTGAGGTGTTGATACTGTTGCCATTATCGGTAATATTTATTGCAGGCACCTCTGCTTTTAATGCCATTACACCATTCAGTACATCAGGCTTAAATTCTATTGCGAATGTCGTATTAGTTGGTATAACTAAGTTGCTTGTTTTTCCATTGTTATCTTTCCATTCAGCACAGTATATAAGCGGACCTCTTTGCAATGCCACTTTGCCATTATCGGTTTTTACTTTTTCATTAGCTATTACAGTCCTTACTTCCATGGGCAGGTTTACCGCTACAACATCATTTTTCTTCCAGGTTCTGTTAATTACTGCATAACCTTTTTGCAATGTATATTCTACCGGTTTTCCATTAACTGTTATAGTTGCCTTTTTATCAGAAACAGAACGGAAAGAATACAGATCAGAAGAAATTGCTTCATTCTGTGCCCAACCGGGAATACGTACAAGCAAGTTAAATGCAGTGGGAGATTTCGGATTAATTTTAAAAGTAAGCCCGCCCTCCCAGGGGTAGTTATTTTGCTGAATGATTTCAACCGGTTTATTGTTTATAGTAACATCTGTAGTGCTATTAATAAAAAGGTTCACATAAAAGTCTGAACCATTTTGTGCATATACATAACCCGGAACAGATGGTATAAGCCTCGCCACATTAGTAGGACAGCACGAACAAGGGAACCAACCAGCACGTTCAGGTTCCATGCTGTTGTGAGAGAAACTGTTATGTATTTGCATTGCATTAGTATAGAAGAAAGATTTTCCATCCATGCCTACGCCAGAAATCAAACCATTGTAAAGTGTTTTCTCTAAAATATCAAAATACTTAGAATCTCCATGCAAATAGAACATGCGTGAATTGAAATAAACATTGGCGATCGCTGCGCAGGTTTCGTTATAAGCAGTGGTATTTGGCAACTCATAATTATTACCAAAACGTTCTCCATCAGGCACGGCCCCTACTCCGCCCTGCACATAAATCTTTTTACTTACTTCATTATTCCAGATTTTATCTATAGCATTCAATAATTTCTCATCACCTGTCAATGCTGCTACATCGGCCATCGCAGCATACAAATAACCTGCTCTTACTGCGTGACCTATTGCTTCATCCTGCTCTGTTACAGGTTTATGGTCCTGCCAGTAAGAACCGTTCTTCCAGGGATCTTTACTGCTGGAGTCATAGCCGTTGAAATGCCCTCTTTCTTCAATGAAGAATTTAGCTGTGTTAAGGTATTCTTTTTTACCTGTTATTCTATACAGCTTTACCAGTCCCATTTCTATCACTTCATGTCCCGGGGCAACTTTTAATTTGCCAGGTCCAAAAACTGAGCAGACCAAATCAGCATTCTTCAATGCAATATTCAATAAATTTCTTTTTCCTGTCGCCTGGAAATGAGCAGCAGCAGCCTCATACAAATGACCTGAATTGTACAGTTCGTGACTTTGCTCTCTTTCTTTTGACCACCGTATCTTTCCCGACCACGCATGCGGATGCTCGGGATCAATGGTACGGGCAGTATATAGATATCCGTCGGGTTCCTGTGCTTTAGCTACTTTATCAATTAATGTATTAATATATAGTGACATTTTCGGATCAGGATAAAGACTGAGGGAGAAAGAAGCTCCTTCGATAGTTTTGTAAATGTCTGTATCGTCAAAGGGGAAAATAGTACAAAACTTTCCTTTTCGGGCTGCAGCCATTTCAAAATTTTTCACTCTGCCTGTCGATTCACAGCGTTCAAACGAAGCAGGGATGGTAACCAATTGATTAGTCTTTATTCTTGGCAACCAAAAATTATCTGTAAGCTTTACTTTGGTAAAAGGCACACCCTGAATGGGATAATCTGTCTTTTGAGCAACCAGACTGCCGGCAACAAAAAGGCAAGAAAAAAGAATTGTTTTTTTCATTCTAAAAGTTATTTATAACAGAAATATAGTTTGTTTTATCACTTTGGAAAAAATTATTTGTCAGGCATTATCAAATAATTTACCAACTTTTTTACTACGATGAAATTCCTCTCTCCGCACATGTAAAATGAATACCTTTATAAACCTTAATGCACATGCCTCAATAGTAACTTGTTTAAACGATTTAATAAAATTTATATCTATTTTTATAGCATCATTATTACTTTAAAACAACAGCGATATGAAAAAAGTTTTCTCAATACTGGTTCTCTCCCAGGTAGTCCTGAGTACTTTTGCGCAAAGCAAAGTTCCTTCACAGGAGGTGCAAATAAAGTTGGCTTTACTTAGTGCTCCCGCTGATAAAAGAGACAGCGTTACTGTTTATGGTTATTCCGCCAGTAACGAGTTTATTTTATTGCGAAAGGGCACCAATGAACTCCTTTGTTTAGCCGACGATCCCAATCAGCCAGGATTATCTGTTGCCTGTTATCATAAGGATTTAGAGCCATTTATGAAGCGTGGACGTGATTTAAGAAAACTGGGGAAAACTGCACAGGAAATATTTGATATGAGGGAAAAAGAAGTCAAGGCAGGACAGTTGAAGATGCCTAAACAACCTGCAACATTGTTTGCATACTCGGCTTCAAAGGAAGATTACAATGAGCAAACCGGAGATGTAAAGAACGGCTACCTGAGGTCTGTGATTTATATTCCTTATGCAACTGCCGAAAGTACAGGATTGCCTTTGAAACCGGAAGCACCAGGCTTGCCATGGATTATGAACCCAGGAACACATGGAGCACATATTATGATTAATCCGCCTGCTAAATGAGTTCTTTTTTGAGGTTGGATAAAATTCCTTTAGAATATATCCATCGCTCCCGGTTGCAATAGTGTATAAATAATAACTTGTAGGATACACATTTAAGGGATGCAGTCTACAAGTAACAAGAGTAAAACCGTTTTCTTACTAAAGCAAACTTAAATATGAAAAAGTTCATTTTAATTTTTTCTCTTTTTATTGCCTTTGAAAGTAATGCTCAACAAGACACAACAACAGTAGAACAATATTGCGTAGTTGTAGCTACAGGTCGTTTGTTAAGTAATAAGGTTACAATTGATATTGACTATGGCGAAGAAAGAAGCATATGGAAGGATAACCGCCTTAAAGACGAAAATGGGAAGTTAATAAAATTCAATACCGTTGTCGACGCAATAAATTATTTAGGCAGAAACAAATGGAAACTTGTAAACGCCTTTCCGGTTTATACCGGTAATGGACCAATGGTTTATCATTATGTGTTTAAGAAAGAGTTTTCTAAAAATGAAACCGGGCAGTAAATGATTATATTTCACGATTAATACGTAAAGGTAAGAATCTACTTCCGTAGGTATTCTCATTATTGCTCTAATAATAAATAAATGCTGATTAACTGGAAGTTTCAACTTACTATATTACAAGTAGTATATCTTTCATTTCTATATTAGCTTATTCTGATAGTTTGAAACACTTCTATATGATAAAAATTTTCGCTATTGTTGTTTCTTGCATTGTTGCCATCAATGGCTTTGCACCAACAAAAACAATTACACTTACCAAACAACGGTTGCAGAACAAAATAAAAGGCGGATGGGCAGGTCAAACAATTGGCGTTACTTTCGGAGGGCCTTATGAATTTCGTTTCCAGGGATCATTTATAGGCGATTATCAGCCTCTCCTGTGGTACAATGGCTACCTGAAAAAAACAATGACAGATAATCCAGGTTTATATGATGATCTGTATATGGATTTAACTTTTGTGGATGTGTTTGAAAAATCAGGGTTAGATGCTCCACTTGATTCCTTTGCAAATGCTTATGCAAATGCCGGTTATATGCTTTGGCATGCAAACCAGGCAGGCCGTTATAATATATTGCATGGCATTAAGGCACCCATGAGCGGTAATTGGATCAACAATCCTCATGCGGATTGTATAGACTACCAGATAGAAAGTGATTTTGCAGGATTGATGAGCCCTGGAATGCCCAACACAGCTTCCGCCATCAGCGATAAGATTGGACACATTATGAACTATGGTGATGGCTGGTATGGCGGTGTTTATATCGGCGCTATGTATGCACTTGCTTTTACCTCAGCCGACATAAATTATATAGTAAGTGAAGCTTTAAAAACGGTGCCAAAGCAAAGCGAGTTTTATCAATGCATAGATGATGTAATTAACTGGCATAAAAAATATCCTGCAGACTGGAAACAAACCTGGCTTGAAGTGCAAAAGAAATGGGCAAATGACATTGGCTGCCCTGATGGTGTTTTTTTACCTTTTAATATAGATGCTAAAGTAAATGCAGCTTATGTAGTGATGGGCTTGTTATATGGAGATAAAGATTTTACCAAATCCCTTGAAATTGCAACAAGATCGGGTCAGGATGCCGACTGCAATCCTTCGTCTGTAGGAGGAATTTTGGGAGCAGTTTTAGGTTACGACAAAATTCCTGCTTACTGGAAAATGGGATTGCAGGAAGCTGAAAATATTGATTTTAAATATACCACTATGAGCCTGAACCGGGTGTATGATATTGGCTTCAAACAGGCACTGCAAAACATACAGCGCAACGGTGGAAAAATAAACGGAGATAACATAACTATTGCGGCACAAACACCTGTTGCAGTCAAGTTCGAAAAAAGTTTTGAAGGTCAATATCCTATATTAAAAATTCCTGTTCAGTGGTCTGCAAATAAAGACTCAATCAATTTTAATTTTGACGGAACTGGCTTTGTTTTAAGAGGAGATGCATCAGAATGGGAGAGCAAAAGTGATTATATTTTTAAAACCCAGTTACATCTGGATGGAAAACGGGTTGAGTCTCCTGATTTGCCTGTTAGTTTTACTACCCGCCGCCACGAGCTTTGCTGGAAATATCAATTACCTAAAGGAAAGCATACCGTGCAGTTTAAAATATTAAATCCATCTAAAGAACATGAAATAAGGTTGGGCGACGTAATTATCTATTCAGATCATCTTGTTAATGGAATACAACTGAATGAAGAAGCAGCAAGAAAAAATTTATAATGTTGTATAGTTATGATCAGTTATAATAAAATTTGTTGTCTGTTTTTTTCTGCTGTTATTGAATGTGCAAGGCTGAGAGTAATGAAATGAAATAAAATATTTTTCAGGGAAACGTTTCGCATAAAGCTATCATTAATAAAACAGGCGTTAACTCTTTATCAAATATCTTGACATTTTTCTAAATGTGCTAAACCTTCTTCATATTAACAGTAAAACAGTATTTAAAATCTCAATACAACAATGTATCTAATCCTCAGCAAATTTCAGTAAAACAGTTAGCATACAAAATAGCGTGTTCGTATTTAATTCATTATACATGACGGGAATAATCAGAAAAAACAGGAAGGATTTTTTGTTAATTATATCCTTTTATAACGCTTCAAACAATTGCTTAAGCTATTAGCCCATATCTTACGCCTCACTTATAAAAAGTTATGGAGAAAGTTAAGTTTGCTTCGGGAAATAAATCTCAGTTGCTGTCTTTGATGAAGCAAAGGATTGATCAGTACTTTAAAACAAATAATATTTCGCAGTATGCTAATGCTGCTATGAAATTTAAAATTGCCCTTTGGTTATCGCTATGGTTAATTTCAATTGTAGCTCTTTATTTTACTTCAGGTAATGCATGGCTTACTTTTTTCGTTGGTTTCTTTCACATGTTTACACACGTTATGATTGCATTTAACATAGCACACGATGCTAACCATGGAGCTTTATCACCGAATGCTAAAACTAATCGTCTTTTTGCTTATTCTTTGGATCTCATAGGCAGCAATAGCGAGTTGTGGAGATTTTCGCATAACCAGCAACATCACACTTTTGTGAATATTGATGGCCACGATGGAAGTGTCGAAGGATACAAACTATTCAGATTTTGCCCGGCGGCTCCACGTTACTGGTATCACCGGTACCAACATCTATATGCGCCTGTAATTTATGGTATCTCAACAATAAATTATGTAACAGGAAAAGATTTTAAATTACTTAAACAATACGTACAAACTAATGGAGGTAAAGATGCTGCAAACATAGGTTTTATGGCCCGTTTAATTGCCTGGAAGCTTTTCTATTTTGGTTACCTTATTATTCTGCCAATATTTGTTTTTAAATTATCAATACCGGCAGTAATAGCATTCTTTTTATCAGGACACATATTAGATGGTTCTTTACTTGCTTTCATTTTTCAAACCGGCCACATTACTAATGGTACCAGCTACCCCGAAGTTGAAAATAACCAGATAGATAAAAACTGGGCTGTACACATTGTAGAAACTACAGGAGATTATGCGGCAAAAAGCTTTTGGATGCAATGGTTTTGTGGCGCTATAAATATTCATGTTATCCATCATTTGTTTCCAAAAATTTGTCATACTCATTACAGAAAACTTGCACCACTAATAAAAAGAGCAGCACAGGATTTAGGCATTGAATACAAGGAATTCCCTACTTTTTATGACGCAGTTGCTTCTCATTTTAACGAACTTAAAATGTTAGGAACTGAAGATTACTATCCCGAACAAAAGAAAATAGAACAACGGGCATAAGTAAAAAATTGGATCGGGGATTGTTTTAACACCATGTAATCAATCTCTCTTTAGTTTTAACGTTAACTGGTAACATTATATTTAAAACGTCTTTGTGAGCCATCTGGCAATCCTAAAAATATTTTTTTGTCAAAATAAAAAGCCTCCTATATTTGCACTCCTAAAATGAAGGGAGCATAGCTCAGTTGGTTTAGAGCATCTGCCTTACAAGCAGAGGGTCCGCGGTTCGAACCCGTGTGCTCCCACTTAATACCAGTAAGGGTTTCAACAGATTGGAACCCTTTTGCATTTCAGTTATTCCGACACTTTTCCGACGGCATAATACTGAAAAATGGTTGGTAGAATTCTCTGACCCTTACTGTATAAGGGTTTGCTTAAAGTTTACAGAAAGCGTTTTCTGTAAACTTTTTTTGTAAATGGAAAACACTAAAAAAAGCGCTGTTGGGCATGTGGAAGTTTGGCTGTAATTAAGTGGGGTAAAAGGC
>JAABUN010001485.1_pt1 | contig 51111 bp, 46 predicted proteins | sample 5559311 | NCBI WGS metagenome assembly JAABUN01 (sample SAMN10711877, study PRJNA513370) | rock metagenome | isolation source: Antarctica rocks | place: Antarctica: Victoria Land, Siegfried Peak sud
GACCTCCGCCAAACGCTGGTGCGCCGCCAGGAGGCCCGCTGTGCCCAGCGCCGCTTCCGCCGCGACCCCGACGCCTATCTTGCCGCCTTGGAAGACGCCCTATTCAAGGAGAGTTTGCCGACCTAGCAAAAAAACCCGCAGATCAGCGGAGCCTCGCAACGAGTCGACCCCCGTCCACATTGGACGAGGGTCGGGGGGATCATCGAGCGTTGCGGCGTTGGCGCGATTAGTTCTCGACCGCGCGCGCGTTGTGCGCGTCGATGTCGGCCTTCATCGCATCGACATCCTGGCGCACGACGTAGGTTCGACCGCTCATGTCGTCGCGGACATAATCGAGCGACTTGTCGTCCATCCAGCGATAGATCGTCGGGCGAGTGACGTTGAGGATGTTGGCAGCGTTGCCGATCGAGACCAGATCGGTCGGCTCGAAGGAACGCAGCTTCGCCAACGAGAGCATCTTCCCGAGCGGCTGCTCCCAGAAGGAGCGCGGGACCAGGTAGGTATCCGCACCGACCGGCCAGAAGAGCAGTTGCAGCACGGCGTCGATCGCCCCCAACACCTCCTCGCGCCCGGAACGCATCGCCCCGGTGGCGATCTGGGCCAAGCGTGACAGATCCTCCCCAAGCGGACCCTCGCGCAACTGATCGGCATCGACCCGCGTCATCGCCGTCGGATAGAGGCGGCTGATGATGCGGTGATGTTGGCTGTAGACGAGCTGTAAAGCTTCATCCACGATGCCTCGGTACTCCTCGGTGACCGTGGCGGACGGGTGCACGGGCGGGCTCCTTTCGCGTCCGTACTATCGAAACAGACTACTTCGCATTGTACGTTCCCCTTGCAGATATGTCAATAGCCTTGACGGCAATTTGCGTGTCGCAACGCCACGATCGTCCGATCGGCAGATTCGGGCGGGCGAGGGGATGCGGGGAGCCCGCTTTCGTACGCGATCCTACCATTGCCACCCCGGCACCCGCTCGCGACAGGGCGGCACGGGCACCACCGGGACACCGGCACCCGGCCTTGACAGCGGACCATGCCGGACGGAAACTCGCAGCAGTGGGATGCTGTGGGAACAGGAAGGGAGCCAGCGTGCAGATCGCGTCAATCCGCGCCGCCGCCATCAAGGTCGCCCCCAAGCCGACGACGCAACCGCGCGTGCCGCGCCAGCCGGTCGATGGCTTCGTGAGCCCGATGGCCCGCTATCCCGAGTTTCGGCGCACCGACTGGTCGGCGCGCTGGACCCGCACCGCCTGCGTGGTCACCGCCGAGGACGGCACCTGGGGGCTGGGCGTCACCCTCCACGGCGGCCCGGTCGAGCGGATCATCAACGACCACTTCGCGCCGCTGCTCACCGGGCAGGACTGCATGGCGACCGAGAAGCACTGGGATGTGATGCAGCGCGCTGCCACCCCGTATGGGGCCGCCGGGCTGGCGAGCTACGCGATCAGCGCCGTGGACCTGGCGCTCTGGGATCTGAAAGGGAAACTCCTGGGCCGACCGGTCTACGAACTGCTCGGCGGGCCGCAGAAGGAGCGCATCCCCTGCTACGCCAGCAACACGGACCTCGCCTACGGCAATGAACACAGCCTGGCGTGGTTCCTCGAACTCGGCTTCAAGGCGATCAAGGTCTTCCTCGCCGATGGCCCGGAGACCGGGCTGGCCGGGCTGCGACGCAACGAGGAACTGGTCGCCCGCGCTCGCGAACAGGTCGGCGACGACGTGGAGCTGATGGTGGATGGCTGGACCGCGCTCAACGTGGAGTACGTCGTGCGCCTGACCGAGCTCCTCCGGCCTTACCGCATCAAGTGGCTGGAGGATTATCTGTTGCCCGACGACATGGCCGGCTACAGCAAGGTGCGCCAGCGGGTGCCTGGGGCTATCCTCGCCTCGGGGGAGCATTGGTACGGCACGCAGCCCTTCGCCGTGGCGGCGAGCCAGGGGCTGGTGGACATCCTGCAACCGGACCTGGCCTGGGTCGGCGGGCTGACGGCGGGGGTGCGGATCTGCCACCTCGCGGAGGCGCACGGGCTGACGGTGATCGGCCACGCGGGGATGAATTACCCCTGGGGTCAGCACCTGGCGATGGCGATGCCGGTGATCCCGCTCGGCGAACGGTCGGAAGGGGTGGCCCCGCCAGGGGTACCGTTGGCGGAGATGAGCGCGCTGCCGGGGACAGTGGCGATCAAGGATGGCTTCGTGCGACCGACCGATGCGCCGGGATTCGGCCTCGAAGTGACGCTGGACTGGCTGGAGGAAGCGGCGCGGTAACGGGGGGTGGGCTTCGGGTACCTGTGTAGTCCTGCGGCGCGATAGGTGGCCTCACCCCCGCCGCCTGCGGGCAGCGACCGCCGCCCAGAGGGCACCCGCCCATCCGAGGGAGAGGGGTGGAGGCGTTGCAGAGGTGGGGGATAGAAGTCGAGGCTGGCAGGGGTTCAGATGTTGGCGGCGCGGTAGGCGGCCATGAGGGCCGGGAGGTCGGCGAGGACGATGTCGGGGGTGATCGGGCCGTCCTCGGCCTCCTGGCGGGTGGAGACGCCGGTGAGGACCATGATCGTGCGCATACCGGCGTTGATACCGCCAAGGATATCGGTGTCGAGGCGGTCGCCGACCATCGCCGTCTCCCCGGCTCCCAGGCCGAGCAGCGCCAACGCCTGCTCCATCATCGGCACCTCGGGCTTGCCCAGCGCGATCGGCTGGCGGTCGGTGGCGGTCGCGAGGGCGGCGACGAGCGCGCCCGCGCCGGGAATCAGCCCTTCCTCGGTCGGCAGGGTCTTATCGGTGTTGGTGGCGATCCAGTCGGCCCCGGCCCGGATCGCGAGGCAGGCGCGGCGCAGCTTATCGTAGGTCACGGCGAAGTCGCCGCTGGAGATGACCACCTGGGGCGTCTGGTCGTCCCAGACGTAACCGCTGCCATCGAGCAGGAGGTCTTGCAGCGCATCCATGCAGACGCCGTAGATCCGGGTTCCGGCGGGATAGTGCGCCTGGAGGTAGGTCTTGGCGACAAGTCCGGAGGTGAGGATCGACGCGGCGGGCGCGGTGACGCCCATCGCCGCGAGCTTCTGCACGTAGCCGCTCGGCAAGGTGGTGGAATTGTTCGTCAGCAGGAGGTAGCGGATGCCCTCCTGTTCGAGGAAGTCGAAGAACTCGACCAGGCCGGGTGTCGGCTCGTTGCCGCGATAGAAGACACCGTCCATATCTATGACCAGGCCGCGCAGGCCCCGCAAGGCATGGTCGGCGGGGAAAGCTGACATACTGCTTCGCTCCTTCTGGCAGGCGGGCATCGTCGCCCGACGCGCTGTAGCTCCTACGCCACACGCGTGTGGCGGCGCAAGATTAGCATACCGTGGCGGTGTGCGGGCGGACTCCAGATGTTGGGGCGGCACCCGACCACCCTCACCCCCGGCGTCGCTGCGGCTCGCCACCTCCTCTCCCCATCCGAGGAGAGGGGGAAGTCCCGTCGGCACCCTGCGCTTCATGACGAGGCGGCGTTACCTGGAACCTGCTTCTTGGCCGTCGCCAGCAGCGGCGGAGCAACGATTCCCCCCTCTCCTCGGATGGGGAGAGGGGGTGGCGAGCCGCAGCGACGCCGGGGGTGAGGGCACCCCGCCGCCGCCACAAAGCCAGGGGCACCTACCTCAGCCCTTCGCCCCCGCCCCGAGCCGCGCCAGCGTGGCCTTGCTAATCTTCGCGACCATCGTATACGCGGGGTCGAAGACGTTGCCAACCTCGTACTCGATGCACTGGCCGAGGAGGGTACTGGCGGCGCGGATGTCGAGGCCGTAGTCGGCGACCAGCCAACGGGTCAACTCGGTCGTGGCGTGCTGGAGGGCCTGGTCGAGCGGGCGGGCATTGCCGCAGGCGAAGAGCCAGTCGGCATCCTCGCCGCGCGGCCAGCCGATCGTGCGCCCTTTCTGCAGCGCGACGGTGAACCGGGTCTCGCTGGAAATCTCGATGCCGGTGCCGACGATCTCGCCCGCCCCTTGCAGCGCGTGGCAATCGCCGAGATGGAAGAGCGCGCCCGCCACGAAGACCGGCAGATAGACGGTGACGCCGGGGGCGAAGCCTTTGTAGTCCATGTTGCCGCCATGCTCCGCCGAGGTGGCGGTGGAGATCGCCTGCCCCTGCGCGGGGGCCACGCCGAAGCAGCCGAGCATCGGGCGGAGGGGCAGCGTGAGATCGCCCAGGCTCGCCGGGGCCGGGGCGAAGGGGAAAAGAACCCCGGCCTCCGCTGGCGGGGTGACGAGCGGCGTCGCGGTCCCGGCATCCGTATCGACCCGCCAGGCGATCCGGCTCTGCGGGGGCAGATCCCGAACGTAATCGGGATCGACGACATTAGTGGCGAGGACCGAGGCGGTGTAGCCGATCGCGCGGTTCGGGCGGATCGCGTCGAAGCGCACGACCAGGGTGTCGCCCGGCTCCGCGCCCTCGATGGCGAAGGGGCCGGTCTGCGGGTTGCCACCAGGGGAGGCGGGGTGGCCGTGTTCGTCGTAGCCGCCGGCATCGATCGTGGTGGTGATCACCGTGTCGCCCGGGGCGATCCGCAGGACCGGCTCGTGCGACCCGATCGCGCGGTGATAGTGGGTCGGCGTGAAGTGGTGGGTCGTCATCGCAGGCGCTCCTTCTCTGGCATGGCGAGTTGGTCGATGTCGAGCGCAGCCTAACGAATCGGCCCCGATCGCGCAAGCGGGGTGCTTGCGGTTCAATGTTTTGTGTGGGAGCAGTGGTGGCGCAGGAAGGCGCGGATGCTTCGCGGCGGCGCAGCATGACAGACCCAAGGCAGATGGCCGACCCCGTACGGAATTGTCATGCTGCGCCGCCGCGAAGCATCCGCGCCCACCGCCCCAGGAAAGCCTGCCACACCGCCCGCGCTCCCCGCCGCGCACAATGTCGCATCGCACCCGGCGAGACGGCAGAGCGCATGGGGGGCGAACGGGCCGGGGGGATGCTACAGTTGGGCGCTCTGGCCCGGCGTGGACAACGCTCGATGACGCTCGACGACGCGCATGGACGCCGGGCGCAGGGCGTGGACGAGAACGAGGGGGGATATGCGCGCCGAGTTGCGGGAGCTTGACCAAGCGTATAAGCTGCTGAAGTTCACCTACGAGGATCAGGCACGGCTGATGGGGCGCGCGCGAAAGGCGACCCGCGAGGAATTGGAGCGCGTGCAGGATGCCGTGCGCAACGCCAACGACGCGTTCGACGCCGCCCGACGCGGGGTGGAGGGGGCGGTGAAGGCCGGCCTCGATGATGACGACTGACGCACGCGCGGCGCTGGGCCGTGGAACGACCGGCGGCAAGCGTGCCCCGGCGGCGTGGTTTCAGCTTTCCGCAGGCCAACCGAACGAGTCGAATGGACGACCCTGCCGGTAATTCGTGAGGGCGCGGCGCACGTAGGGGATCACCGTGGGCGGCAGGCCATCGAGCGGGTACCAGGCCAACTCGTCACACTTGTGCGGCTCGGCATTGACGAGCACCCCGCGCCACGAGTGGGCGAGCAGGAAGAAGTCGATCCGCTCGTCGTCGCCGGGCGCGACGGCGCGACGGTGCATGACGCCGACCAGCGACACATCGGCGGGGGCGAGGGTGATCCCGGCCTCCTCGCGCGCCTCGCGGATCGCGGCGGCGTGGACCGTCTCGTCGCCGTTGAGATGCCCCGCGATGACGCTGTGGCGACCATCCTCATAGCCGGTGTTGGCGCGGCGCAGGAGCAGCACCGACCTATCCTCGTCACGGAGGAGGAAAAGGTGAACGGCGGCGACGAGCGTGAAGCGTGCGGGGCGTTGGGCGGCGGCATCGAGCATGGTCTTCCTCGCCAGCGTGTGGGAGTGGGGAAACGTTGACCGAGCGTTCGTCGTTGATCGAGCAGCGGCGACATCAAATACCGCCGCGCACACCGTCGCACGGCTCGGACAGATGATACACGGCGATGCCGCACAATAGCCGCATGATAAGAAGGGCAACATGCTGAATTATCCGCTGGCGATGTCGTTCAAGATCGTGGCGATCAACCCGCAGGTGACCGTCACCGATGCGGGCGGGCAGGTGGTCGCGTACGTGAAGCAGAAGGCGTTCAAGCTGAAAGAGGACATCACCATCTTCGGGGACGAGGCGCAGACGCGCCCGTTGTACCGGATGAACGCCAATCGCATCCTCGACTTCAACGCGAACTACGCGATCACGACGCCGGAGGGCGGCGCGGTCGGCTCGGTCTACCGGCCCGGCGCGCGCTCGATCTGGAAGGCGAGCTACACCCTCAAGGGGGCGGGCGGCGACGAGATCGGTCTCATTCACGAGGAGAACGCCTGGATCAAGGTGATCGACGCGTTGGTGGGGGAAGTGCCGGTCGTGGGCATGTTCAGCGGCTATTTCTTCAACCCCGCCTATCTGGTCGAGCTGCGCGGCCAAACGGTCTTCTACCTGAAGAAACAACCGGCCTTTCTCGAAGGGAAGTTCACGCTGGAGCAGCGCGCGCCGCTCGCCGAGGCGGACGAGGGGCTGGCGCTCGCGGGGACGATCATGGCGCTGATGCTGGAGCGCGCACGCGGGTAGCCGGTGCCGCGCGCGGCACAGCAAGCCCCAGACGCCTCCCTTGTGGCGGTCCGGGGTTTCGACCGTGTTCGACCGTGTTCGACCGTGGAGGGGAGGCGCGCGATGGCGAGCGGACAAATGCGGGAGCAGACGGCGAGCGCGGCCTGGACGGCGCGGGCGCGGCGGGTGCTGCCGGGCGGTGCGCTGGGGACGCAGTTGCCGCAGGGGCAGTCATTCGTGGCGGCGCGCGGGGCCGGGAGCCGGATCTACGACGCCGATGGCAACGGCTTCCTCGACTACGTCCTCGGCTCCGGCCCGCTGATCCTCGGCCACGCGCACCCGGCGGTGACCGAGGCGGTGACGCGGCAGGCGGCGCGCGGGGCACACTTCTACGCGTTGAGCGAGCCGATCATCGAACTGGCGGAGCGGATCGTCGGGGCGGTCCCCTGCGCGGAGCAGGTGAAGTTCGCCTCCACCGGCTCGGAGGCGACCGGGCTGGCGCTGCGACTGGCCCGCGCCCACACGGGGCGGGACAAGGTGCTGAAGTTCGAGGGGGGCTACCACGGGCACGGCGATTATGCGGTCGTCGCCTTCGCGCCGCAACGGCCCGGCGATTTCCCGTTCGGCTCGGCCGACTCGGCGGGGGTGCCGCGCGCGGTCGCCGACACGGTGCTGGTCGCGCCCTTCAACGACGCCGAGGCGGCGCGGGAGATCATCGAATGCTACCGGCACGAGCTGGCGGCGGTGATCGTCGAGCCGTACCAGCGGACGATCCCGCCACAACCAGGCTTTTTGCAGGCGTTGCGCGAGGCGACGGCGGCGAACGACGTGCTGCTGATCTTCGACGAGGTCGTGACCGGCTTCCGGCTGGCCTGGGGCGGCGCGCAGGAGCATTACGGGGTGGTGCCGGACTTGGCGGCCTACGGCAAGACGATCGGCGGGGGTTACCCGATCTCGGCGGTTGCCGGTCCGGCCGCGATCATCGGGTTGACCGACCCGAGTCGTCGCGATGAGACGGGGCGCTACGCCTACTTCGGCGGCACCTTCAGCGGCAACCCGCTCGCCGCCGCCGCCGGGGTGGCGACATTGGACACGTTAAGCCAACCCGGCACCTACGAGCGACTGCGCGCCATCTGCGACCGGCTGGGCACCGGCTTCCAGGCGATCCTGGCGGAGGCCGACTTCCCGGCGCAAGTGCTCTGGGATGGGCCGATCATGGCGGTCCTCTTCACCGAGCAGACGGTGACCGATTACCGCAGCGCGCAGACCGCCGATCCCGCACGGATGCGCGCGTGGTACGAGGGGCTGCTCATGCGCGGCCTGCTGGTGAATCCGGGCGTCCAGAAGTTCTACCTCTCCACGGCGCACAGCGAGGCCGATGTGGACGAGACGCTGGCGGCGGCGCGCGAGGTGGTGCGGGAGATGGTGTAGGCGCGGCCCCCACCCAGGGTGAGCCGTGTGCGCTACCCCCATGGCGACTCGGCGTTCGGTGCGCCGCGTCGGCGACGATATTCACGCGGGGTAGGCGCGGACCTCGCCGCAGACGCGGACGATGACCGTTTGGCCGATCGTTAGCGGGACGTGGCCGGGGATGCGGGCGGCGATGGTGGTGCCGGAGTCGCGCAGGCGGAGTTGCAGCGTGCGGTCCTTGCCATAGTAGGTGCTGTCGAGGACGAGGGCGGCGAGGCCGGGGGCACCGTCGGCCGGGACGGCGTCGATCTGCTCGGGGCGGATGAGGATCTGCGCGGGGCCAGCGGGGGCGGGTCCGGCCACCGGCAACGATCCGAGGGCGCAGGTGGCGACGCCGTCGCGGATCACGGCGGGGAGGACGACGGCGTCGCCGAGGAACGCGGCGACGGCGAGATCGACGGGCGCGGCGTAGAGGTCGGCGGGGGTGCCGACCTGCGCCAACCGCCCGTCGCGCATGACGGCGAGTTGGGTGGCGAGCGAGAAGGCTTCCGCCTGATCGTGGGTGACGAGGATGGCGGTCGCGCCAACGGACTGCAAGGCCCCGGCCACGGCGCGGCGCGTCTCCTCGCGCAGGCCCGCATCGAGGGCGGAGAAGGGCTCATCCAGCAGGATGACACGCGGCTGCGGGGCGAGCGCCCGCGCGAGCGCGACGCGCTGTTGCTGGCCGCCGGAGAGTTCGTGCGGATACCGGCGGGCATGATCGGGGTCCAGTCCAACCAGATCGAGGAGTTCGGCGACCCGCCGCCTGTCGCGGCGGGCGCGGAACGGCAGCCCGAAGGTGACATTGGCGGCGACATCCAGATGCGGGAAGAGCGCGCCCTCCTGCGCGACATAGCCGATCCGCCGTTGTTCGGGCGGGAGGGTGCGCGCGGCGTCGCAGACGAGTTGTCCCCCCAGGTGGATGGTCCCTGCATCGGGCCGCTCGAAACCGGCGATTAGCCGCAACAGGGTGGTCTTGCCGCAGCCGGAGGGACCAAGAATGGCGGTGAAGCCGCCGCTCGGCACCTGCAATTCGATTCCTTGCAGCACCGCGACCGCGCCGAACGCTTTCGCGAGCGCCGCGATGGTCACGTCGCTCACGCCGGTCCCCGCCCGGCGCGCGTGAGCAGATAGGTCGTGGGGGCGGAGATCAGGACCATCAGCGCGGCATAGGGGGCGGCGGCACCGTAGTCGATCTCGCCGGCATTGCTCCAGAACCGCGTCGCCAGCGTCTCGGTGCCGGTTGGCGCGAGGAGCAGGGTCGCGGTCAGTTCGGTGACGATCGCGAGGAAGACGAGCGTGCCCCCGGCCCCGATGCCGCGCGCCAGCAGGGGCAGCATCACCCGACACAGCACCGCCAGCGGACGGGCGCCCAGGGCGCGGGCCGCCTCGTCGAGGGCGGGCGGCGCTTGCGCCAGGGCCGCGCGGATATTGACCGTGGCGAGCGGCAGGAAGAGGATCGCGTAGGCCAGCAGCAGCAGCCCTGTGGTCTGGTAGACGGGGCGCGCGTAGCGGATCGCGACCGTCACCAGGGCCAGCGCGACGACGATCCCCGGCAGGGTGTGGCCCAGATAAGTGCTGCGCTCGATCAGCATCGCCGCCGCGCCGCGCCGCCGCACAGCGAGCCAGGCGACCGGCAGCGCGAGCAGCGTGGTGAGCGCGGCCCCCGCCAGCCCCAGGCCGATCGTGCGCGCCGCCGTCTCCGCCAGCGACCTGACGGGGAAGGCGGTGGAGGCGCCGACGACCAGCCAGCGCACGAGGCTCCCTAGCGGGACGCCGAGCGCCAGCACGAGCAGCAGGGCGAGCGCCCCGAGCGCCAGCGGCGTCGCCGGGCCGAGCCGCACCGGCGTCGCCCGCCGCGCCGCGCCCGCGCCGAGACGCGCATAGCGCGCCCGCCCGCGCAAGGTGAGGTCCAGCAGCAGCAGCAGCAGGCAGAACGCCACGAGTACGCCCGCCAACATGGTCGCGCCAGGGCCGTTGAAGGTGGACTGATATTGCTCGTAGACGGCGACGGTGAGGGTGGGGAATCGCAGCAGTTCGAGCGCGCCGAACTCCGCCAGCAGGTGCAACGCCACCAGTAGCAGCCCGCCGAGCAGGGCGGGGCGCAGTTGCGGCAACGTCACCCGCCAGAAGGTCCGACCGGGGCCGTGTCCCAGGGCGCGCGCCGTTTCTTCCAGGGCCGGATCGAGGCCGCGCAGGGCGGCGGCGACGGGCAGATAGACCAGGGGGAAGTAGGAGAGGGTCACGATCAGCACCGCCCCTGTGCCACCCTCGATCCGCCCGCCGAGCCAGGAGACCCAGCCAAAACCGTTCACGAAGGCCGGCACGGCGAGCGGCGCGGCCAGCAGCACATTCCAGAGGCGGCGTCCCGGCAGGGTGGTCCGCTCGACGAGCCACGCCGCGCCGACCCCGATCGCCGCACACAACGGCACCGACCAGCCGATCAAGGTCAGGGTATTGGCGAGCAATTCCGCCATGCGCGGGCGGAAGAGCAGGCGGTAGACGGCCTCGCGACCGATGCTCAACGTGGACCCGACGATGAAGAACAACGGGATCAACGCCAGCAGAGCGACGAGCGCGCCCGCGACCAACGGCAACGAGGGCCGGGCGGGGTGCCAACGCCACCCCGCCCCACCCCTCGTCGCGAAGGTCGCGACCCCGACCGATGACGCCTGCGCGCGCCGCCGACCATACTCGCCGGTACTCAGAGCAACCCGGCCTGTTGCATCAGTTCGACCACTTGCGGGCCATTGAGCCTGGTGATGTCGACGTCGGGGATGCTCAACTCCGCGAACGGCTTCAGCTTCGGGTTGGCCGGCACCTCGGGATTCAGGGTGTACTCCAGCGCGGTGCTGCTCGCCAGCGCCTGCTGCCCGCCCTTGCCGGTCATGAAACGCAGCAGCGCCTGCGCCTCCACCGGATTCTTGCTGGCCTTCAACGCCCCGATCCCGGAGACGCTGACGAAGCCGCCCGGATCGCGGTTCGGGAAGAAATGCAGCTCGGTATTCTTGCTATTCGCCCCGGACTCGGCGCGGTCCTCGAACCAGTAATAATGGTAGACGATCCCCGCCGCGATCTCGCCCGCGTTGACCGCGCGCATCACCGCCCCATTACCGGAATAGATTCTGGCGTTTGTCTTCAAGCCTTTCAGCCAGGTGGTGGTCGCCTCGACGCCGGTGAGGGCCAGCACAGCGCTGACGATCGCCTGGAAGTCGGCCCCGGCCGCCGCGAGCCCCAGCTTCCCTTGCCAGGTCGGCCCGGCCAATTCCGCGATCGACTTCGGCAAGTTTGCCGCCGGGAGCGACTGCGGGTTGTAGATCAGCACCGTGGAGCGGGCCGCCACACCCATCCAATCGCCGGTCGAAGGCGAGAAGCGGGAGGGCACCTGGGCCAGGGTCGCCCGGTCCACCGGCGCGAACAGCCCCTTGGTCGCGACGATCTGCATCGCGGGCGAGTTCTCGGTGATGAAGGCGTCGGCCGGCGAACCCGCGTCCTCCTGGACGAGTTGGTTGGCGAGGTCGAAGTCCTTGCCGGAGCGGAGCGCAACTTTTACGCCCGTCTCCTTGGTGAAGGCCTCGGTCATCGCCTTGACCAGGCTCTCGTGCTGCGCGTTGTAGAACGTCAGGGTCGCGTTGGTGTTCAGGCGCGCGGTCGGGCTGGCCGCCGCAGGAGCGGTCGCCGCAAGCGTCGCGGTCGCGCCTGTCGCGACGGGCGAGGCGGCGCGGGCCGTTGCCGCCACGGTCGTCGTCGCACCGGCGGCGCTCGGCGCGGTCGAGGCTTGCGCCGCCGCGATCGGCTGGGCCGAGGGCGCGGTTGTCGGCGGCACCGCTGGTGCGGTCGGCGGTGTTTCCGCGCCGCCGCACGCCGTGAGCAGGACTTCCACCGCCGTGAGACTCGCCGCCGTGAGGAACATCCGCCTGCTGATGCGCATCTTTGTCTCCATCGCTTCACGACCGAACCAGTTATATTAGCATATACGAACCTCGACCATGACGCTATGGTAATAGATGAGTTCGGGAATTGCAAGGGGGATAAACCGGCAGAAAGAGACAAGATCATGCCGCCGCCACGCCGCATCACGCCTCGGAATAGCCGGAGTTATGCTGCGGAATACCACACGGTGCGGTCAGCGGATGACGAGGAGCAGGAGGATGAACAGGCCCAGCCCGACGCGGTAGACGGTGAAGATCGTGGTGGTGAAGTGCTGGAGGTAGCGCAGGAGCCAGGCAATGCAGGCGTAGCCGACCAGCCCGGACGTGAGGATGCCGATCAGGAACGGCAACCGCTCGTCGGCGACGAGGCCCCCTTCTTTGGCGAGGTCGTAGAGCTTCTTCAGGACCGCGCCGCCGGTGATCGGCAGCGAGAGGAGGAAGGAGAAGCGGGCGGCGGTCTCGCGGCGCAGGCCGAGGAAGAGTCCGGTGGTGAGGGTGCTGCCGGAGCGTGAGACGCCGGGGATGAGGGCGAACGACTGGGCCACGCCGATGATCAGGGCGTCGCGGAAGCGGACATCCTGCATCTCGCGCCGGTGGACGGCGACGCGCTCGGCGACGGCGAGGAGGAGGCCCATGACGATCAGGGCGCTGGCGATGATCGCCAGGGACGCCTTCGAGGCAGCCTCGGCGTGGAAGGCCACCTCGATCCGCTTGTCGAAGAGGGCACCGACCAGCGCGGCGGGGACGGAAGCGGCGACGATCATCAGGCCGAGGCGGGCGTCGGGTTCGGCGAGCGGCTTGCCGGTGGCGACCCCGCGCGCGAGGGCGATGATCATCTGCAAGATATCGAGGCGGAAGTAGAGGAGCACGGCTACCAGGGTGCCGACATGCAGGGCGACATCGAAGGTGAGGCCGGGATCGCGCCAGCCGAAGAACCAGGGGACGAGAGCCGAAGAACCAGGGGACGAGAATGAGGTGCGCGGAGGAGCTGATCGGGAGGAGTTCGGTCAGCCCTTGCACGACCCCGAGGATGACGGCTTTCCACCATTCCAGGGCGACAGCGGCGATCAGCATCGGTCCCACCTCTTTCCCACGACATTGCGGCCTGCGACACGCCGCCCGACCGGGCCTTTATCCATGCGTACGCGCTCCGGTTCGTCGCATCGTGGCGAACGGAAACACCTGAGCCGGGGCACCCGCCGGATACCCTGTCCGGGCGATGTGCGCCTTACAAACCATCGCGCCATGGCACCGGCCCCCACAGGAGCATCGTCACAACCGTGGACCGATCGCGAACGTACTCAGCCCTCCGCGCCGCGCTCCCGCGTCACCCCGGCGCGCACCGCGCCGAAGGAGAGCTGTGCGCGGGTCCAGTAGTAGAACCCCCAGAGGGTGATCGGGAAGTACAGGGCGGCGTGGACGACGATCGCGTAGCTGAGGGCCGTCCCCGCCGCGATGCCGAGCAGGCCGTTGACGACGAGGACCACGCCGGCCTCGAAGACGCCGATATAGCCGGGTGTCGAGGGGATCAAGGTGGCGAGATTGGCGACGGCGGTGGTCAGGAGCGCGCCGGGCACGCCCAGTGGCAGGCGGAAGGCGGGCGCGAGGGAGAGGTACATCGCGCTCTCCAGCCCCCAGGCGAGGAGGGAACAGAGGGCGACGACGCCCAGTTCCCGCCATGAGCGCAGAATACCGAGGCCGCCGACGAAGCTCTCGACGAGGTCGTGCAGGCGCGTGGCGAGGGCGGCGGGGAAGGGCCGGAGGATGAGCGCCATCATGCGTGCGCGGAGCGTATCGGAGGCGACGAGCAGGATCAGGACCAGCAGGAGGATGCCGAACACGGCGGTGGCGACCCCGGCGAGGCGACGTAGCTGAGCATCGAGCGGGATGAAGAGGGAGGCGACGAGCAGGAAGGCGAGCATCGTCAGGCCGTCGAAGATCCGCTCGACGGCGATCGTCGCCAACGACGCGCTGGTGGCGAGGCCCCGGCGCTCGCGCAAGACGTAGGCGCGCACGAACTCGCCGATCCGCCAGGGGAGGATATTGTTCGCCATGTAGCCGATCACGACGATCGGGAACAACTCCCGCGCGCGAATCGAAACGACCGGGGCGAGCAGGGCGCGCCAGCGCAGGGCGCGCACCCAGACGCCGGTGAAATAGAGGGCGAGCGCGAGGGGGAGATAGCGGTAATCGGCCGCGCCGAGCGCGGCGCGCACCTGGCGGAGATCCTGCCCACGCAGCGCCAGGGCGATGAACGCGACGCTGATAGCCAGGCCGAGCCAGAGACGCCAGTTCCTCATGCCGGGTGGGTCGGGGTGTTGATCGCGATGCTATCGACATCGCGAAGGGCCAGCCGAGGGGAAAGCGCGGTTGGCGACACGACGACCGCGAGTTTGCCGTATTTTCCCACGCGCTGCCTTCCCCGATCGCGCCCGAACCGCCCGGTGTTCGGGCCGCAATGCCACCGATTTGCGTCCGGTTTCGGAGTATAGCGGATGCGGCGTGGCGGTGTCGAAGGGGTGCGGTTCAAGCGCTTGCGCGGCGGTGATGACCGTCCCACGCGCCCAGGCGCTGTGCGGCTGCTTGACACCCCAAACACCGATTCGGTATCATCGCGTATAATGGATCATTCGGTGCAGCGGGGTGATGGACGATCGTCGGTCGCCGGTGATGAGGGCGGCAGGCGCGTCAAGCGCCCCCAAACGTCGATGAACCTTAACAATCGAAATCGCAGGCAGAGGGAAGGGAACACCATGTCACCATCGACAGTGGTTCTCGTCCTGCTCCTCCTCCTCATCACGGTGGCGCTGACTGGCGCGGCAACCTACTTCTGGTTGCAGGCGCGGGAAGCATCGCGGATGAAGTTGGCGCAGCGGGACGCGGACACGATTTTGGAAGCGGCACGCACGCAGCAAAAAGAACTGGCACTCCAGGGCAGGGACGAGGCCCTGCGACTCCGCTCCGACGCCGACGAGGAACTGAAGGACCGGCGCGCCGAGATGACGCGTCTCGAACGTCGCTCCCAACAAAAAGAGGAGTCGACCGACAAGCGGGCGGAGAGCCTCGAGCGTCGCGAACGGGCCTTGCAGACACAGGAACGCGACCTCGAAACGTTACGACACGAGCTCGACGGGGTGCGCGAGCAACAGCGGCACGAGCTCGACGGCGCGCGCGAGAAGCAGCGTCTGGAACTCGAACGGGTCGCGGGCTTGAGTACCGAAGAGGCCAAGACCTTCCTGCTCGATGAGATCGAGGTGGAAGTCCGGGAGATCGCCGGACGCAAGATCCGCCAGATCGAGCAGGAAACCAAAGAAGAAGCCAACCGGCGGGCAATGCAGATTCTGGCCACTGCGGTCCAGCGCTGTGCCCCCGAATACGTCGCGGAATCGACCGTCTCGGTCGTCCCGCTGCCGAGCGACGACATGAAGGGCCGGATCATCGGGCGCGAGGGGCGGAACATCCGCGCGCTCGAAGCGGCGACGCACGTCGATATCATCATCGACGACACGCCGGAAGTAATTATGGTCTCCTGCTTCGACGCGGTGCGGCGCGAGGTCGCGCGCCGCGCCATCACCAAGCTGGTGCAGGACGGGCGCATCCACCCGGCCCGCATCGAGGAGGTGGTCCACAAGGCCCAACAGGAAGTCGAGCAGGTGATGCAGGAGGAGGGCGAGAAGGTCGCCTACGAGGCGAACGTCCAGGGCTTGCATCCCGAGTTGATCCGGCTGCTCGGACGGTTGAAGTACCGCACGAGCTACGGCCAGAACGTCCTGCAACACTCGCTGGAGTGCTCGTTCATCGCGGCCGGTATCGCGGCCGAACTCGGTGCCGACATCAATGTCGCCAAGACTGCCGCATTGCTGCACGACATCGGCAAGGCGGTGGATCACGAAGTCGAAGGGCCGCACGCGCTGATCGGCGCGGAGATCGCCAAGCGCCTCGGGCGCTCGGCGCGGATCGTCCACGCGATCGCGGCGCACCACGGCGAGGAGGAACCGGCTACGGTCGAGGCCTTCATCGTCGCCACCGCCGACGGGATCAGCGGTGGCCGACCAGGCGCGCGACGAGACATGCTCGAGCGCTACATCCAGCGCCTGGAGGCGCTGGAGGGGGTGGCGAATTCGTTCGACGGGGTCGACAAGTCGTTCGCCATCCAGGCCGGTCGCGAAGTGCGCATCCTGGTTCGACCGGACAATATCGACGATCTCGGGGCCACGCGCCTGGCGCGCGATGTCGCCAAGAAGATCGAGGAGACCTTGGAATATCCCGGCCAGATCAAGGTGACGGTCATCCGCGAAACCCGCTCGGTGGACTACGCCCGCTAGCGGGTGCCGCGCGGCACCACGATCGACGCGCGCAGACGACACGCGTAAACGATGCAACCACACGATTACGGTACGATAAATCGCTGCGAGCTGGGGGTCGGCGGATTCGAGGTCGTATCCGCCGACCCCCTTCCTCTTGCCCGGAAATATCCCGTCGGGCGTGGGCATTGGTGAGCCTGATAAACAAGTGCTCGATACCCGACGTGAAATTGGCACGAACCCGCGCAGAAACAGGAGCACGCATGGCGACGCCGCACTTGCGCGTACTCATCCTCGGCGACCTGATCGGGACGCCGGGGCGTGCGCTCGTCCAACGGCTGCTGCGCCCATTGCGCAAGCAATACGGCGTCGATGTCGTGATCGCCAATGGTGAGAATAGTTTCGGCGGGCGCGGCATCACAATTGCGACTGCCGAGGATATGGTGTCCGCCGGGATCGACGTGATCACCACCGGCAACCATGTCTGGCGCGGCAAGGATATCGAGGAGGCGTTGGGGGGCCGACTACCGATCCTGCGCCCGCTCAACTATCCGCCGGGCACGCCTGGGCGGGGCTGGCTGACGCTGACGAGTGGCGAGACGCGGGTGACGGTCGTCAACGCGCAAGGGCGGGCCTTCATGGAACCGCTCGACGATCCGTTCGCGGCGCTTGATCGCCTCCTCGCCACAGCGCCGACACCGTTGGGCGCGGTCATCGTCGACTTCCACGCGGAGGCGACAAGCGAGAAACGCGCCCTGGGATGGTATCTGGATGGCCGAGTGGCGGCTGTCGTCGGCACGCACACCCACGTCCCGACGGCGGATGCCCAGGTGCTGCCGCGCGGGACCGCCTATGTGACCGACCTGGGGATGTGCGGGCCACGCCACTCGGTGATCGGGATGGCGATCGCGCCGAGCGTCGAACGCCTCCGTACCGGGAGGCCGACACGTTACGAGGTGGCCCACGAGGGGCCACTCGACCTCAACGCTGTGCTGATCGACATCGATCGGGTGACGGGACGCGCCGTCTCTATTCGCCGTATCGACCGACAGGACGGCTGACGCCGCTTCAGCCACGCCACGCACGGACCCATGCCCTCGTCGGCAGGGGGTCGGACCACCCGACACGGATCGGGGTGCAACATGGGGCAGGGGTCTGACACAGGGCACCGGCGGGGGCCGGTCAACCGGGAAAGGATCGACACACATGGACCGACTTTTCGGCAAGTTCCAGCTCGGCGACATCAAGGTGAGCGAGAAATCGTCGTTCCCACCCGACGCCGAGGAACAGGGACAGGTCGCCGCGCCACCGGAGCCCGAGCAGTCGGGGCACGCCATGGCGGCACCGATCAGCCCGCCGACCGGCGCACCGCTCGGCACATCGGTCGGCGCACCGCTCACAGCGAGCGCGGAAGCGGGCGAGGATCGTGTTGTCGCGACCAATACGCGGAAGTATCGCCCGGGCTACGGCCAGGGCGTGCCGGAGAATCGGGGCGAGATCCTGAAAGTATCATCGCGCTCGCGCCCGAGCGCGGTGGCCGGGGCGATCGCTGGGGTGGTGCGCGAGAACGGGCGGGCCGAGGTCCAGGCGATCGGCGCGGGCGCGGCGAACCAGGCGATCAAGGCGGTGGCGATCGCCCGCGACTACCTCAGCGAGACGGGGATCGAGGCGATCTGCCTGCCCTCGCTGGTGGACCTCCAGATCGATGAGGCGGACCGCACGGCGATTCGGCTCGTTGTCGAGACACGCTGATGACACCAGCCGCGAGTGGCGAAGGCCCGATCGATCTGCACACCCACTCGACGGCTTCAGACGGCATGCTCGCCCCCGCTCAACTGGTCGCCCTGGCCGGGGAGCGGGGGCTTTCCGTGTTGGCGCTGACCGATCACGACACGATCGCGGGCGTCGCGGCGGCGGCGCTTGCCGCCGCCGCGATCGGGCTGCGCTTCATCCCCGGCGTGGAATTGAGTACCTATGTGGAGGCGGGTGAGGTCCACATGCTCGGCTATTTCATCGATGTGGCGAATCCGCCCCTGCTCGCCGCGCTCGGGCAATTCCGCGAGGCGCGCGAGGCGCGTGCCGAGACGATGGCCGCGCGGTTGTCTGCGGCGGGCGCACCGATCAGCGCCGACCGCGTGGTCGCGCTGGCGGCGGGCGGTTCGATCGGGCGACCCCATGTCGCGCGCGCGCTGGTCGAGGCGGGCCACGCCAGTTCGATCAACGACGCCTTCGAGCGCTGGCTGGTGCGGGGTCGTCCGGGCTATGTCGAGCGTTTCAAGCTGACGCCGCCCGACGCGGTGCGGCTGATCCGGGAGGCGGGGGGCGTACCGGTGCTGGCCCATCCCCACTCGGTGGCCGATCTGCCAGACCTCCTGCCCGAGCTTGTCGCGGCCGGACTCGGCGGCATCGAGTGCTATTACGGCGATTACGATGAGCCACGGAAGCGGGAATACCTCGACTGGGCCGAACAGTATGACCTCGTCGCGACCGGGGGCACCGACTTCCACGGCACCGGGGTCGCGCATCGCCGCCCGCTCGGTGGCACGGTCGTCCCGCCGGAATGTGTCGAGGCGCTGGCGGCGCGGCGGGCCAGTTGAGACGAGCGCCGCGCGTCTGAGTGGTCCGTTTCACAAGGGCGTGTGGGGGTACGGCTGACACCCGCCCCTCCAAGGGAGAGAGGGGCGATCCGACGATGTGGGGGGCAGTCGCCGCCACAGGGGCAAGGGCAGATGCTCCCCGTTCAAGGGGACGTCAGGCTCGCCGCAGTGGGCGAGCGAAGCGGGGCCGGGGAGGGGCCACTTGGCCCTGCATAACCCGACTACGGCGCAGTATCCCGCGCGTTTCGCGGCACTGCGTCCACGCCCACGAAGCCTCGCGATCACCGCAAGGCGCACATTGTCCAGGCCACTTCGCGGCTGACCCTCCGTTGTGGCCCGCCTGCATGGCGGTTGTGCTATGCTCCGCGCGACGATCGGGCGGCGGGGATAGGGGGCGGCAGCATGGCGACGGTCGGGGCGATTATCGTCGGGGGCGGGCGCGGGGAGCGGATGGGGGGCGTGGACAAAGTCTTCGCGCCGCTCGGCGGGCGACCGCTCCTGGCCTACAGCATCGCGGCGTTCGAGGAGAGTCGCCTCATCCAGTTCATCGTGGTGGTGCTGAACGAACGCAACCTCGCGCAGGGTGCGGCCCTCGTCCGCGAAGGACGCTGGCAAAAGGTCGTCGCGGTGGTCCCGGGCGGCGCACGACGCCAGGACTCGACGCGCGCCGGACTCGTCGCGCTGCCGCCGTGCGACTTCGTCGCGGTCCACGACGCGGCACGCCCCTTCGTGACGACCGAGTTGATCCGGCGCGGCGTGGAGATGACGATCGCGCTCGGGGCAGCGGTGGCGGCGATGCCGGTCAAGGAGACGATCAAGGTGGTGGGCGACGACGGGCTGGTGCTGCAAACGCCGCCGCGCGACACCCTCTGGGCCGCGCAGACGCCGCAATTCGCCGGGCGGGCGGCGCTAGAACGCGCGCTGGCGCTGGCTGATGAGCGCGGGATGACCGTCACCGACGAGGCGGCGGCGCTGGAAGCGGCGGGGGAGGCGGTGACGGTTTTCGCGGGTGCCTACACCAACCTGAAGGTGACGACGCCGGAGGATCTGCTCCTGGCGGCGGCGCTGCTCACCGCAGGGGTGTAGCGATGGCGAGCGGGGGGACACGCGTCGGCATCGGCTACGATGTCCACCAACTGGTGGCCGGTCGCCCGCTCATGCTCGGCGGGGTGACGATCCCAGCCGAACAGGGCCTCCTCGGCCACTCGGACGCCGATGTGGCGCTGCACGCGATCATGGACGCGCTCCTCGGGGCGGCGGCGCTCGGCGACATCGGGCAGCACTTCCCACCGGACGACCCGGCCTACCTGGGCATCGACAGTCGCCAACTCCTGGCGCGCGTGCGCGCATTGATCGCGGAGCGGGACTGGCAGATCATCAACATCGACTGCACGATCGTCGCCGAACGTCCGAAGCTCGCCCCCTACACCGCCGCGATGCGCGCAGCGATCGGCGCGGCGCTCGGCGTGCCGCCCGACGCGATCGGCATCAAGGCGACAACCAACGAAGGGATCGGCTTCATCGGGCGCGGCGAGGGGATCGCGGCGATGGCGGTGGCGTTGCTCGAAAGGCGTGATGCGTAAGACGTGAGTCGTAAGACGTGAGTCGTAAGTAGAGGTTGGTCGACGACCCCTGTGCCGGATTGCCATCACCCTGCCACGTACGACTCGCGTCTTACGCCTTACGACTGGAGTGTCCATGCGCGCCTTGCTACAGCGGGTAACGTCGGGCGCGGTGCGGGTCGAGGGGGAGACGATCGGGGCGATCGGCGCGGGGCTGGTAATCCTGATCGGTGTCGGCGACGGCGACGGCGACGGCGAGGCGGAGTTTCTGGCGAAGAAAATCGCCGGTCTGCGAATTTTTGGCGATGCCGAGGGACGCTTCAACCTTTCGTTGCTCGACAACGGCGGCGCGGCGCTGGTGGTGTCGCAGTTCACCCTGTACGCCGACGCGCGGAAGGGTCGTCGCCCGAGCTTCGTCCACGCCGCCCCCCCCGAGCAGGCCGAGGCGCTGGTCGCGCGCTTCGTCGAGGCGCTGCGCGAGACGGGCGTTGTGGTCGCCACCGGGCAGTTCCGCAGCCACATGGCGGTCGAGATCCACAACGACGGCCCGGTGACCCTCTGGCTCGACACCGCCGATCTGCGCGGCGGATGAGCGCGACTCGGGCGTACGCACGGGGATAGCTCGGGCGCGATCGAAGCGGGGGTGCCGTTGGGCTGCGGCCCCGCCGGGCTCGCACCCGTGAAGGGCAGGTGCTCCCGCCACGACGGGACACTGCCCGCCGCGATGGGCCTTCCGTGCCACCGTCCCGGCTGAAGGCTCCGCCACGAAGTCCACAGCAGAGCGCAGCGGGGCCTACGGCACGGAAGGCCCGTCGCGACGGGCAGTGTCCCGTCGTGGCGGGAGCACCTGCCCTTCACGGGTGCGAGCCCGGCGGGGTCCGCCTGCGCGGACTGGGGGGCGAGGCGGGTGGCGGGGGCGCGGATGGGCGGGGGCGGTGCCGGGTACGATTCACAATCTTGCGCGGCGAGGGCAGACGGTGACGACGAGAAGGCAGGCGGTTGAAACCGCGCCTCGGGGCCTGCGGGCCACGAAACCCACCTGTGTGGGTTAGGATCTCCGTCAGTGCATTGCCTGCTAACCCATGAAGATGCGTTTCGTGGCCCGCAGGCCCCGAGGCGCGGTTTCAACCGCCTACCACCCCGTCGTCACCGTCTCCGCAAGATGCTGAATCGCACCCGCAGTGCCCGCGCTCCTCGTCATGCGTTGGGGGAATCGTCTATAGTTGGCGCGCGAGCACCACTCTACCGCGTAGGAAAGGATATGTCGTGCCCCCGTTGATCGCCGTCGTCAATGACGATACCGACTTTCTCTCGCTGATGTGCGATCTGCTCGAAGGGGAAGGCTATCGCGCGGAGCAGTACAAAGTGCTCGACGGCGCGTATGCCGGGCTGAAGCGCGACAAGCCGGCCCTGATCGTGCTCGACATCCGCATGGAGACGCCCGAAGGCGGCTGGCAACTCCTGGAACTCCTGCGCCTCGATCCGGCCACGCGCACGACGCCGGTGATCGTCTGCTCGGCCGACGCACCGTTCCTGCGGGCCAAAGAGGCGCACTTGCTCGGGTATGGCTGCGATGTACTGGAGAAACCGTTCGATCTTGATGACCTGCTCGGAAAGGTGGTGGCTGGCTTGAAGAAGGGCGGCGCGAACGGACGGGAGGATTGAAGTTCGCCGACCATTGCGCGCGCAACGGCGGCTCCTGCCGCATCGCGCACGCCGTACAGTTGCGCCCGCTACGCGGGAATAGCCTGCGAAGGAGCCGCTGTCGTCAGCGCCATCCCGACCGTGGCGACCATGCTATCGAGATCGAAGGGCTTTTTCACGAATGCTGCGTGAGGCACACTCATCAGCCGATTTGGCTGGACGGCGCTCATCAGGACCACCGGGATCGCGGCGAGGGCCAGATTCGCGCGCATCGCCTCGATAAGATCGAGTCCGTTGAGCCGGGGCAACATGATATCGCTGACGACCAGATCGTACGGGGCGTCGTTCAGCGCCATCAACGCCGCCTCCCCGTCCGACACAACGACCACGAAATACCCGGCATCCTCCAGAATCATGGCGAGAAGTTCGCTGATGCACGGCTCATCTTCGACAACAAGTACATGACACGACATTGCACAAACCTGTAACACTACGGCATTGTACGCGACGGGTGAACGGACAACTCTGCCCCTACAAATGCTGTTGTGCAAACTTGATGCCACGGCTTCGACGGCCCGCGCGGGGTGACCGTTCGGGGGTCACGGCACAACCGCGCGCCACGGGATATGTCGCCCCCGCCATACGCCCCCAAGACCCCGTGTCGCCGTGACGGGGGCGGCAGGGGCGGCGGCGCTGCGACAGGCGAACCCCGCCGTGCGGCACCCGGCGTTCGCTCGCGGCATAGGCGTATTGACGGCATGAGCAACCCGCTTTGCCCGCTGTCACTTCACACCAAAGTACCACATACGGCGGGCGGGGCCGCTGCTATACTCGAAGATGAGGCCATTGGTCCTGCACTATCCCGCTCCGCCCGGCGACCGATGCTTCGCCGCGCGGGCGGACCCGTCAGACCCGCCGTATACCACCAGGATCGCCCGCAGCGAGGGAGGGAACCGCGTGATCATCTGCCCACAATGCCAGGCCGAGAACGAGACGGGCGCAGCGCTATGCCACGGCTGCGGTACGATCCTGCCCACGCTGGCCGGGGGGGGCGCGTTGCCCTCCTGGCTCCAGGCGCTCAAGCCGGAGCCGGTGCTGGCGGGCGGCGCGGCCAAGCCGCTGGCCGGTGGCACCGCGAAGCTCGGCACCGGCGATCTCCTCCCCGCGCCGCTGCCGAGCGTGGTGGCGGCGAGCGCCCCCGCCGCCAGCGGCACCGATACGCTGATGGCGACCCAGCCGACCCCGGCGGCGCGCGCGACCGCGAACAGCCCGGCGAAGAGCGGCGGGCAGGCGAGCGAGACGGCCTCGTTGATCAGTGAGGATGATCTCCCGGCCTGGCTGCGCGCGTTCAGCGAGCCGGACACGGCGACCGTCGCGACGAGCGCGGACGATCAATCCTGGATGCTCGGGACGAATGCGGCCACGGTGGCCGACGCGGTCGGCGACAACCTGGCGCAATCGTGGCAGGTTTCCGCCCGACCGACCGCGCCGCGAGCGGCGGCGGCGGCCTTCGCCGCGCCCGTGGCAAACCCGGCGAAGGTGACGAAGGCGGCCCGGCCCGAGCCGATCGGCCCGGCCACGGTCGCCGTCGCGACCGCGAAGGAGCAGGCGGTGCCGGGGGCACTGCCGACGCGCCTGGGGACGAGCCGCGCCCTCCCGGCGGGCGGGCGGGGCGGGACAGCGGCACAACGGATGGCGACGATCGCGTTCATCGTGGCGCTCGTCATCTTCCTGATCGTGCTGGGGATCTTTGTCGTCGTGCCGGCGTTGAGGGGCTAGCCTTGTTGTCGGCGCGGGGTGGGTGTGGGGCATGTCCCGCGCCCGACCAGCCCGGCGCGCGGGGCGACGCCGCAGGTGATACAGGGGAGCTGGCATGAACGAAGAACACGTACGCGAGTCGATCATCGTGGCCGATTGTGGCCGGACCATGACCCGCGCCACGCTGGTCGAACTCGTCGACGGTGCCTGTCGGTTCGTGGCGCAGGGAACCAGCCCCAGCACCGTCGAGCCGCCCTACGACGACCTGGGGGTCGGCCTGCGCGCGGCGCTCGAAGCCCTGGAAACGGCGACGAAGCGCCGCTTCGCCGACCGCACCCGGATCATCATCCCGCAGGAGGATACGGGCGACGGCACCGACGCTTTCCTGGCGACGGTGGCGGCCACCGCGCCGCTGCGCGTGGCAATCCTCGCCTCCGGCGGGGGCGAGGTGGTGGACGCGCTCCTCACGGTGGTGCGCCACGCCCCGGTGACGGTCCTGCCGACCCTGACGATCGAGCCGGGGCAGGCGATGGATGAGGCAGCGATCGCCATGGTCGCGGCGCTGACCCGCCTCCAGCCCGATCTCCTGTTGATCGTCGCGCCGTCCATGTCGGCGCGCGCCCTGCCCGCCCTGCTCGGAATCGCGGCGGAAATCGTCGGCCCGGCCCCCGCCGCCGCGGGCGAGACGCTGCCCGCGCTCCTGGTGGTCGCCGAGGAAGCGGGGCGCGATCAGGCGACGGTGGCGTTCGGCAATGGGTATGAATTCGGCTTCCTGGCCGTGAACGAATACGACCCGGCGAGCATCGCCTCGACCATCGAAGCGGAGATTCTGGAGCTGGCTAACACCCGCGCCGCCGAGAGCCTGACCGGCTTCGACAGCCTGGTGCGGATGGCGGCGACCCCCCCGCTGGCGCGCGCGCGCGCGCTCGATCTCGTCAACCGTTACATGGCGCGGCAATTCGACTGCGAGGTCGTCACCGTTGACCTGGAGGAAGGCTTCACCTGCTGCTGGGCGAAAGGGGACGAGGGGCGCGCGTTGAGCGAGCCCGCGCTCGATCTCGCCCTCGGCGCGGCGAACCTGCTGACCGCCTTGCCGCTCGCCACCGTCGCCCGCTGGCTGCCGTTCAGCATGAGCGAGGACGAGTTGCGCGGCTGGATCCTCAACCGCGCCATCCGCCCGTTCACGGTGCCGATCGGCGCGCGAGATCGGCAGATCGAGGCGGCGCTCGTCCGCGAATTGCTCCGCACGGGCGCGACGGAACTGCGCGCGGTCGGCGAGGGGCCGCTCGCGGCGAACCTGGTCGTCGGCGGCGCGTTCTTCGCCCGCTGGCCCGAACCGGCGGACGCGTTCATGGCGCTGATCGACGGGCTCGACCCGCGCACCACCGATGGCGTCGTGCAGGTCGCGCTCGATCGCGACGCCGTGATGCCGCTGATCGGCGCGCTGGGGACGCTGGAACCCGACCGGGCGGCGGAGCTTTTCGAGCACGACAGCCTCTTCGAGCTGGGGGCCTGTGTCGTGGTCAGTTGCCCGCCGAGCGAGCCGATCGAGGGCGAGCTGACCTACAAGGATGGCCGGAAACTCACTTTCGGGGTGAGCAGCGGCGAACTGCTGCGCCTACCCCTGCGCGGCGGCGAGCGCGCCGCCGCCCTGCGCTTCACCGTCGGCGCACGCGGCCAGATCGGGCAGGGGGACCCCGGTAAGGGGGCGAGCTTCGAGGGGGACATGGCCCCGCACGGCGGCCCGGTCGGCCTGGTGATCGATGCGCGCGAGCGACCGTTCACCTTCCCGCGAAGCGAGCCGGAACGGATCGCGCGCATGATGGCCTGGGCGACCGAGGCGAGTCGCGCGGCGAAGGTCTGACGGGGTTGGCAGGATAGATAGGTTGGCAGGTTGACAGGTGGCGGGTTCGTGGCGACCGGCCCGGACTCGTGCAGGCGCGACCGTATACCGTACCTGGAATGAAACACCAAGAGCGAGGAAAGCCTGTGTACCACTATTACCCGACACGCCAGCCGATTCTCGTCCGGGAGAGCGATCTGCGACTCGTGCGCCGCCTACCGAGCCGGGGGGAAGTCCTGGTGAAGGCGGGCGATCGGGTGGAGCCGAGCACGATCATCGCCAGCGGCGAGCAGGTGCCCCGCTCGATCACGATCAACGTGGCGCGCGATCTGCATCTGGAACCGGGGTTGACGCAGGAACGTCTGGTGAAGGATCCGGGCCAAGCGGTGACCGCAGGCGAGGCGATCGCCCGACGCAGGCGGGGCCTCCGCACCCAGACGGTACGCAGCCCGATCGGGGGCACGTTCACCCGTTTCGACGCGCTGACCGGGACCGCGCTGATTCGCCCGGCGGCGGTACGCGTCGAGGTGGTGGCACACATCACCGGCGTGGTCGAGGAGATCGAGCAGGCCCTGGGGGCGACGATCCGCACTTTCGGCTCGCGCTTCTTCGGTGCCGTCGGCGTGGGCGATGAAGCGTTCGGCGTGCTGAAGTTGGTGGGGACCGATCGGCAACGCCCCCTCAGCCCGGAGCTGATCGACGGGCGGATGGGGCGGGCGATCCTGGCGGTGGGCGGCACCGTGAACGCGGCCACCCTGACCAAGGCGGTGCAGGCTGGGGTGCGCGGGGTGATCTGCGGCTCGATCGAGGAACACGAACTCGCCAAATTCCTCCAGGCCAACGATCCCAACATCTGGCGCGTGGGCCTGCCCGACTGGCGACTCCCGACCGTCGGTGCGCCGCTCACGCTGGTGGTCACCGAGGGCTTCGGGCGCACGCCGATGGCCCCGCCACTCTACGAGACGCTGGTCGCCGGGGATGGGTTGCAGATCGCGATCAGCGGCTTCACGCGCCTCACGGGCGGGATGCGCCGCCCAGAGGTGATCGTGCTGTCGCGCAGCGGCGGGCGTGGCGGCGAGGAGGCGAGCCTGCCGCTCGCCAGCCTGGAGCCGGGCACCACCGTCCGCCTGCTCGACCACGACCACCTCGGAGTGCTCGCCACGGTCGCGGAGGCACCGCGCCGCCAACGATTGGAAGGCGATCTGATCCTCGATGTGCTGGCGGTCACCCTCGCGAGCGGCCAGCGGATGCGCGTGCCGACGGCGAACGTCGAGGTGCTGGTCTGATGGCTGAAAGCGGTGACGGGGGTGGTAGTCGGTAGTCGGTAATCGGTAGTCGGTAGATGGGGGTCGGTAGTCGGGGGTTGGGGGACGAGACTTCTCCTGCGATACGCCACCAGAAGCCGCGCTAGGGCCGTCCGCAGTGAACGCTGCGGGCGGCCCTGCTCGCTTCCCATACCCGCCGCGCCTGCCCGGAGCAGCCCGCCTCGCGGCGCGCGGCCGACGCGTCGATCGGTCGCGCGATGCGTCCGCACGGGCGAGAACAAGGGCAGAAGGGTTACCACTCTGGTAACATTGCGCCCGGTTCGGACAAATCCGGTGAGGCCAATGCGGCGTAGATCGATCGGGAGTCCTTGATGTTGGCGCGCGATGCGCGCCGCGACACGGATCGCCCTGGCGGGTGAGGGACGGGCGTGGAGCAGGTGTGGGCCGATGAGGCGGTGATCGCGCGCCTCGCCTCCGGCGATCGGGAGGCGCTCGGCCTGCTCTACGATCGCTACTTCGGGCCGGTCTACGCGCTCCTCCTGCGAATCGTCGCCGACCGACAGGGGGCGGAGGATCTGCTGCAGGAGGTGTTCCTGCGGGTCTGGCAGCGGGCGGCCACCTATCAGGCGACGCGCGGTCGCCCGCTCACCTGGGTCCTGGGGATCGCCCACCACCTGGCGATCGACGAGATGCGACGACGCCAACGCCGCCCGCAAGGGGTGGGGGAGCGCAGCGACGCGATCGTCGAGGATCTGCTGACGCTGTTGCCATCCGAGGATTTGGGGCCGGCGGAGCTGGCCTGGCAACGGCAGCGACGGGCGCAGATCGTCGGGGCCATGCGGCAGTTGCCGCAGGCGCAGCGGACGGTCATCGAACTCGCCTACTTCGGGGGCTATACCCAGTCGCAGATGGCCGAGCAACTGGGCGAGCCGCTTGGCACGGTGAAGACGCGCTTGCGCCTGGGGGTCCACAAGCTACGGGACCTCCTGGAAGGCCAGGGTCTCGAGGTCGACATCGGCTGACCCATGACGGCCCTGGCTTGTCGCTTTGCGCGGTGAGGCGCGGCGTTTCCGGCCTCTTCCCGCGCTTTGGCTGGGCGAGTGCCCCGCCCGCCCGCGAAATATGGCCGGGAATGAGCCAGGGGAGCGCCACGGACGTAGTATTCGACAGTCGGGGGCGGATCGCGCCATTCGGAGAAATCAAGGGTCACATCGTGGACGAGAAGAGACACGAAACGCTGAAGAAACTGCTGCCGGCCTACGCGCTTGGCGCGCTCGACGAGGACGAGGCGCGTTTCGTCGTCGCGTACCTCGGCGATGATGTCGACTGCGTGCGCGAATTGCGGGATTTGCAGGAGACGCTGACGGCACTGGCTTTCGTTAGTCCAGCGGCCACGCCGTCACCGGCAGCGCGGGCGGCGCTCCTCGCGAGCGTCGGGGCTGTCGAGGGCGACGTGCCCACCCGGCCCGCTCTGGAGATGACGGCACCGCACCCCACGCCGCTCCCGGTACCAGCGGCGAGGCGGCCTCGCGCGGCCTGGACCAGGCTGTCCACGCTCGGCGGCGTATTGGCGGCGGCGCTCGTGCTGGGGTTGCTGGGATGGGGCGGCTTCTTGCAGCAACGACTCGGCGAGGAGACGCGTCGTAACGAGGCGCTGGAAGTGCGCACCTCGGAACTGGCCCTGGTCGACAGGCTCCTGAACGATCCGACCACCGCCCATCCGGTTTCCGGGCCGACCGTGGCCGACTACGGACTGCCGCCGACGGGGTTCGTCTACATCGAGCCACAGAGTACGATCGGGCTGATGCTGACCTATTGGCTGCCGACGCTCGGGCCGAACGAGCGCTTCCAGGTCTGGCTGATCACCCCGCAAGGGGAGCGCGACAGCGGTGGCCTATTCAGCGCCGACGCCCGTGGCAACGCCCACGTCGTACTCCGCGCCCCGGCCCCGTTCGCAAAATATTCGTCAGTGGGGGTGACGATCGAGCCGACCGGGGGGAGCGCGAAGCCGACGAGCCCGCGCGTATGTGGCGGCGATATTCGCTGAGCGCGCCGTCAGCCAAATGCCTTACCCGGCGAACGTGGTGGCGCGAGGCTTCCGCGAGCGCGGGTTTCTCGGCATTGCGACCTCGGCATTGCGACACGGGTACCGCCACATCCGGCGACGCGACCAGGATTCGCCGGTCAGGGCGTGGGCCGCAGGCGCGCGAGCTTATCCGGGTTGACGACGATGGCGATGCCGACGATCCGCTCCTCGGCGATGTCGAGGGCGAGGACGCCGTAGACGGCCCCACCCAGCGAGCCGACGAGAGCCGCCTGGCCATTAACCGCCGCGAGGTGATAATCGACGCCGGTCGGCGCGTGCTGCACGATGCCGAGCAGGAAGCGCGCCACCTTCTCCGCGCCGTGGATCGGCCTGCGCGCCGCGAGGACCTTGCCGCCGCCATCGGACCAGAGGGTGATGTCGTCGGCCAGCGTGGCGACGAGGCCCGGCAGATCGCCGGAGGTGCAGGCCGCCACGAAGTGTCGGGTCAGCCGCTCGCGCACCTCGGGCGCGGGGGCGAAGCGCGGGCGGTGCGCGGCGAGATGCGCGCGGGCGCGGTGCGCGAGTTGGCGACAGTTGGCCGCGCTCTTGCCGACCATCGGCGCGATCTCGGCGAAGTCGTAGCCGAAGATGTCGTGCAGCAGGAAGACCGCGCGCTCGACCGGGTTCAGGCGTTCCAGCACGGCCAGGAAGGCGAGCGAGAGGGAGTCGGCCAGCGCGGCCCCCTCGGCCGGATCGGCGGCGGGGTCGGTTAGGAGCGGTTCGGGGAGCCACGGCCCGACGTATTCCTCGCGTCGGACGCGGGCCGAGCGTAGGTGATCGAGGCAGAGGCGCGTGAGCACGGTGGTGAGCCAGGCTTTGGGGACGGCGGGCGTGGCGCTGTCCCCCGCGACCGCGCCCTGCCAGCGCAGATAGGTCTCCTGCACCATGTCCTCGGCGTCGCCCACGGTGCCGAGCATCCGATAGGCGATGGAGAAGAGGAGCGCGCGATATCGGGTGAATTCCGTGATCATCTCGTCTTCACCCTGTTCCCATGCAGACGGGCCGGGACTCCGGCACCGACCGGATGTTTCGCTCGCTCAGGCCGGTTGGAGCAGCGCCGCCAGGATATGGGTCGCGGCGCTCCTGGCACTCGCCAGCGCGGCAGTCGCGAGCATCCCCTCCGGCCCCACCCAATCGCCCGCGAGGAAGAGGCCGGGGACCTCCGGCACGGCAGGATCGGGACGACCGGCCAGGCCACCAGCGCTCGCCGTGACCAGGGCACCGCTCACCCGCATTTGCGGCAGGAAACGGCGGGTGACGATGCGGTCGCGCCAGCCGGGCTGCGCGAGATCGAGCAGACCCTCCAGCTCGTGCAGATCGTCCGCCGGGTCGGCGGCACGATCGGCAGAATAATACTTGCCTACGTGGATGATCGCACCATCGCGCGGTGCCAACCGCGCGGTGGCCGAGTGGGCGACGAGGTAGAGGGGCCGATCGAGGCCGAATATGGCGCTCGTCGCGGGGTCGGGGAGCGCGCTCAGGGCCACATCGAGGCAGGCCATCCGCAACGGCACGGCACGATCGATGGCGGCGGTCGTGAGCGGGCTGCTGTCCGCGAGCAGGGCGCGCGTGGCCTGCGACTCGGTGGCGAGCAACACCGTCGCCGCGCTGCGCGTGGTGCCATCGGCCAGCCGGACACCGCACGCCGCGCCGGTGCCCGGCGCGCGCAACACCGCCTCGACTCGCGCGTCGGTGACGATGCGCACACCGGCCCCTTGGGCCGCGCAACGCAACCCGGCGACGAGCGTCTGCCAGCCACCATCGAGGTATTCGACGTTCTTGGTCAGGCCGAGGCGCAGTTGCGCCAGGGCTGCGCCCGCGCTCGCCCGCTCGGGATCGGCGCTATAACTAGTCACGCGCACGAGGGACTCGAGCAGGCGGCGGAGCGCGTCGTGGCGCACCTCGCGCGCCAGCCATTCGCGTAGCGGCATGGCGTCGAGCGGCGCGCAATCGAGGCGCAGCAGGCGCGGCACGAGCGCGAGGAGTTCCGCCTTCGCGCCCCACGGGAGGATCGTGGTTGCCAGGAAACCGCGCAGCCCGGTCGGGAGGGGCTGGCGGCGACCATTCGCGAGCAGCGAGCCGGACAAGCGGGGGATCGCGCCGCGCCACTCGACGCCGAGTTCGCGCAGGATCGGCATGGCGGCACCGCCGCGATACAGCGCATGCGGCCCGAGGTTGAAGAGGAAACCGTCGTGGTCCTGCGTCCGCGCCCGCCCGCCGAGCGCGGAGGAGCGCTCGTAGAGGACGACCACGCGACCGGCTCGGGCCAGGTAGGTGGCGGCAGTGAGCCCGGCCAACCCGCCACCGACGATCGCGACATCCGCGCGCACGTCCGCTGTGTTGCTTGCCATGGTTCCTCCTTCGTGCCGATCGGCCGCGCCAATCTCTGTCGGTCTCTCTGCCGGTCTCTCTGTCGGTTGAAGAAGGCGACATCGCCTCCCTGTACGAAGGACGAGACAGGGGCGCGGGGTGTGACACCGGGACGGATCGCGCGACGTGCCGTTCGGCAAGGCCCGGTCGGGTGCGGTTCACCGTCTCGCCTTGGAGCGGCCCTGGCGCGGCGGGCGCGGATGCTTCGCGGCGGCTCAGCATGACAACCCCGTACGTTGTGGGCCGATCGGAGACGCTCTGAGGGCCGCCACTTACGCGGGTATCTATCACCTTGGACCTGTCATGCTGAGCCGCCGCGAAGCATCCGCGCCCGCCTGCCTCACTACCGCTCCAACGCGAGACGGTGAACCGCACCGTGTCCGGTCCTTGACGCGCGCCCTACGCTCTCGTACCCTGCGCATACATTCCACTGGCATCGCACCAAGGCACCGCATTAGTAGGCCCAGAGGAGGTTCTTGTGGCTGACACACCCGGCGGCAATCTGATCGGCCAGGAGATCGCGGCGGTCGATACCCCCGCGCTGGTCATCGATCTCGACGCGATGGAGCACAACCTGCGGACGATGGCCGACTTCTTCGCCGACAAGAAGACGAAGCTGCGGCCCCACGCCAAGACGCACAAGAGCCCGGTGATCGCGCACAAGCAGTTGGCGCTCGGCGCGGTCGGGATTACCTGTTCCAAGCTCGGCGAGGCCGAGGTGATGGTCGAGGCGGGCGTGCGCGACGTGCTGGTCGCCAACCAGATCGTCACGCCGACCAAGATCGCCCGCCTGATCGCGCTGCTGCACCACGCGCGCGTCACCGTCGCCACCGACGACCCGGCGAACCTGCGCGACCTCGCGCGGGCGGCAAGCGCCCAGGGGGTCACGCTCGATGTGCTGATCGAGGTCAACACCGGCATGAACCGTTGCGGCGTCGAACCCGGCGAGGGGGCGGTGGCGCTGGCGAAGATCGCGGCCAATCTGCCCGGTATCCGCTTCCGGGGCATCCAGGCCTACGAAGGTCACCTGGTGAACGTGGCCGACGCCGACGAGCGCGCGGCGCGCGTGCGGGCGGCGATGGCCCCGATCGTCGAGACGCGTCGGCTGATCGAGGCCGCCGGGTTGCCGGTCGAGATCGTCTCCGGCGGCGGCACCGGCACCTTCGCGCAGACCGGCACCATCGACGGCTTCGACGAGGTGCAGGCCGGCTCCTATGTCTTCATGGACACCAAATACAGCGAGATCGGCGGCATCGGCGACCGCTTCCGGCAGGCCCTCGCGGTCCTCGCGACGGTGATCAGTCGCCCGCTGCCCGAGCGCGCCATCCTCGACATCGGGCGCAAGACCATCGGCGCCGACCACGGCACGCCCCGTCTGCGGGAGTACGACCCCGCCGAGGTCACTTTCGAGGGCTTCTCGGAGGAACACACCAAGCTCCGCCTCGACGGCGACGCGCGCAAGCTCCGCGTCGGCGACGTGGTCCAGGTCGTCCCCGGCCACGGCTGCACCACCGTGAATCTGTACGATCGGTACATCGCCGCGCGCGGCGGACGGGTCGAGGCGATCTGGCCGATCGCGGCGCGCGGTCGGGCGCAATGATGCGGGAGACCCCGACGTCCCCTTCGCGGGTCCAGCAGGTTCTTTCCGCCCTCGTACTCCAGCTTCCGGCCCGCAGGCTGACGTTCGGACAACTCGCGACGCGCCTGGAAGCGTCCGGCGAGTCGCTGCGCCGCCGCGCGAGTCGCGCGGCGGCGACCGACGCCAACCGCACGCAGCTCCGTCATATCGTCGGGATCGAGCGCTGGGGCCAGCGGCGGCTCGGCACGATTCTCGGCCAGCCGCCAGTCGCCGACGAGTACGACGAGTATCGGCCCGCCGCCACGATCGATTGGCCCGCGCTGCGCGAGGAATTGGTGGCGACGCGCCGCGAGACGGTCGCGATCACGCACCGTCTCGCAGCGGCGGGGGGTGGGGACGACGTGACGGCGCACCACAACAGTCAGGGCGACCTGACCGCGCGCGCGTGGCTCTATTACCTCAACGTCCACGCGAATCTGGAGGGTCTGCGGCTCAGGTAGTATGGGGGGGGCGCGTCCCCTTGCTGCCGATCTTCCTCCTCAAACAAACCAGGCAACATCCCAGCCCGCAAGGCCACGTACGTACGCGCCTTCCGGCGATCCTGTCCACTCGAACAGGTGTCCGTTTTCGCGCCCGATCTGCTATAATTGACGCTGTAAAGTCCGCTGGGACGGCGCGCGATTCGCCCCCCGACCGGGGGTTGTCAGCCCCCCGGAACGGCACCCTTGACCGCTACTTCCGACACGCTCCCCGGCTCCATTTTCAACGGAGGCACCATGCCAGAGTTCACCGTCGTCGCTCCCTTCGAGCCGACCGGCGATCAGCCCGGCGCGATCGTGGCCCTGACCGAAGGGCTGAACCGGGGCTTGAAACATCAGACGCTCCTCGGGGTCACCGGCTCGGGGAAGACGTATACGATGTCGAAGGTGATCGAGCAGGTGCAGCGACCGACACTGGTGCTGGCGCACAACAAGACGCTGGCCGCGCAGCTCTACTCCGAGTTCAAGGAGTTCTTCCCGCACAACGCGGTCGAGTACTTCGTCTCCTACTACGACTATTACCAGCCGGAGGCGTACATCGCCCGCTCCGACACCTATATCGAGAAAGAGTCGCAGATCAACGAGGAGATCGACCGGCTCCGTCATGCCGCGACCCGCTCCCTGCTCACGCGGCGCGACACGATCATCGTGGCCTCGGTCTCCTGCATCTTCGGCATCGGCTCGCCGGAGGAGTATGGCAAGACGATCGTCTCGCTGAAGCGCGGCGCGGTCGTGCGGCGCGACAAGGTGCTGCGCCACCTGATCGATATCCAGTACGAGCGCAACGACGTGAACTTCGTGCGCGGCACCTTCCGGGTGCGCGGCGACACGCTGGAAATCTTCCCAGCCTACGAGCAGGTGGCCCTGCGCGTCTCCTTCTTCGGCGACGAGATCGAGCGGATCGTCGAGGTGGACCCGCTGACCGGCGAGGTGCTGGTCGAGCGGACGCAGACCGACATCTACCCCGCCAAGCACTTCATCACCACCGAGGAGAAGCTGCGCGACGCCCTGAAGGACATCGAGGCCGAGCTGGAGGCGCGCTTGAAGGAGATGGAGGGCCAAGGGAAAATCCTGGAAGCCGCCCGCCTCAAGCAGCGCACCGTCTACGATCTGGAGATGCTGCAACAGGTCGGTTACTGCACCGGGGTCGAGAACTACTCGCGCCACCTGGCGCGGCGCGGCGAGGGCGAGCAGCCTTGGACGTTGCTCGACTACTTCCCGGACGACTATCTGATCATGGTGGACGAGTCGCACATCTCGCTCCCCCAGGTGCGTGGGATGTACGGCGGCGACCGCAGCCGGAAGGAGATCCTGGTCGATTTCGGCTTCCGCCTGCCCTCCGCGCTCGACAACCGCCCGCTCACGATCGACGAGTTCATGCGCCACATCCGTCAGGCGGTCTACGTCTCGGCGACACCGGGCGTATTCGAGCACCAGAACAGCGAGCAGATCGTCCAACAGGTTATCCGGCCCACCGGGCTCCTCGACCCCGAGATCACCGTGCGCCCCACGGTCGGGCAGATCGACGATCTGCTGACCGAGACGCACGCGCGCATCGCCAAGGGCCAGCGCGTGCTGATGACCACCCTCACGAAGCGGATGGCCGAGGACCTGACCGACTACCTCAAGGAGGCGGGCATCCGCACGCAGTACCTCCACCACGACATCGAGACGCTGGAACGGGTGGAGATCCTGCGCGATCTGCGCTTCGGCGTGTACGACGTGGTCGTCGGCATCAATCTTCTGCGCGAGGGGCTCGATCTGCCGGAAGTCTCGCTGGTGATCATCCTCGACGCCGACAAGGAGGGCTTCCTGCGCTCCGAGGGCGCGCTGGTGCAGACCATTGGTCGCGCGGCCCGACACATCGAGGGGCAGGTGATCATGTATGCCGACAACATGACCGGCTCGATGGAGCGCGCGATCGGCGAGACCTACCGTCGCCGCGCGATCCAGCAGACCTACAACGAGGAACACAACATCACGCCGCGCGGCGTCACCAAGGCGATCAAGGATCTCACCGATCGGGTGCGCCAGGTGGCGGAGGAGAACGGGGTCTACGACTCGGGGACGAGCAACGGGGCCGGGGTGATCGCCGATCTGCCGCGCGACGAGCTGGCGCGGATCATCCGCGACCTGGAAGGGCAGATGAAGCAGTCGGCCAAGATGCTCGAGTTCGAGAACGCCGGTAAGTTCCGCGACCAGATCATCGAGCTGCGCAAGGTTATGGAGGGCGACCCGGCCGACTTGGTCAAGCGCGTCGTCACGATCGATGGTGGGAAGAAGCAGAAGACTGGCAATGGCCGCGCCGACAAGGCGGGCGGGGCACCGGATGCGAAGTCGGGCGACAAGGCCGGGGGCAAGGCCGCGCCGCGTCGACGGGCGCGCTACTCCTGAGTCCGTGCGGCGCGGTCGGTCGGAGCGCTCGCGGTGCCCCTCCCGGCCAGCCGCGCCCCGGCCCTGGTGAAGCGGGACGAGCATCCGTACAATGCATGTAGGGCCGCGACGCACCGGGCGGAGACGCGATCAGCGGCACCGAAGTTGCTACAGAGCGAGCGGGTGTTCGTGCCATGCACCCTCCGAATCCGGCGGGTCGGCCCGCTCGGCATACGCCCCAGGAAGGAAGCTCAGGATGCCACAAGCGCTCTCGGAAATTGAGATCGGCTTCGTCGGTTTCGCGCTGACGCTGGTCATCTTCGCGGTGATGGGCCTCATCTCCGTGCTGCTGGAAGGGCGCGAACTCCACCTGGATCGGGTCAGGCCGCGCCTGACCAACCCGCTCAGCGTGGCGATCGTCTTCTTCTCGCTCCTGTTGATCGCCATCAGCGCCGCGCTCGGTATCGCCATCGCGCAGGGATGGAGCCCAGCCACGGTCGGCACGCTCGCGGGGCTCGGCTCGATCGATCTGGCGCTGCTGCTGGTGTTCTACAAGGAGGGGTTCGTCGGCAGCGAGGCGCGTTTCGACGACCGCGACGATGGCGTGCCCTGGTAACGCCGCACCGACACGGACGAGCAACGGAGCGCAACGCAACGGGGCGTGCGCTCGGCTCAGGCAAGAGGAGTCTCCACGATGGCAGTGCCACAAGACGCGATCAACCGGCGGTCGAACGACGTGTTGCCCTATGAAGACGATCAGGCATTCGGGCGCTTCAGCAGGCGCAACATGCTCCGCTGGCTGATCGGTCTCGGTTTCGGCGCGTTCGCCGTCTCCTTCGGCGTCCCGGCCTTCGCCCTGAAGAGCTTGCAGAACGCGGTGAAAGAAGTCGTCGCCGGGGACCAATTGGTCTACTCGGCGACGCCGGCCTCGGGCGCGGCGGCGGGCGACCCGGTGAAGGCGAGCGACGTCAAGGTGGGCACGAGCGTGCAGGTGTTCCCGAAGGGCAAGGCCGACAACCAGCGCAATCTGATCTCGCTGGTGCGGATCGCGCCCGGCCAGGGGAGGGAGGGGCTGGTCGCCTACAGCGCGACCTGCACCCACCTCGGCTGCGTCGTCTACGCGAAGTTGAATGAGTCGGGCCAGATCGCCTGCCCCTGCCATGCCAGCCGTTTCGATCCGTCCAAGAAGGCGACTGTTGTCGGCGGCCCCGCGCCACGCCCGCTGCCCGGCCTCCCGATCGACGTGCAGGCGGATGGCACGATCACGGCGGCGGGGGTGTTCGACGGGCCGGTCGGGGTGCAGTAGGACGCTGCTTGTCAGGAGATTCGTGCGCGACCGGATGCAAGGCGCGCACACGCAAAGCGCGCGAAGGATAAGACACGATGGCGCGAGAGATCGATCGACGGATCCAGGCCCGAACTATCTTCCCCGAACCCGCTGTCGAGGCGCAGCCGCGCTCCGAGCCGGTCGGCACACCGGCCGATAACGCGGAGCCGACTCCGCACTACACCGGCGTTGCAGGGTGGGTGGATGACCGTGTCGGCATCGGCGGCTTCTACAACAAGTTCGGGCGCAAGGCCTTCCCGGTCCACACTAGCTTCTTCCTGGGGGAGATGTCGCTGTTCGCATTCATCATCCTGGTCGCAACCGGGGCGTACCTGGGGCTGCTCTACGTCCCCTCCAACGTGCTGGTCGAATACGGGGGACAACAACTCCCGGAAGCCTATGCCAGCGTGAAGCTGATCGAGTCGATCCCGGTGGCGAATATCTTCCGCAACGTCCACCACTGGGCCTCGCATGTGATGATCGCCTCGATCGTCCTGCACTCGATGCGCGTCTTCTTCACCGGCACCTACCGCAAGCCGCGCGAGCTGAACTGGATCATCGGCGTCGTGCTGCTCGGCCTGACCCTGATGGCCGGTTTCGTCGGCTACTCCCTGCCGTATGACTCGTATGCGGTGACCGCGACGGGCATCGGCTATTCGATCGCCCGCTCGATCCCGTTCGTCGGCAACATCGCCGCCGACCTCTTCTTCGGCGGTGCCTTCCCGACGCTCGGCTCGCTACCGCGCCTCTACACGATTCACATCTTCATCGTCCCCGCCCTGCTGGCGGCGGTGATGGCCGCGCACCTGCTACTGATCATCAAGCAGAAGCACACGCAGCCGGGCTACGCGCGCAAGCTGGCCGAGCCAGGCCGGGTGCTGGGCGTGCCGCTGTGGCCCTATCAGGCGATCCTCGCCGGGCAACTATTGCTGTTCATGTTCGGCGGGCTCTTCCTCCTCTCCGCCTTCCTGCCGGTCCACCCGCTCGACGCGTTCGGCCCGCCTGGGCCGGAGACCCCCGAGGTCAAGCCCGACTGGTACCTGCTGTGGGTCTACGGCTTCCTGAAGCTGGTCCCGGCGGCGGCGACCATCTCCCTCCCGTTCGTCACGATCGGGCCGGAGTTCCTGGGGGGGCTGGTTTTCCCCGGCCTCTTCTTCCTCGTCCTGGCCATCGCGCCGTGGCTCGACCGGACCAACAAGTCGGGGAAGCGCTACGAGTATATGGAGCCGGTGCGCCAGAGTCCGCTCCGTCTCGCCTGCGGCGTTGGCTTCCTCGTTTACATCGCCGCCCTGTTCGTCGCCGCCTTCTACGATTCGCTCGGCCTGACCCTCTTGCAGACCTGGCTGCTGACGATCGCCGTCCCCCTGATTGTCGGGGCGGGAGTCTTCCTCTGGCAGAAGCAGGCCGCCACCTTCAGCGAGGATACCTTCGACCCGACAGCGGAGGATGTCTCGCCCGCCGCTCCCACTTCCAGCCCCGCCGACTGAGCCACACCCGCAGAACACCGCGATTGGCACTGCATCGCCCCCGCGCCCATACCTGGCGCGGGGGCGATGCGTTGCGCCCGATCCCCGGCAGCGTCCCACTGCCACCGTATCACATTCGTGCCGAAACCTGGCCCATACCGACAATCCCCGCTAAGATGTCCACGAGGACTCCCAATGCTGCGAACAATCTGACCGAAAGGAGGGGTCCGATGCTCCGCCCCCTGCGCGCCCTGCCCGGCCTCGCCCTCGTGCTGCTGCTTGTCGCCTGTAGCCAGGGTGGGGCCACCGCTGTCGCCGTTGGTCGGGTAGCCAATCAGGCCTCGGCGGCACCCGCCGCGAGTGGGAGCGCGTCAAACATTCCGGCTGGTGCCACCACCGGCGGCATACCCGGCGGATCGACTATTCCCAGCGCGGGGGCCACGACGGTCACGGCCCCGAGCGGCAAGGGTCCGGCCCTCGCACTCGTCGCAAACTTCGATGACGACACGATCGGCGTCTATAGCGTCGCCACCAATGGCGCGCAGAAGCCTGTCCCCGGTTCGCCCTTCCGCACCGGCCCGCGCCCATCGAGCATCGCCCTCAGCCCCGATAATCGCTTCGTCTACGTCTCCACTGCCGGGCGGGACGGGGCGGCGGGTGGGAGCGTTTGGGCCTACGCGCTCGCCTCGAACGGCACGCTCACGGACCTACGCGACACCCGCCACCCTGCCGGGGAGACGCCTGGACCACTGGCCCTCGACCCAGCGGGACGCCGCCTCTACGTGGCGAGCAGCGGCGCGGGCGAGGGCATCTACGTCTTTGCGCTCGACGCCGCCAGCGGCACGCTCCGCGCAGTCACCGGATCGCCATTCACCTTGGAGGGGGATCGCGCTACCAAGCTGACCTTCGCGCCGGATGGTCGCTTCCTCTACGCCGCCCACGACGATGGCCGGGGCATCTCGGGCTACCGGGTCGATGCTGGCAGTGGCGCGACGACCGCGCTGAAACTCGCCGACTCGGTGAGCATCGGCAACGCTTTCTCCATCGCCATCAACCCGGCGGGCACCTTGCTGTATGCAGGCTTCGAGAGCGGGATCTTCGGCTATCGGCTCGAGTCCGACGGCACACTGACCCCGCTATCCGGCCAGCCATTGGTGAAGGGTACGCACCGGGCGCTCCTCTTCCACCCGAGTGCCCCCCTCCTTTATGCGGCAGACTATTACGAGTACATCCTGACGGCCTACACGCTCGATAACACCGGTCGCTTGCGGGCGAATCCGGGCGCGCTCGCCACCACCAGCTATCCCGTGGCGCTCGCGTTGGGCCACAGCGCGACGTTCCTCTATGCCTCCACCGAGGAGAACCTCATGCATGGCGTCAAGCTCGATGGCAACGGGGCCACCCTAACCGCCCTGCCCGGCGACCCGACGACAACCGGCTCCCACCCGGCCACGATCGTCATCACGGGTGGCCTGCCCACCGCGCCGTAGATAGGGCGCGCACCCATCGGCATCGGTGGGTGGGGCGGCTTGGGAACTCGCAGGGAGCGGCGACACGACCGTAGGCGGCGCACACCCGCCCCTCGCGGGCATGGTGGCCCCAGCCCTTATCGCCGATCCACCACGATATGCCCGCCCTGCACCACCAGCGCCGGGTCGCGCAGTGCCGCCAGATCGCTGGTCGGATCGCGTCGCACGGCGATCAGGTCGGCGACACGCCCTTCGGCCAGGGTGCCGATCGTGTCGCCCAACTGGCAGGCGGCGGCGGCACGACCGGTCGCGGCGTGTAGCGCCTCCAGCGGCGTCAGACCCGCCTCGACCATGAATTGCAACTCGCGGTAGAGGTCGTCGAAGCGGGTATAGCGCCACCCGGCGTCGTTGCCCGCCACGAGGAGTACGCCCAGTTCGTGCAACTGGCGAATATTGGCGATCGTATCGGCGCTGCGGTGCGGTGTCGTGACGACGATCGCCTCCTCCTGCGCCGTGGCGATCCCCTGCTCATACCGTTCCCGCATCTTGATCATCGAGTCCGCGCCCGTCTGGATCGTCGGGGTGACGTAGACCCCGGCGGCGGCGATGCAGCGCGCGACCACTTCGTCGTACCGCCAAGTCGTGTCCGGGGCCACGAACGAGCAATGCTCTATGTGATCCGTCCCGGCATCGAGCGCCAGTTCGATCGAGGCGGTGGCGATACAGTGGCAGGAGGCGCGCTTGCCGATTTTGTGGGCCTCGCCGATGGCGGCGCGCAGTTCGTCGAGTTCATATGCAGGGAACTGCGGGTAGGTGCCGACCGTGCCACCTCCTGCAGCCATGATCTTGATGAAATCGGCCCCCTCGCCGAGCAGTTGCCGCGCGGCCAGGCGCATCCCCGCCGCGCCATCGGCCTCACCACCGAAATAGCGACAGTGGCCACCGGTGATCGTGAGCGGGCGTCCGCAGAGGACGAAGCGCGGGCCGGGAACGATGCCGACGCGGATGGCGTCGCGCAGCCGAAACATGAGCTGACCTTTGCCGCCACAGTCGCGGATCGTCGTCACGCCCGCGTGCAACGCCGCCTGCGCGTTGGTATTCGCTTGAAGGAGCAGCAGTTCGTCCGGCAGCGCCATCCAGTCGGCGAACGGCGTACCGTCGCCGGGGAGGATGGTATGCGCGTGCATATTGATCAGCCCCGGCAAGACCATGTATTCACTGAGATCGAGCACCAGCGCCCCGCGCGGCGCGTCATCCCACGGCGCGACGCGGGTGATCACACCCCGCTCGATCATCAGCGCGGTCCCGCGACGCGGCTCCGCCCCAGTGCCATCGACCAGCCACCCGGCGCGAACGATCGTCACTTCGCCGCTCATCTGCCCTCCTTACCTATCCATTCCGCCCCACGGCTCCATACCCCGCGCGTGCATTACTCTCTTATGCCGCCCCACGCCTCCCCACCTTCGACCTTCGACCCCGCGTCCCCTATCGCGTACAATCGACCCGAGGTGTCGCGGGTCGGCGGAGCAGAACGGGGGGAAGCGATGTCGAGCGGCGCGACACTCCGCCGGGTGCCCTTCCTGGCGATCCTACCAGACGCCGAGATCGCCTGGCTGGCCACACGGGCCCGCGCACGCCAGTATCGCGCGGGGACGACGATCTTCCACCGCGACGATCCGGGCCCGTCGCTGCACATCATCAACAGCGGCCTGGTGAAGCTGACCCTGGCCTCGCCCGAGGGTCGCGAGGTAACCGTCGGTATCCTTGACGCGGGCGACTTCTTCGGCGAATTGGCGCTGCTCGATGGCGGGCCACGCTCGGCCAGCGCGGTCGCGCTCGAAGGGGTCGAGACGCTGACGCTCGACCGCGAGCCCTTCGTCGCGCTCCTGGAACGTCACCCACAGGTCGCCACCGCCCTCTTGGGCGTGTTGGGCGAACGCCTGCGCCGCACCGACCAACTGATCCAGGACATTCTCTTCCTCGATCTGCCGGGACGACTCGCCAAGCAACTGCTCGCCCTGGCCGATGAGCGCGGCGTCCAGACGCCGCAGGGTATCCGCATCGCCTTGCGCCTCAGCCAGAGCGAGCTGGCCGCGATGATCGGCGCGACGCGCGAGAGCGTTAACCGCTGCCTCAGCGCCTACGCCGAGCGGGGTATCGTCGCGCTCGACCGGGACACGATCACGCTGCGTACCCCCGAACTGCTGCGCGACCGCATCTACTGAGGGTCTGTTAGCGAAAAGCGGGGTGGCAGCGTCAGATGAACGTCGCGGTGATACTGCGCGCGCACTGCTTCAATGCGCCTGGCGGCCCCTCGAAGAGGATTTCGCCGCCCGCGCTGCCCCCCTCTGGGCCGAGGTCGATGATCCAGTCGGCCTGCCGGATCACATCCAGGTGGTGCTCGATCAGGATGACCGTGTTCTTCGCCTCCACCAACTGGCTGAGGATGCGCATCAACAGGCCGATGTCGGAGAGATGGAGGCCCGTGGTCGGCTCATCCAGCACGTAGACGCTGCCCTTCTTGTGGAGTTCGGTGGCGAGCTTCAACCGCTGCCCCTCGCCGCCCGACACGGTGCTGAGCGGCTGCCCCAGCTTCAGGTAGGTGAGCCCGACGTCGTTCATCGCTTGCAGTACGGCCTTGATCTTTTTCTCGGTGAAGAAGGTCAGCGCTTCCTCTGCGGTCATGTCCAGCACGTCGCTGATGGTCTTGCCGCGCAGGTGGTATTCCAGCACCTCGGGCTTGAACCGCCTGCCCTCGCAGATTTCGCAGGTGGAGACGATGCCGGCCATGAAGGCGAGGTCGGTGTAGACCACGCCCAGGCCGTTGCAATTGGGGCAACTGCCCTCCGAGTTGAAGCTGAAGAGCGAGGCATTGACCTTGTTGGCCTTGGCGAACGCCTGCCGGATGTCGTCCATGATCCCGGTGTAGGTGGCCGGGGCCGAGCGGCTGTTCGCGGTCACGCGGGACTGGTCGATCACGATCGCGTCCGGGTGCTGCGCCAGGAAGACGTCATTGATCAGGGTACTCTTGCCCGAACCGGCCACGCCGGTCACCACGGTCAGCACCCCAGTGGGGATATCGACCGTGACGTTCTTCAGGTTGTGCAGGGTGGCGTTCTTGATCGTCATCTTCCCGGTTGGTCGGCGCACTTGCTCCTTGACCGGCAGGTGCTGGTTCAAGAACTGCCCGGTGATCGTGTCGGCCCGCTTGAGGGCCTCGAAATCCCCCTCGAAGACGATCTCGCCGCCGTGCGTCCCCGCCTTCGGGCCGAGGTCCACGATGTGATCGGCGATCGCCATCACGTCGGGGTCGTGTTCCACGACCAGCACCGTGTTACCCTTGTCGCGCAGCTTCTTGAGCAGACTGCTCAGGCGCGCGACGTCGCGCGCGTGCAGCCCCACGCTCGGCTCGTCGAGGATGTACAACATCTCGGTCAGGCTGTTCCCGAGGTGGCGGATCATCTTCAGGCGCTGCGACTCGCCGCCGGAGAGGGTGGCGGTCTCCCGACCGAGGCTGAGGTAGCCCAGCCCGATATCCACGAGGTGCTGCAAGCGTTCGCTGAGCCGCACGGCCAGCCGTTTCGCGACCGGGTCGGTGAAGCCCTCCAGGAACCGAATCAGTTCCGTCGCTTCCAGGTCGGCGAGTTCGGCGATGTTCCTGCCGTTGATCCAGCAGTGCAGTGCGGCCTCGGTGAGCCGCCCGCCGTGGCAGGTCGGGCAGGTCCGCGAGGTGATGAACTGCTCGAAGACGGCGCGGTTGCGGTCGGACATCGCCGCCGCATCCTTGGCGAACTTCCCGGTGATGTACATCCGGTTGAAGCGCTCGACCACACCCTCGTACTTCGAGCCGAACGCGCCCCAGGAGACCTTAAAGTCCGGCACACCGTAGAGCAGGGCGTGCAGTTCCTCGTCGTTGTAGTCCGCGATCGGCTTGTCGTTGTCGAAGAGCCCCGACATCGACCACATCTTCCACATCCACTTGCCGACCTTGAACTCTGGGTGCAGGATCGCCCCCCCATTCAGCGATTTGCTACGGTCGAGGAGTTTGTTCAGGTCGAGCTGTACGGTCCTACCGATGCCCTCGCACTCCGGGCACATCCCCTGCGGGGTATTGAACGAGAAGGCATAGGCCGGCCCGACATGGGGTTGGCCGATCCGTGAGAAGAGCAGCCGCAGCAGGACGGCGATGTCGGTGTAGGTGTCGGCGGTCGAGCGCGAGCCGCCGCCGACCCGCTTCTGGTCGATGACGATCGGCGCGTTCAGGTGTTCGATGCTGTCGACATCCGGCTGGCCGTAGCTCGGCAGGAAGCCCTGCACGAACGCGGTGAAGGTTTCGTTCAATTGGCGCTGCGCCTCGGCCGCGATGGTGTCGAAGACCAGCGACGATTTCCCGGAACCGGAGACGCCGGTGAAGACCGTGATCTGCTGCTTGGGGATATCGAGCGAGACGTCCTTCAGGTTGTTCTCGCGCGCGCCACGAACCTCGATGTACCAGCGATCCGTCATCCCTGTCTCCTTATTGGCACGATCGGCATGCTTTACACGTTCGATCCTGCGCCATGATCCGGCCACCGGGCAGCCAACCGACCGCACGCCACGATCGCCCGACACACCCGAGACCGACAATGTCGCCTCCCGCGGGTCCGTCTACGAACGACCTGTGCATCATACCCGGCGCGATCCGCCGCAGCACGACCGGCGCACATGTACGACCGGATAGGTTGTTCGATGACAAATCCTGAAGGTACTGGGGAGAACACAGATGGCGGGGGCGGGGCGGGGAGGCTGCGACATCGCCAACCTCCCCGTTACCCCTCCCGCCCGCCATCGCCGGGTTATTCGCCTGCCGGGCTACTCGTCCGTTGCGCGACGACGGCGCAGGAAATCCTCGACATCCTGGATGAGGCCCATACCGGTATTGCGCGGGCGACGCGAGGACTCGCCCTCGTCGTCCTCCTCGTCCTCCTCGTCCTGGGTTTCCAGGCTGTTGATATAGGAGGTGGCCTCGGGGTCTTGCGAGACCGCCTCGTTCACCTGGGTCACGAAGGCCTCGGCCTCCGTTTCCACGTCGTGCAGATCGAGGCCGAGTTCGAGCAGATCGTCGAGGCGGCGCAGGATCCCGAGCGTCACCATCGGGTTGGGTGAGGCGGAGAGATAGTGCGGCGCGTGGCCCCAGAGGCTCGCGCCGTTGACTCCCTCCTTCGCACAGAAGTCCTGCAAGACGCCGACGATGCCGGTCGGGCCTTCGTAGCGCGAGCCGCGCGACACCTGGCGACCGAGGCGGGCGCGCATGGCCTCGTCGGTCGCGGTGACGCTGACGCGCGATTGGCGCGCGTGCGGCACGTCGGCCAGCAGCGCGCCGATGGTGACCAGCGAACTGACGTTGAACTCGCGGACGATCTCGAGGATCGCATTGGTGAACCGACGCCACTTCAACGACGGCTCGACGCCCAGCAGCAGGATAAAATCGCGGTCGCGGGCCGGGTCGCGATAATAGGTGAATTCGTTGGCCGGCCAGTCGAGTTCGCGCCGGTCGTTCTCGGCCAGCCGCACCAGTGGGCGAACCTCGGTGAAGTCGTAGAACTCTTCAGGGTCGATCTCGGCAAAGGGGGCCGCGTCCCATGCGTCTTGCAGATGCTCGATCGCCGAGGTCGCCGCCTCGGCCGCATCATTCCAGCCCTCGAACGCGACGATCATGATCGGTCGACGTAACTGCGGGCGCTCGTGGAAGATGAGGTCGGCGTTCGGGCTGGGGTTCGGATTCGGATCCTGGTTCTTGTCTGGCATTCGCCCCTCCCACCGGGCCGGTCCTGTCCGTGTCGCCCGTCACACGGCCCGGCCCATCCCGCTAAGTATACTACGCCCTTCCAGGTCGCCAATCCCGGGGGGGCGCGGGGGACGGGGGCGGGCTACTCGCGGTAGCGCCCCAGCACGAGCGCGGCGTTGATGCCGCCGAAGCCGAAAGAGTCCGAGAGGATGTAGTCCACCGCGCGCTCCTCGCCGCCGGGGGCGACGTGGTGCAGGTCGCACTCGGGGGCGGGGTCGAGGAGGTTAGTGGTCGCCGGGAGGAAGCGCCGCTCGATCGCGAGGGCGCAGATCGCCGCCTCGATTGCGCCGGTCGCGCCGAGCGCGTGGGCGTGCAGCCCCTTGGTGCCGCTGACGGGGACGCGCGTGGCGTGTTCACCCAGCGCCTGCTTCAGCGCCTTGGTTTCCGCGCCATCGTTGAGCGGCGTCGAGGAGGCGTGCGCGTTGACGTAGCCGATCGCCTCGGGCGGCAGGCCCGCCTCGGCCAGCGCCAGGCGGATCGTGCGCGCGGCCTGCCGCCCGCTCGGCAGCGGCGCGGTCATGTGGTGCGCATCGTTGCTGAGGCCGTAGCCCAGGACCTCGCCGTAGATCGGCGCGTCGCGGCGCAACGCGTGCCCCAGCTCCTCCAGTACCAGGATCGCCGCCCCCTCGGCCATCACGAAGCCGTCGCGGTCGCGGTCGAACGGGCGCGAGGCGTGCGCGGGGTCGTCGTTGCGCGTGGACATCGCCTTGATGATCGCGAAGGCCCCGAAGGTCAGCGGCGCGAGGGGCACCTCGACCCCGCCCGCCACCGCCACCGCCGCGCCGCCGTGCTTGATCAGCCGGAAGGCCTCGCCGATCGCGACCGTGCCGGACGCGCAACTATTGGCGTTGGCGACGTTCGGCCCGGAGATGCCGAGTTCGATCGCGACGTGCGACGAACTGGCCCCACCGAAGACGGCCAGCGCGAGCAGCGGTTGAACCGCCCGGATGCCGCCGTTCACGTAGGCGAAATGCTGCTCCTCGCCGTAGGCGATGCCGCCGAGCGCCGAGCCGATGTAGACCGCGACCTCGTCCGGATCCTCGCGCGCCATCTCGATACGGGCGTCGTCGAGCGCCATGCGCGTCGCGGCGAGCGAAAACTGGGCGAAGCGGTCGGTGCGGCGCAGCTTGCGCGCGTCCACCCAATCGCGCGGGTCGAAGTCGTCCACCTCGGCGGCGATTCGCGAGCTGAGCCCGCTCGGGTCGAACCGGGTGATCGGGCGCACCGCCGATACGCCGCGCCGCACCCCGCACCACAGCCCCTCCTTGCCGAGTCCGATCGGCGTGACCGCGCCGATGCCGGTGATGACCACGCGGCGCGCGTGGCCGTTGTGGCGGTGAGAACCGTTGGCGCTGTTACTACTCACGCGGTTGCCTCAAGGGGGTTGAGAAGTTGCGGGTTGCAGGTGGGGGGTGGCAGGTTTCCTCTGTTCGGATGGGTAGGGGAACCCGGAACTTGCCAACCTGCCAACTATTTCTCTGCTTCGACCAATTCTTTGATCCGCCGCAGGGTGCGACCGGCGACGTAATCAATCACTTGATGGCCGAGGATGTACTCACCGAGCCGGGAACGGAGGATCGGGTAGCGCGAGTCGAGGTCGTGCCGGATGGTCGCCCGCACCAGTCCACCGTCCGCGACGATGCGCCACTCCACGATCATACCGCGCGCCGCGCCGCCGATGTGCTGGAAGAGGATCCGGTGTTCATCCGGGAGCAACTCCACCAGCGAACGCCAGCGCAACGGGATACGCCCGCGCCAGGCGGACATGTCGAGGATGGCCCGCTCCGGCTCGTGCAACGCCTCCACGACGCGCACGTAACGATAATGTGGCAGGATCTGTGCCCACGACTCCAACGCCGAGGCGAGCGCCCAGACCCGCCCGATGTCGCCCCAGATGGCGATCCCCATTTCACTGTGCATGGCCCTGGCACTCCTCCATCGATGTGCGGCGAAGGTGCGGCGAAGCGCGGCGAATGTGCGGCGGGAAAGCGGGCACACAAACGGGGGTGGTTGGAGAGGTGGCGGAGAGGTATCAACCGGCATGCCAGACGCACGGTTCCTCCGCCCAGCCAGCGGCTATTTTACACGATTGGATGCCATTCACGAGGCGCGAGCGGGCGGCGACCAGCTCAGGACGAGGCGAAACGGGAAGCGCCCGACAACGCGCGCGCCGGGCAATCCTGCGGCGTGGGCGAGCGCCGCCAGTTCGCCGCGCGTGTAGGCGCGTAGGACCGACACCGGCGCGTCGTGGTGGGTCATCGGATTGCGGAGGACCAGGGCGAGGAGCCGCGCGCACAGGTAGCCGAGGCGCGAGCGTTCGAGGTCGCTGACGATCAGCGCGCGGCCCGCGACGCGCCCCAACTCGCGCAGGGCCGCCACCGCCTCGTCCGGCGCGAAGTGATGCAGCGTCAGAGAGCAAGTGACGACATCGATCCCACCATCCGGGAACGGTGCCCGCATGGCGTCGAAGCAGAGGAGACCCACCCGGCCCTGCGCGTGCTGGCGGGCGACCTCCGCCCGCGCCGCCACGAGCACCGCCGGGCGCAGATCGCCCGCCAGCACGCGCAGGGCCAGTCCCCGCCGATTCGCCCAGCCGACGAGCGCCAGCGGTATATCGGCCGAGCCGGTCCCCACGTCGAGCAGCGAGAAGTCGCGCAGGCCCAGTCGCCGCGTCGTCGCCGCCACCTCGCGCGTCATCGCCGCCGTCCAGCCGAGCCAGCGGTTGATCGCGCGGATGTCGCGCAAATTCGCCCGCAACGTCGTCGCGTCCGGTCGCGCGGCGTCGAGCAGTTCGGTCAGTTCCGGTCGGTGCGGCAGCGTGGTTGGCATGGCGCGCTCCCTTCTCCTCCATCCCCCCACCCCGCCGTGGCCCGGCACCTATGCCGCTACCGCGTTCTCGTGGTAGGTCGCCCGCACGATCCGCCCGGCGCGGTCGAGGACGATGGCGACGAGATCGACGCGCCAGATCCGCCGCTCGTGTTCGGGGTGGGCCTGGAGGAAGAGTTCGCCGAGGCGCAGCAGGCGCGCGGCCTTGCGCCCCGCGATCGACTCTTCCGGCGTGCCGCGCTCCTCGCCGCGCCGCGTGCGGACCTCCACGAAGACCAATTCATCGCCATCGAGCGCGACGAGGTCGATCTCGCCACTGGCACAGCGCCAGCCGCGCGATGACCGTGTGGCCGCGACCCGCCAGGAGCCAGGCCGCATGGTCCTCGCCGAAATCGCCGAGACGCTTGCGCGCGGTGCGCCGATCGATCATCGTTCGCTCGACCCGGCGGGCGCGACGGGCGCGGCGAGGGCGCGCAGCGGGGCGAACGAGTGGCGGTGCTCCGGGCAGGAGCCGTGCAGGCGCAACGCGGCGTGGTGGGCTGTTGTCCCATACCCCTTATGACGCCCGAAGCCGTAGGCCGGGAACCGCGCGTCGAGCGCGACCAGTGCATGGTCGCGCGACACCTTGGCCACGATCGAGGCGGCGGCGATCGAGAGACAATGGAGGTCGCCGCGCACGATCGGCTCCTGGGGCAACGGACTCGCGGGCAGGCGGAAAGCGTCGAGCAGCAGATAGTCCGGCGCGAATGGCAGCGCGGCGAGCGCGCGCTGCCAGGCGAGTCGATTCGCCACGCCGAGACCGATCGCATCGAGTTCCGCCGCCCCGACCCAGCCCACACCGATGCCGCGCGCCACACGCTCGATGATCGGCAGCAGGCGTTCGCGCCGCGCCCGATCGAGGGTCTTGGAATCGCGCACACCGGCCAATTCCGCCAGCAGCGCCCCGCCACCCCCCTCGGGCATAGGCAGCACCACGGCGGCGGCGACAAGCGGACCGGCCCAGGCCCCGCACCCGGCCTCATCGACGCCCGCGACGGCACGATAGCCCCGCTCGACCAGCGCGCACTCGCGCGCCAAGTCTGGACTCGTCGCGCCGCCTCCCCTCACACAGCCCCCCTGCATAGCATTGGCGGTCACAGCGACCAAACCTGCCAATCTGCCAACCCATCATCCTGCAACCGCCTTAAAACGACCGGGCGCGACCCCGATAGGTCGCGCCCGGTCATGGCTGCTGCGTTCGCGGCCTGCGGCGTCTAGTCGCCGCTCGGCTTCGCGCCCTTCACGGGGAGGCCCTTGGGCCGTCGCTCCTTGATACGCGCCGCCCGACCGGTCAGGCCACGCAGGTAGTACAGCTTCGCGCGCCGGACCTTGCCCAACCGCACGACCTCGATCTTATCCAGCCGTGGGCTGTTGATCAGGAAGGTGCGCTCGACGCCGATCCCATTCGCCGAGATGCGGCGGATGGTGAAGTTCTCGTTGATACCGCCCGAGCGACGGCGAATCACGACGCCCTCGAACGCCTGGATGCGCTCGCGGGTCCCCTCGACGACCTTAACCAACGCGCGGACGGTGTCCCCGGCGCGGAAGACCGGAGTGTCGGCCCGTATCTGCCCGCTCGCGATCTCGCGAATAATGTCTGGCATCCTCGTTCCTCGTCCCTTCTCGACAAGCAGCGCTGCGTCATGGCGCAGATACCTTGGTGGCGCTCCCGCACGCTCGAAGCGCACAGGTCGCGCGAAAATCTCCCCAAAATGCGGGGGGCGAACCGGACGGAGTATAGCAGAAGCAGGGTGGAGCGGCAAACGATGGGACGGGGTAGGGTGCGGTTCACTGTTTTGCGCGGCGGGGGGCAGACGGTGATTAAAGCGATAGGGCAGGCGGTTGAGGCCCCGCTACGCTCTGCCACCACCGCGCCTCGGGGCCTGCGGGCCACGAAACCCATCTGCATGGGTTAGGCCCGTCGTCGGGGCATCGCCTCCTCACCCGCGCAGGCGGGTTTCGTGGTGCCGCCGCACCCCAAGGCGCGGTGGTGGCAGAGCGCAGCGGGGCCTCAACCGCTTGCCTCAACGCCGTAACCGCCCGCGCAGGTTTTTGAACCACGCCCGATGGGGTAGGGTGTGGTTCACTGTTTTGCGCGGCGAATGCGTGTGGCGTTACCGACGTGGCAGGCGGTTGAAACCTCCTGCCAGTGTAGGCCGCGCTCGAACCAGGCGTGGGAGGCGCGGATATTCCAGCCATCCGCTGAGCTCGACTTTGGCCGTTCGGGGTGAATCAGGCGGCGTAGCAGAGCGCGTCGGTCAAGCGCTCCACGAACGCGCGCGGGATTTCTATCATGTCGGGTTGCGAAGCCGACAGGCAAAAACCCGT
>JAABUN010001486.1_pt1 | contig 51110 bp, 36 predicted proteins | sample 5559311 | NCBI WGS metagenome assembly JAABUN01 (sample SAMN10711877, study PRJNA513370) | rock metagenome | isolation source: Antarctica rocks | place: Antarctica: Victoria Land, Siegfried Peak sud
CCAACAATCAAATGGCGAAACTGATACCTTTATTCTTGATTGAGGACTTTCAGTCCTCTTCAAACCTATGCACTTTCAGTGCATAGTCGTTTAGTTTTCACTGTTAATTATTCACTAACTTTCAGTAAGTTTTGTTTCAATTGCATAAACCTCAATATGATTGAAATGATAATTAAGTCGTGCAAAGGTTTTGTTTTATTGATAAAATTTTATTCAAAAGGAGTTTTTATGAAAGACGAAAATGATTTGAGATTTATAGGAACGGTTGACCATCTGGCAGTTAAATGCGAAGACTTGGAAAAAGATGTCGAAGAGTATAAGCGTCTGGGGTTTACGGTCGAAACGCTTTATGAAGATTGGGCGATGATGCGCGACGCGCGTGGTTTCGGCATCGCGTTGCTGCCGCCCAATTCCAAACATCCGCAACACATCGGTTTGAAAGTTGAAACTCTTGAAGAATTAGAAAAAGCCGCCGGGAAAGAAAATCGTCCGATAAAACCGCACCGCGACGGCACGTCGTCTTTTTATACAAAAGGTGTCGGCGGAAACGTGGTTGAACTGATTTATTATCCGCCTGAATTTAAAGGATAAAATTAAGCGATTTAAATTTAAATTCGCAAAGCATTTGTAAACTCTAAGACAAAATCAAGAATTTACAAATGCTTTGCGCGCAAAATCCAAACAATGAAGATTAAGGTTTCAGCACGATTTTGATGCAATTGTCTTTTTTATTCTTGAACATATCATAGCCCTCAGCAGCCGCTTCGAGCGGCATTTCGTGCGTGATAATAAACGATGGGTCAATTTCGCCGCTTTCGATCTTGTCGAACAGCAGCGGCATATATTTTTGAACGTGCGTTTGTCCCATTTTAAAGGTCAAACCTTTGTTCATCGCCGCGCCGAGCGGAAATTTATCGGCAAATCCGACATAAACGCCCGGAATCGAGATTGTTCCGCCTTTGCGACAGCTCATAATCGCCTGACGCACGGCGTGAACGCGGTCGGTGGCGAGAAAAGTCGCCGTTTTTACCGCGTCGACGATTCCGTCAATCTTGCCGCCCGCGAGCGCTTCGCAGCCAACCGCGTCCATACAACGGTCGGGTCCGCGGTCGCCGGTCATCTCCATCAAGCGGTCATAAACGTCAACCTCGTCAAAATTAATCGTTTCGGCTTTACCGTCTTTTTCCGCCATTGCCAGGCGTTCCGGCACGTTGTCAATCAAAATAACTCTGCCCGCGCCGAGCATCCACGCGCATTTAACAGCAAGCTGCCCGACAGGACCGCCGCCCCAAATTGCCACCGTGTCGCCGTCTTCGATTTGAGCATTTTCCGCTGCCATATAAGCGGTCGGGAAAATGTCTGAAAGAAATAAAACTTTTTCGTCCTCGATTCCGCTCGGCACTTTAAACGGTCCGACATCGGCGAACGGTACGCGCAGATATTCGGCTTGTCCGCCCGCAAAACCGCCGAGCATATGCGAGAAGCCAAACAATCCGGCGGGCGATTGTCCCATCGCTTCGCGCGCGATTGCGGCGTTCGGATTCGATTTGTCGCAGCAGGAGAACATCTCTTTTTTGCAGAAAAAACATTCACCGCAAGCAATGACGAAAGGCACAACGACTTTATCGCCGACTTTCAAATTACTGATTCCGCTGCCGACTTCGACGACTTCGCCCATATTTTCGTGACCGAGAATATCGCCCTTTTCCATCGTCGGCTGATAACCGTCCAAAAGATGCAAATCCGAGCCGCAAATGGCGGTCGAAGTGATTTTAACAATCGCATCGCGCGCGTCTTCTATTTTCGGTTCGGGAACTTCGTCTACCCGAACATCGTTCGTTCCGTGCCAACATAATGCTTTCATAAATTTCTCCCTTGTAATATGTAAAAATAAAAGGAAAACCCAGCGAATCGCCATGCGGCAATTGCTTTTTCCTGTAACCCAAATCTTTGTCTTCCGGCAATTTCCTACGTTCTGAAGAATAAATTTCGCTGTAGTCGTTGCGCCGATTTTTTATAAATTCTTCGATGATATTTAAAACAAATCTATAAAATTGCGTGCAGCCGCATTCTTCAGTTAAAAGACATAATCAAATTTGATCGACTCTTTTTATTCTCGGTAAAAACGACACTTTTATCAAGTGTCTCTGAAATTGAAGTTTGTGAGCGGACAAAAAAATGGTGATAATCTAAGTTCTAAAGACAAGTCGAATAAATCATTCACGATTAGGATTCTATGAAAAAACTTCCACGCGAATTTTATACGCGCGGCGACACTCTTAAAATCGCACAGGATTTGCTCGGCAAACTTCTGGTCATCCCAAACGCGACGGGCGAGAGAGTTTCGGGAATGATTGTCGAAACCGAAGCGTATCTCGGCGAAACCGACAAAGCCGCGCATTCTTACGGCAACCGCCGCACGACGCGCACCGAAACGATGTTTGCCGTCGGTGGAACGGCGTATATATTTTTTATTTACGGAATGTATTTTCAATTCAACGTCGTTGCCGGCGCGATTGACACGCCGCACGCGATTTTGATTCGCGCCGTCGAACCCATCGAAAACGTGGAAATTATGCGGATTCGTCGAAACGCTAAACGCAAAAATTCCAATCAAAAAATGCTCGATAAAAATCTGACATCGGGACCGGGGAAACTTTGTATCGCGCTCGGAATTGACAAGACTTTTAACAGTGAAGATTTGCTTGGCGACAAAGTTTGGCTTGAAGACTTTAAAACATTTCCCGATTCCGAGATTTCAAGCGGAAAAAGAATCGGCATTGATTACGCGGAAGAATTTGCCGAAAAACCCTGGCGTTTTTGGACAAAAGATAATTTGTTTGTCAGCCGAAAATAAAGAAGCCGTTTGAGATAAACTCAAACGGCTCTTCGGTTAGTCTGTTGAAATTGACCTGTGCTTTGAAACTGAAAGCCGAGCAAGTCTTCAAACTGTTTGTGGACTTGCTGCTAGGTCGCAGCTACCTCACTGTAATCATTAATCATAAATTTTTGGATCACCTCCTTTTAGTGTTAAGAAAATCATAAAATATAAAAATCGAAGCGTCAAGAGTTTTCTTTGCCAACTGCAAATTATTTTAAAATCGGAAACCTGAGAGTTGACAACTTTTCGATGATAACTGATAACTGATAACTGAAAATGAAAGTTGCGGTTCTCTCTGCGGAAGCAGTTCCATATTCAAAAACGGGCGGTTTGGGCGATGTCGCGGGCGCACTGCCGAAGGCTTTGCGGCAAGTCGGCGTTGATGCGCTGCTTGTTACGCCGCTTTACCAGCAGACAAAAGAAAGTTTAATCGGGCAGCTGGCGATTGACGATTTGCGGGTCAATTGGCGCGGGCGTGAATTTCAGGCGAAAGTTTTTTATTCGGAAGCGAACGGCTCGCCGACGTATTTGATACACGCGCCGGAATTCTTTTTTCGCTCTTCGATTTACGGCTTTCGTGAAGATTATGAGCGATTCGCGTTTTTCAATCACGCGGCAATTGTTTTGCTCCAAAAAATCGGAAACGCGCCCGACATCGTTCATTTGAATGACTGGCACTGCGGTTTTGCGGCTGTCGAGATTGCAAAACTCAGACGCTTCGATTCGTTCTGGCAAAGCACGCGGACGGTTTTTTCCATTCACAATCTGGCGTACCAGGGTGTATTCGGAATAGAAGAGCTTTGGAAACTCGGTTTCGGCGACGATTTTTCCCAAAACGCTTTTTCGTTCGACGGCGCGGCTTCAGCTTTAAAAGCCGGACTCGCGGATTCAGATATGCTTTCGACCGTTTCGCGCCGCTATTCTTATGAAATTCAAACGGCGGAAAACGGTTATGGGCTTGATTGGCTTTTGCGACAAAGAAGCAATCGCCTAATTGGAATTACAAACGGCGTAGATTACGACGTTTGGAATCCCGCAACCGATTCGGATTTGCCCGCGCATTTCGACGCGAACGATTTGAGCGGCAAGCGTGAATGCAAGCGGCAGCTTTTGCGTAAATTCTTTCTGCCGGAAAATTTCGAACGTCCGATTTTTGCCAGCGTTACGCGCCTGACCGCGCAGAAAGGTTTTGAATTGATTCAGCAAGTTGCGGGCGAGATTTTGGCGACGGGCGCGTATTTCATCTCGCTCGGCGCGGGCGAGCGCGAATATGAAGATTTTCTGCAAGGCTTGAGAAATTTCGCTCCGCACCAGGTCGGAATTTACAAAGGTTATAACGAATCTCTGGCGCATCAAATCGAAGCGGGCGCGGACATTTTTCTGATGCCTTCACAGTTTGAGCCGTGCGGTTTGAATCAAATGTATTCCCTGCGTTACGGCACGATTCCGATTGTCCGCGCCGTCGGTGGACTTGACGACACGATTGAGAATTTTGACCGCGTGAACGGCACGGGAAATGGTTTTAAGTTTAATGAATTTCGCGCCGACAAATTTCTGGAAAAGATTTACGAAGCGTTATTTGCTTATTACGAAACGGAAACCCGGCGCAAATTGCAGTGGAATGGAATGACAATTGATAATTCGTGGGAAAACGCGGCGCGAAAGTATGTTCAGCTTTATAATTTGACTCTACAAAGTTAGAATTTTTCGCACAATGTTTTAGAAAAAATCAACTGCGGATAAAAGCGGGCAAGTGAGAATAAGTGGTAAACGGTGAGGGAGAAGTGAAAAAAGATTCCTAAACTTACAACTTACCGTTATTAAAATGATTAAAAATGTCGTTAAAAAATTAATTCCGTCTTCGATTATGCAGTGGCGCAGGCGGAAAATTGTCGCCAGAGGTCAACAAAAATTTGCCGACAAGTCGGTTGCGGAAACTTTCAGTGAAATTTACGAAAAAAACGTCTGGGGCGGTGCGAAAGGCGAATTTTATTCGGGTGAAGGTTCGACTCGAAAGTATTCGGAAAGATACGCGGAATCAATCAGAAAATTCATTGCCGAAAACGACGTGAAAAGCGTGGTGGATTTGGGCTGCGGAGATTTTCGCGTGGCTTCAAAATTTGTTTCCGGCGATTTTCATTATACGGGCTGCGATGTCGTGTCTTCTTTGGTCGAACATCTGAACAGTAAATTTGCCGGCAGAAATACTGAGTTTCGCTGTGTGAATATCGTCGAAGACGAATTGCCGGACGGTGATTTGTGTTTGATTCGGCAAGTTTTACAGCATCTTTCCAACGCCGAAATCGAAAGCATTTTGCAGAAGGCGCGGAAATACAAATACCTGATTGTTACCGAACATTACCCGCATCCAAAAGCTGCCGCCGTGCCGAATCTCGACATTCCGCACGGACCCGATATGCGTCTGCATTTCGATTCGGCTGTGTATTTGGACAAGCCACCTTTTAATTTGCAAAATATCAAGCTGTTATTAGATGTCGAAGCGGAAGAAGAGACACGAATTAAAACATTTGTAGTAACAAATTAAAATTACGAATTGCGAATTGCGAATGAAATCAAGAAGTTATCTCGTAATTCACAATTCGTAATTGAAATAATTTTATGATTATCGTAATTATCGGCGCACAATGGGGCGACGAAGGAAAAGGAAAAGTTGTCGATTTGCTAGCTGACCGTTTCGATATTGTCGCTCGCTATCAAGGCGGACATAACGCAGGACATTCGGTTTATGTCGGCGAAAAGGCGTTTGTTTTGCGGCTGCTTCCGTCGGGAATTATTCACGAAGATGCGGTCTGCGTTCTCGGCAACGGTATGGTGATTGACCCGAAAGCATTTTTCGAGGAGATTGACCAGATGACGGCGCAGGGGATTTCCGTCACGCCCGCACGCTTGAAAGTTTCGAGCCGCGCACATCTTATAATGCCGTATCACCGCGCTTTAGACCACACTTCGGAAGAACGTCTGGGCAATGAAAAAATCGGCACGACTTTAAGAGGAATCGGTCCCGCTTACGAAGATAAAGCGGGCAGGCGCGGAATTAGAGTTTCGGATGCGCTTTCGCCGGAAGTTTTGAAAATGCGCATCGAAAGAAATCTCGAAGAAGCCAATCGCATCATCGTTCTTTACGGTCAGCCGCCGCTTTACGCCGATGAAATTTTCAAGGAAATTTCTCCGCTCGTGGAAAGACTGCGCCCGTTCGTTTGCGAAACTTCTCATTTTCTTTCGGAAGCGAAAAAACAAAACAAAAAAATCCTGCTCGAAGGCGCGCAGGCAACGCTTTTGGATGTTGACCACGGAACTTATCCGTATGTCACATCGTCGAATCCGACGGCAGGCGGCGCGTCGGTCGGCGCGGGCATTCCGCCCCATCACATAACGGGCGTTCTTGGCATTGTCAGAACCTACGCCACGCGCGTCGGAGAAGGTCCGTTTCCGACGGAAATGTTGGATACCGAAGAAGATATGGCAAACTTGATTCGCAAGCGCGGCAACGAATACGGCTCGGTAACGAAACGCCCGCGCCGCTGCGGTTGGTTCGACGCGGTTGCGACGCGTTATGCGGCTGAACTCAACGGTTTCGATTCGCTGGCATTGACGAAACTCGATGTTCTCGACGCTTTGGACGAAATAAAAGTCTGCGTCGGCTATGAAATCGACGGCGAAAGAGTTGAAACATTTCCGGCGGTTTCGCAGGATTTGCAGAAAATAAAACCGATTTATAAAACTTTGGAAGGCTGGAAATCGGAAACTTTAGGCGCTACAAAATTTGAAGATTTACCGGTGAAAGCGCGTGAGTACGTCGAGTTTCTGTCAAATTCAATCGGAGTGGAAATCGGTCTAGTTTCGACCGGACCGGAGCGCGACCAAACGATAATTCTGCAGGATTCAGTAATGGAAAGCTGGTTTGACAACTAGACCTGTGAAAAATGTTTCAAGCTAAACTTGCCAACTTTATTCGCAAAATGTAAGATTATAAATTCGATTGCGGATTGAGGTTAATTTCAATTTGCGAAAGAAGTGGTCCGATAGCTCAGTCGGTAGAGCAAGTGGCTTTTAACCACTGGGTCGCAGGTTCGAGTCCTGCTCGGATCACCATTTAATTTTATTGAAACAGGCGGCTACAAAGTCGCCTGTTTTGTTTTTAGATTCGACTGTCGATAAATTTTACATATTCGCATCCAGACATATAATCGGCTCGTTTGAAAAAATTGTTAGATTTTGCGTTGAACGTTCGACTAGCATCTTCGCTTTTTCAACTTCGAGGGATTTTGAAAAAAAGTAGCCTTGCCCGTATTCGCAGTTCATTTGTTTAGTTCATCGTCGCCACCGCCATTTCGCTGTTTTCCATTACGTGGCTTTCAGTGATTTCGAGTTTCAAACATTGCGGATTCAAACCGGTCAGCCGCAGCGTTTCGGCGATTTGCTCGGCGAGGTCGAGCTGAAGGAATTCTTTGCACGAAAGATTGACGCTGACGGTTAAATCGGCTGCCGCCGGAAAATGAGTTTGCCATTGGCGCAATTGGCGACAGCTTTCACGCAAAACCCAATTTCCGATGGGCAGAATCAGGTTGTTTTCTTCGGCGACCGGAATAAAATCGCACGGCGGAATCATCCCGCGTTTCTGGTGTCACCACCGGATAAGAGCTTCAAAACCCATCAGATTATTCGTTTCGATGTCGATAATCGGCTGATAAAAAACGCAGAATTCCCCGCGTTCGATTGCCTGCCGCATTTCAGTTTCGAGCCGCAGGCGGTTGATGGCGTGTTCGTGCATCTGGCGGTCGAAAACCTCATAACGCGCTTTACCGTTGGATATGGCGCGATACATCGCAATGTCGGCGTCGCGCAGCATTTCTTCCGCCTGATTGTTTGCATTCGACGCGCCGAGCACGATGCCGATGCTGGCGGAAGTGAAAACCTCGCGCCCGCCGAGTTCAAAAGGCAGCTTCAAATTTTCCTGAATTCTTTGGGCGATTTGCAGAGCGTCTTTATCGTCGTCGATTTTGCCGAGCAGAATCGTAAACTCGTCGCCGCCGAGTCGCGCGACTAAATCGCCGGGTCTCAGGGATGATTCGAGCCACCCGGCGATATTTTTAAGCAGTTTGTCGCCTTCGGCGTGTCCTAGACTGTCGTTGATAACTTTAAAACCGTCGAAATCTAAAAACAGCGCGGCGTATAAATTTTCCCCGCTTCCGCGACTGCCGCGTTCAATCGTCATTTTTAAATGCTCCATAAACAATCGGCGGTTGGCGAGTCCGGTCAAAGCGTCGTGAAAAGCGTCGTGAAGAAGTTGTTCTTCGGCGCGTTTGCGCGTCGTAATGTCACTGAAAACTCCCATCGAACCGGCGATTTCCCCGGCGGCGTTGATAATCGGCGCGCCGCCGACAATCATCCACATCATTTCGCCCGATTTTTTTCGCAGATTTATTTCATATTGTCCGGCTTCGCCTTTTATTCTCTTGCGGTTGGCTTCGCGTACAAATTACGACCTTCCTCGTCAAACAAAACGTCGAACGTCACTTTGCCGAGCAGTTCTTCCGCAGAGTAACCGGTCATTTCACAAAAACGCTCGTTGACGAATTCGATGATTTCGCTACCGTCGACCTGCACTAAACCCTCGCTCATACTACCGAGCAGCGTTCGCAGTTGATATTCGCTTTGGCGCAGAGCAGCGTCGGCGCGCCGCTGTTCGGTGATGTCGGCAAACGTGCCGAGAACGCCGATAATGCCGCCTTCGACGTTGCGGAGCGGTGCTTTGTTGGTATTGAGCCACGCCTGTCTGCCGTCGGCTTGCAACTGCGGTTCGACAATGCCGAGTTCGGCAACGCCCGTTTCCAGCACGCGGCGGTCGCCAGCACGCGGCGGTCACATTCCCGGAAAAAATCGGCTTCCTCCGCCATCCACGGCATTTCGTAGTCGGTCAGCCCGACCATTTTTTCCGGCGCGTCGAAACCGGCGACTTCCGACAAAAATCAATTGCCGCCGAGGTAAACCGAGTTGCGGTCTTTCCACCAGATTGCCTGCGGAATCGTGTCCATCACGAGTTGGAGCATTTGCCGCGATTCAGACAAACCTTTTTCCGCCGTGCGGCGTTCGGTCACGTCCCGGAAACTGAACACGCGCCCGACGATTTTGTCTTCGAGTTTCTGCGGCTGGCTGTAACGCTCGTAAATTCTGCCGTCGTGCAATTCCAATGTGTCGAATGTGTGATTATCTTTATTAATATCGATTTTTTCGGTCTTTTCATTGTAATCGCCGGACTTTTTGATTTGTCTGTCAATATGCTCCGGGGCGTCGGCACTTTCCAGGCAATCGAGTTCTTCGACGGTCATTCCCACATTTCGGCGAATTTTTTGTTGAAGGTCACGATTTTGTTACTCGAATCGACCAGTAAAATTCCGTCGGCGGTCGATTCGAGCGTCGAGGCGAGCCGCGAAACGTTTTTTTGCAGTTCTTCTCTGATTTGTTTGCGTTCGGTAATGTTGCGGACAGCAGTGACGATGTAGGTCGCGCCGCCGATAACGGTTGTCGAAACCGAGCTTTCCAGATCAATCGGCGTGTTGTCTTTTCGCTTTCCTTCAAACTCGTAAATCGAAGGCACCGATTCTCCGCGCAAGCGTTGCCGACCGAATTCACGGAGCCGTTCCGCTTCTGACGGCGGCAAAATATCCGAAATGTTTCTGCCGATTAATTCTCCGGGCGCGTCGTATCCGAGAAGTTGTGAATAGGAATTATTGACGTAGATGATTTTTGAATTGTCTTCAATCAGAATGCCGTCGCGCGAGCCGTCAAAGATTGCCCGCAGCCACGATTCGCTGTCGCGGAGTTTTTCTTCGACTATCTTTTGCGTGTGAATACTGGAATTTGTTCCGAACCACTTGAAAATCTTGCCGTCGCTGTCGCGTCCCGCCGTCGCGCGTCCCAGATGCCAAAAATACTCGCCGTCCGCTTTTTTTAAGCGAAATTCGACTTCATAATCCGCGCCCGTCGCCAGCGATTGCGTCCAGCGTTCGACGCACGTCGGTAAATCTTCCGGGTGAATGACGTTCTTCCAGCCGTCGTTTAAGACTTGTTCGAGAGAAATTCCGAAGTAATCGAGCGTTCGCCCGTTGACGTAATCGAGTTTGCCGTCCGGCTGGGCAGTCCAAACCTGGTGCATTATGCCCTCGCCGAGAAAGCGGTATCGCCGCTCGCTTTCCTTAACGGCGGTTTCGGCAAATTTGCGGTCGGTGATGTCGCGTATCACGGCGGTGAAAAATATGCCTTTCACCGTTTTCCATTTACCGAGCGACAATTCGAGCGGAAAATCCGAACCGTCTTTGCGTCGTCCGGGAACTTCAGAGGTTTGTCCGATTAAATGATTCTCGCCGGTTCGGACGTTTTTCTCCAAACCCTTTTGATGAGCTTTATGCTGCGCGGCGGGCATAATCATCTGAAGAGATTGCCCGATAGTTTCGGTTTCGGAATAGCCGAAGATTTTCTCGGCTCCTTCGTTCCAAAAAATAATCTTTCCCCGGCTGTCGGCAGAAATTATCGCGTCCTGCGCCGCGCGCGCCAGCGAACGAAAACGCTCTTCGGATTCGCGCAGATTTTCTTCGATTTGTTTTTTGGCAGTGACATCGCGGTTAATCATCATAATCGCCGGAAGATTTTCGTATTCGATGACGGCGGCGTTGATGACGAGATTGAGCGCGGTGCCGTCGCCGCGCAGGTGAACGCTTTCAAATTCCTGGTAGACACCGTCCTGGAGCAGCTTTTCCAATTCTTCGCTGCCGCGGCTGACGTTCTGCGAACGCTCCTTTAGGCTGCGTCCGATGAATTCCTCGCGGCTTAATCCATACATTTCGCAGGCTTTATCGTTGACGTTGAGAACGATTTCATTTTCCGGCTCGAAAATCAAAATCGCGTCGTTGGCGAGCTTGAAAAGATTCTTAAACTGTCCGGATTTTCGCAATTCCGCTTCCGCCCGTTCGCACCGCGAAATACCTTCGCCGATTTGCGCCGCCATCGAATTGAGCGCGTTTGTCAACTGTCCGAATTCGTATTTGCCGCCAGCCGGAATACGTTTTTCAAAATCGCCGGCGGCAATCGAATCGGCAAATTCGTTCATTCGTTCAAGCGGCGCGACGATTCGGCGGGCGAGAAAAAAACCGAGCAAAAGCGCGCGAGTCGCGGCGGCGCAAATTGCCGCGATGCTGACATTGCGCCGCTGCGCCATCCGCAGGTAAACGTCCGTGAGCGGAAATGAAGCGCGGGAATAGCCGATGATTTCGCCCTGGAAGACAATCGGCTGCGCGGCGAACATCATATTTTTCTGCAAAGAACGATTGTAGCGCGTCGCCGGGTCGTCGCCCGTTTCCAGCGCCTCGATAATCTCCGTTCGGTCGCCGTGATTTTCCATCTTCGAGACATCTTCGTCCGAATCGGCGACGACCGCACCGTCCGCCCGGATAATTGTCATCCGCACGCCGAGCGTGCGATGTATTCACCGATTCTTTGTTGCAGCGAAGGCGAAAACTCTTTTAATTGTTCCGGCGTAAGGTCGCTGAAAAAATCGGCATAAGCCGTTAGATTCCGCCCGGTTTGCCGCAGTTCATCGTGCTGGATTTGATAAGTTACGAAAATTCCGACAATCGAGCCGGTTAAAACTATGAATAAAATAAATTTGAGGTAAATCTTCCAAAAAATGCGGGAGTAAAACATATTATTTGGTGGGGGTAACGTATTTCGACGAGCGGTATTTCGAGTTTTTGAGATTACGGACGGTCAAAAGAATGACCGAAGAAGTGAGAAGTAAAAATTACCGGTTATGAAAAGCGATTGATTGAAAACCCTATATTATCCGAAGGTTAATTTTTAAGCCTTTCCGACTTGTTTAGTTTAATATTTCGGTGCGGTCAATGGCAAGATTTATTTTGTGACGGCGTGATAAAAAGTTCGCCGAATCATTGGGATTTTTTTCGTAGATCGAAACGGTCGAAATCCTCCCCAAAGTCTTCGCAAAGATTGGTTTTAATTCCGGCAGAATTGGAAACCTTTTTGTTTTAACCGTTTTACTAATCGTTCGCCGAACAATCTTTTATGAGAAACGCGGTATAGTCAGCTTTATGAACATTGCTTTAGCGAAGATCAAACAACGCGGGGCAAGAAGAATTTCGGCAGAATCGAAGCAAAATAAAATCAGCAAAAGGAAAAAAACTATATGCAGGCATTAATTTTAGCGGGCGGAGAAGGCACGCGGCTTAGACCTTTGACGCTCAACACGCCGAAACCGATTGTCCCGATTGGCAACGAGCCGTTTCTCTGGCGGCAAATACAAGCGCTGAAAAGCGCGGGCGTCACCGATATTACATTATCGACCGGCTACCAGCCGCTGGCAATCGAAAAAGCGCTCGGCGACGGCGCGGCGTGCGGCGTGCGGCTGAGGTATTTAGTCGAACCTGCGCCCCTGGGAACTGCCGGAGCCTACAAATTCGCCGAAAGATTTTTGAAAACCACGACCTTGGTTTTAAACGGCGATATTCTGACCGACATCGATTTATCGGCGGTCGCCGCGCAGCACCGGAAAAGCGCCGCCGCCGCGACGATTGTTTTAACCGAAGTGGAAAACCCCGCCGCTTACGGGCTGGTCGAAGTCGGTGAAAACAATGAAGTTTTGAGATTTCTGGAAAAGCCGCAGCCCGACGAAATCAGCCGGATTAACATCAACACGATTAACGCCGGAATTTACATTCTCGAACCGAAAGTGCTGGACGGCATTCCGAAAAATGAGAATTATTCGTTTGAGTACGGCGTGTTTCCCGGCTTGCTCAAAAAGGGCGAAAACTTCCGCGCCTTCGTCGCCCGCGACGCTTACTGGCTCGACATCGGCACGCCGCAGCGTTATCTTCAGGCGCACTGTGACTTGATGAGCGGAAAAATCAGGAACTTTGAAATCAATCGAGCCGGTCGATTTGACCAATCGGCAGACGCCGAAATAGATGACAAGTCGTGTATCGCCGACGGTTGCGTCATCAAACCGAAAGCTAAAATCATCAATTCGGTTTTGGGCAAAGGCGTGATTATCGAGGAAAATTCGATTGTCAGAAACTCGGTTATCTGGTCAGGCACACGGGTAAATTCCTGCACAAACGTATTCGATTCGATTATCGGCAGCGACTGTCACATTGGGAACAACGTGCTGCTCAATAACGGCGCCGTTTTAGGGGACAAAACCGTCGTCGCCAATTTTACCGGGCGTTAGACAAAACGAGTTTAGCGAGTAATAAGCAGGCAAGATAATTTACAAACGAAAGCGCCGAATTTGATTGAAATTAAATTCGGCGCTTTTATTGTTTCAAAAAATTTAAAACGGCGCTTTCATTAATTTCGCTAAAATCGGCAGTCACGTTAAGCCGCGTGCGCTTTCTCAATGCCGAAAGACGGGCGTTTCTTAGTTTCCGTAAATTCCTGAACGCACGATGCCGGAGCGACTTCGCGCAAAAAATTCTGCACGCGCCCGGTAAATACCCGAGTGTCGAATTTCTCCGCGTGCTTGCGCATTAATTGCCGATTCCAGCGACGACTTTCAAAATCTTCGATTGCTGAGGCGAGCGATTCGGCTGTTTGTTCGTTAAAAAACACTCCGGTCTTGCCCTCGATAACCGTTTCCAGCGCGCCGCCGGCTCCGTAAGCGATGACCGGACGCCCGGAAGCGTTAATCTCCAGCGGCACCATTCCGAAATCTTCCTCGCCCGGAAACAGCAGGGCGCGGCATCGGCTCGCGTATTTCGTGACGACTTCATCAGGCTGGCGTCCGAGAAACTCGGTTCGTTTTCCGGCAATTTGTTCGAGTCGTTTTCTGTCCGGTCCTTCACCGATGACGATTAAGCGGCGATTTAATTTCCGGCAGGCTTCAATCGCTAAATCAAGTTTTTTATAGGAAATCAGGCGTGACAGAATCAGGTAGAAATCTTCGTCCGGCTCGTCGGGCAGAAAACGCTCGACGTCAATTGGCGGCGGGATGACGACGGAATCGCGCCCGTAGATTTCCTTAACGCGACGCGCCACGTTATGTGAATTGACGATGTAAAAGTCCGGCTGCTCGGCGGCGCGTAAATCCCAGCGGCGCAGAGCGGCTAAAACCGGCGGCAAAACCAGGCGTTTGACGCCGTCGAACTGCTCGCGGGCGGCATAATCATCGTAACGCCAAGCCCAGCGCATCGGCGTATGACAGTAACAGATGTGGATTGCGCCGCGCCGCTTGCGGACGCCTTTGGCGTAGCCTGAAGTGCTGCTTAAAATCAAGTCGTATTCTTTTAAATCAAAACTTTCGACTGCAAACGGGTAAAGCGCGAAATAATGCCGAAAATTCTTTTTAATTCCCGGCAAATTCTGCATCCACGAAGTGTGAACAGGAGATTCGCGCAGCGCAGCAGGCACTTCGGCGCGAGTGTCGACTGTAGTAAACATCGGCGCGTCGGGAAACAGTTTGTGCATCTCTTCGGCAACCTTTTCGGCACCGCCCATTTGGATAAAATAATCGTGAACTAAAGCAATTTTCGACATCGTTTTCCTCACTCTATTCGTTCGGCTTTTCACTAAGCCGTTATCTTTAACTTTGAACCGCTAAGTTCCTGCTCGCCGCCGGTCTTTCGTCGGCGAGGCATTGTTTGTAAAATTCTTCGATGCGGCTGATAAAATGCTCGGCATTTAAGCGCGCGACAACGATTTTTTCGCTTTCTGCGGCAAATCGTCGGCGCATTTCGGGGTCGTTCCCGATTGTCATCAAGGCAGCGGCTAAAGCTCGCGCGTCGCCGAACGGCACCAGCCAGCCGTTTTCTTTATGCGCGATGATTTCACGTGTGCCGCCGACATCCGTGGCGATAACCGGCGTGCGGCACGCCATCGCTTCGATTGCCACCAGGACGAGCGCTTCGCTTCTGGAATTGATAACCAGCGCGTCGAGCGACTGCATAATTGCCGCCGCGTCGCCGCGCGAGCCGAGAAATTTGACGCGGCTTTCGATTCCCAAATCCTTTGCCGCTCGTTTTAATTTTTCCAAATATAGATAATCCTGATTAAACACCGGCGCGCCGACGACGAGCAGCGTTGACGGCATTTGTTTTTGCGTTTCGGCGAATGTTTGCAGAAGTTCCAATTGACCTTTACGCGGCGTGATTTGCCCGACAATCCCAAACACTAATTCGTCGTCGCTGAGACCTAATTCTTCGCGGATTCGCCCGCGATTTGCCGCATCAAACTTAAAGTCTTCCAACTCGATTCCGTTGTGAATTACGCGCTCGCGCAGATGTTTTCCAAAAAAACTTAAAAGGCGTCCGCGAAAACTTTTTCCGGTCGCTTCGGAAACCGGCATCAGACGAATTTGAGTGAAACAGGCGGCAAAAATCCGAATCAGAGTGCTAATCGGATGAGTTCCCAGTTCGTCGTGCAGATGCCAGACGATTGGAATTTTCATCCCGGCGCTTGCCGTCGTCGCCACTAAACCCGAGCGAATGCTGTTGGCGTGAATGACATCGGGCTTTTCGTCGCGGATTTCGGCGCGCAATTGTCCGAACGTCTGAATAAACGAAGCGAAATAGCGCAGTAACTTGTCGGGGCGCACGGTAAAACGCGCTTCAAACTGATTAATCGTTCGGCAGCGAACGCCGAGTTTCGCTGTCTCTTCTGCCATCGTATCGCTTCCCGGGCAAACCATCACCGAGTTAAAAACACTGCGGTTTAAACGTTTCAAGACGAGCAGGATAACCCGTTCCGCGCCGCTGACTTTTCCCTGATGGTTGTAAAAAAGAATCTTCATTAATGCTCGGCTTTTCCTTCTCAATCTAGCGCGACGTCCAAATCCGCTGCCTTTATAAACAGCTAATTAATAAACATTTCTAGAAATGTTTATTCTTCTGTAAGTAGAGTACCGGCAGCGTTTCGCAAATGATTTTCAGGACGATGAAACTGAACGAATGGATGAGCAATGAATTAAAACGCCTTGCGAAAAGATTCGATTTTCGCAAGGCGTTTTATTCAAATTGTTTTATAAATCAATTTCCCAAAGGGATACAGGAAAATTCGGACTCTTTTGCAAGAAGTTTTTGAACTTCCTCGTCCGAGACATTTTCAAGCTCGGCTAACAACATTTCAAGCTCTTCATCGTATTGCAGTAAATCGATATTTTCCGGCATCGCTTCTGCGCCGAGAAATTCTTTGTAATTCGTTTCACCGCCTGAAATCTGCTTTGCCAAGCCCGCAATCGTCGGCGTTTCAAACAACATTCGGAGCGAAACGTTTTCCCCGAAAGCGTCGCGGATGCGAGATGTTACCTGCGTCGCCAGTAGGGAATGACCGCCTAAATCAAAGAAATTATCGTTAATTCCGATTCGCTGCCGGCGAAGCAGGTTCGACCAAATCTCGACCAGCTTTTCTTCCTGCGGCGTGCGCGGCGCGACGTATTCGGTTTCGGCGGAAACAAAGCTCTCTTCCGGCGCGGGCAATTGGCGGCGGTCTATTTTGCCGTTCGGCGTCAGTTTCCACTCCTTCATCAACACAAACGCCGACGGTGCCATATATTCCGGCAAAAAAGATTTGACGTGGCGGCGCAGCTCGGCGGAATCTACTTCATTTTCTTTAGTCGTCAGATAAGCGACCAATTGTTTATTTCCGGGAATGTCTTCGCGCAGCGCGACGACGCACTGATTCACGGCAGGGTGACGGGAAATCGTCGCTTCGATTTCGCCGAGTTCGACGCGGTAACCACGTAATTTCACTTGATAATCGGCGCGACCGAGTATTTCAATTGTTCCGTCGTGACGGCGACGGGCGAGGTCGCCGGTTCGATATAATCTCAGTTGCGACGTACCTGTTTCGCCGTTCCCGAGTTCGGCGGGCGCCGTCCATTCGATAAACTTCTCTGCGGTCAATTCCGGGCGGTTCAGATACCCGCGCGCGACTCCGTTGCCGCCGATGTATAATTCGCCCGGCACTCGTGCGGGAACGAGATTTCGCTCGGCATCGAGGACGTATAACTTCGTATTGGCATACGGTCGCCCGATTGGAATGATGCCTTCGACCGATTCGTCTTCCGCCGTCATCTCGAAATAAGTGCTGTCGATTGTCGTTTCGGTGATGCCGTAAGAATTAATGACGAGCGCGTCTTGGCGGCAGACGCGCCGCAAACGCCGGTATTCTTCCATTTGCCAGATGTCGGAGCCGACGGCGACGACGCGCATAAAATCGAGTTTTTGCCCGGAGTTTTCCAGATATTCGATTAACGGGCGAATGACCGCCGGAACAAAATCTCCGCACTCGGTTTTTTCGCGCCGCATCAACTGCTCCATCTTTTCGGGTTCGAGCAGAAATTCCGTCGGGCATAAAACCAGCGCCGCGCCGCTGCACAGCGCGCGCGTCAAATCGCCGGTAAACACATCAAAAGAAAAACTCGCCATCTGCAAATGGTTGCGGAGCGCCGACAGTCGATAAGCGTCTTCCCAACCGGCGTAGGCGCTGACGACGTTGCGATGCGTAATCATCGCGCCCTTGGATTTACCGGTCGAGCCGGAAGTGAAAATCACGTAAGCCAGATTATCGGGAGTCGCGTCGCTGACGGGATTTTGCACGGATTCGTTACTTATCGCCGACCAGTCGGAATCGAGACGGATTATTTGTCGGGCGGCAAATTCCGATGCTTTCGATTGAAGATTTTCCTGCGTTATCAATATCGAAACGGCGGCGTCTTCGACCATATGCTGCAAACGCTCTGCCGGATAATTGGAATCAAGCGGCAGATACGCGCCGCCCGCTTTTAGAACGCCCAAAACACCGATGATCATTTCGAGCGACCGTTCGACGTAGACGCCGACGATGGTTTCCGGCTTGACGCCCTGTTTCTGTAAAAAATGCGCCAGTTGATTTGCCCGCCGATTCAATTCTGCGTAGGAAAGCCGCTCGTTTTTCCAGACGACAGCCGTCGCGTCAGGCATATTTTCAGCGTGCGCTTCAATTAATTTGTGCAGGCAAACCGGCGGAACTTCCGTATCGTAAGAATTCCATTCGACGAGCATTCGGCGGCGCTCAAGTTCGGTCAGCATTTGAATGTTTGCAACCGGTTGTTCGGGCTTGACGACTGCCGCTTCTAAAATCGCACGGAAATGTTCGAGCATCTGGCGGACGGTTTCGGCGGCAAACAAATCAATGTCGTATTCGAGCCGCAGCTCCAGTCCGTCGGCTTCTTCATAAACATCCAAACTCAAATCGAATTTTGCCGTCTGACCGGAAGTCTTTTCATAATTGAGTTTCAGACCGGTAAAATTATCGTCCGCGAGCTGAGAATTTTGCAGGGCGAACATCACTTGAAACAACGGAGCGTAGCTTAAACTTCTTTCGGGATTTAATTCTTCGACCAATTTCTCGAACGGCAATTCCTGATTGGCATACGCTCCGAGCGCGCGTTCGCCGGTTCGCCGCAGCAGTTCTCTGAAAGTCGGATTGCCCGATAAATCTCCGCGCACGGGTAAAGTATTGACGAAGAATCCAATCAGATTTTCCGTCTCGGTCATTGTTCTTCCGGCAATCGGCGTTCCGACGACAATCTGCTCCTGACCGCTGTAACGGGACAATAACAACTGCCAGGCGGACAACAGCGTCATAAACAAAGTGAGGTTTTCCTGCTTGCCGAGCGCGTTTATTTTTCTCGTTAAATCGGCGGACAGAAAAGCCGAACAATGCGCTCCTCGATAACGCTGAACAGTCGGGCGCGGGAAATCTGTCGGCAATTCGAGCAGCGCGGGCGCGCCGTCGAGCTGCTTTTTCCAAAACTCCAACTGCCGATTGTATTGTTCGGCTTGCAGCCATTTTTGTTGCCACAAAGCGTAATCGGCGTATTGAACCGGCAATTCGGCAAGCGAAGCAATCGAATCCGAAAGTTTTGCTTTGTAGAATGCGCTTAATTCTTTGAGAAATACACCGACCGACCAGCCGTCGCTGATAATGTGGTGAAAGACGACGACGAGAAAAAATTCCGTTTCCCGAAGTTTGATAGCTTTTAATCGAAGCAGCGGTGAGCCGGTTAAATCAAAAGCCTGCGCCGAAAGCTCGGACGCGATTTTTCGGGCTTCTTCATCGCGCAATTCGGCAGCAAAATCGGTTAAATCGGTAAAGGATAAATCAATATTTGATTCGGAAGCGATAACCTGCGACGGCTGCCCGTCGATTGATTGAAAAGATGTCCGCAAAATCTCGTGGCGGGCGACGATATTTTTCAGGGCAAAACGTAAGGCTTCAATTTCCAGCTTTCCATCTAAACGAATGACTTCGCTCATATTATAAGTCGAAGAGTCGCTTTCCATTTGCGCCAGAAACCAGAGACGCTGCTGGGCGAAGGAAAGCGGAATCGCCGCCGGTCTTTCAAAGCGCGTCAAAACATTTGCCGGAGCGAAATCGGTTTGATTTTGGTAAAGCAATATTTTTTCAGCCAATTCCGCGACGGTCGGCGATTCAAAAATCGCCCGCAATGGGATTTCGAGATTAAAAGCCGTTCGCAAACGCGACATCGCACGGCTGGCAAGTAGCGAATGACCGCCTGATTCAAAGAAATTATCGTCGGCGCCGATGCGATTAAAGCCTAAAATTTCAGCCCAAATTTCGGCGATGGTTTGTTCGGTTGAATTACGCGGGGCGACATACGATTTCGCCGCGACGAAAGCCGATTCGTCGGGACGCGGCAGGCTTTTGCGGTCAATCTTGCCGTTTGCATTCAATGGAAGGGAATCAAATAAGACGAATGCCGCCGGCTGCGCGTAATCCGGCAATTTCTCTCTGGTCAGCGTTCGCAATTCTTCGATGAGCGAGTCGTTTTCTCTGCGAGCGACAATGTAAGCCGTCAATTGAATCGTTCCCGGCTGGTCTTCGCGCCCGACGACCGCGCATTCCCGAACATTTGAATTACTTATTAATAACGCTTCGATTTCTCCGAGTTCGACGCGCTGCCCGCGCACTTTAACTTGAAAATCCTGTCTGCCGAGGCATTCCAATCTTCCGTCGGGCAACAGGCGGGCGTAATCTCCGGTTCGGCAAACTTTTTGAACGAAAGATATTTCCGAGCCGAACTTATCGGGAAGCGACAATTCGATAAATTTCTGCGCCGTCAGCTCCGGGCGATTCAAATAGCCGCGTCCTAAACCGTCGCCGCAGACATACATTTCTCCGGCTTGACCGGCGGCGACCGGCTGCCGATTTTCATCGAGCAGATAAATTTTTGTGTTCGCAATCGAGCGTCCGACCGAAACCGGTCGAATCGCTCCGACGGCGTCTTCTTCGGTAATATGGTTAATCGAAACGATGCCGCTGGTTTCTGTCTGCCCAATCATATGAACGTGACGCGCCGGATGTTTGAATTCAGACATCCAGGTCGCGGGAATGTCCGATAACAGAGGCTCGCTCGCCGAGACGATTAATCGCAGATTGTTGTTTAATAAATCGTCTCTTCGCGCCGGTTCCAATTCGAGCAGAGCGTTCATACAATGCCTTTGAAAGGATGGAACGGCGTCGAAAACGGTCGCCGACTCCTCTTTGATAAGTTGGAACAAAGGCAGCGGATCCATTCTCTGTTCTTCGTCAGCGATGATTACGCTCGCGCCGTGCGCCAGCGGGAACAGCATATGCCGCCGTGCCGACGAAAAAGCGATAGACGCCAGATGCAAATATCCGTCATCGGGCGTGAGGTGAAACTCGTTTTGAAGCGCCTGCACGTAATGATAAAGATTGGCGTGCGTCAACATCGCTCCCTTCGGTTTGCCGGTCGAACCGGAAGTGTAAATCACATAAGCCAAATTCTCGGCGTTGGAAGCTAAAGGCGGATTGTTCGTCGGATTTCCGGCGATAAATTCCCAATCTGTATCGAGGAGAATTTTTTCGGTCGCCGATGACTGCAAATATGATGATTGAGTTACGACAAACGGCGCGGAGGTTTCCGCCAGCATAAATTCGATGCGTTCGGCGGGGTATGCCGGGTCAATCGGCACGTAAGCGGCGCCGGATTTAAGAATGCCTAAAATACCGATTGCCACCTCGACGGAACGGTCGACGCAGATTGGAATCAAAGTTTCAGGCACGGCGCCACGGGTGCGCAGGTGCCACGCCAGTTGGTTGGCGCGCGCGTTCAGTTCGCCGTATGTCAGTCGTTGACCTTTGCAGACAATCGCCACACGGTCGGGTTGCGCGGTTGCCTGCCGCTCGAAGAGTCGGTGAAAACAATAATTTTTCGGCGAATCAAATGTATTTGTTCGCATTTCTGAATTGAAATCTGATTTTAAAATGGTCATAAACTTTTCTTATCGGAATATCGTCGAGCCGCGGGCGAAAAAGCTCGCCGAGCGAAATATTATTTTTCCTGACCAGCCAAAAGAGCGAAACCGCGAGCATTACGCTGTAACCGACCAGAGATGAAAGCGCCGCGCCGACGATTCCGTAGCGCGGAAGCCAGTAGAGAAGTGCGCAAACCGTGACGACGGCTGATGAGAGTCGGGAGACGGTGCTTAAACCCGGATAGCCGAAGCCGTTCAGCCCGCTGATAACAATCGCGCCGATGCTCCAGACCATCGAAGCGACAAGCAGTAAGCGAAGAGTTCCGGCGGCGGCGAGAAATTCCGCTCCGAAGGCGAACTCCAGAATCAGCGGTCCGATTAAAATCAGCGGAACGAGAATCAGCACATAAACGTAAACCATCAATCTCAAACTGCGCATCAGTAATTGAGCCGATTGTTCCGCGTGTTTTGAAGCCGCCACTTCCGGCATCAAAACTTCGGCGATTGAAGACGCCAGCACGGTCGTAATTTCAGAGAGCCGGACGGCGACGACGTAAAGCCCGATTTCGACGCTCGTCGCCATCGCGCCGAGCATCAATTGGTCTAATCGCAAAGTCGTAAAAGAAGTAAGAACGCCGACGTGATATTTCAGCCCGTAACCGATTGCCTTTTTCCACGTCGTCCAACTCGGCTGCCAGCGCGGTCGTAGCACGCGGCAGACGCTTGCCAAAGCGGTCAGCGTGTTCGCCGTCTGAGCGACAATCATCGTCAGCGCGGCGGTGTAAACCGTCAAATGTCCGAAAGTCCAAAGCAGGAAATAAGCGATTGACTGAATGCCGAAAAAGACGATGCGCGCCAGTGCCGACCATTTAAATTGCCGCGAGCCTTCGAGCATTCCCGCCATCAAATCGTAAAGCAAAGCGAGCGGGATATTGACGAGATAAATTTTCACCATCCACATCACGGCTTCGCTGCGCGCGCCGATGAGCGACGGCACAATCAATTCCGCCGCTCCGAAAGCCAGAACGCCCAGCACGGCTGCAAATATAAGCGCGTTTGAGAAAAGCGAAGAAATTTCTTCGGGTTCGCGGGCGAGATAATAACGATGCGCCTGCGGCAGTCCGAATCCGACCGCTAGTGCCACGACGTTCGGGTAAAGCACGACGATTGCCAAATCGCCGCGTCCTTCGGGTCCCAATGCCCACGCCGTCAAAAGGCTCGTCACGACGCCGGAGAGCAGCGTGAAAAAATTGGCGAAAAAAATGATGGTTAAATTTTTCTTCATCGGAGAGTTATCAGTTTAGGCGACTGGCAACGAACTGCTTTTTTTTTGAATATCCGACTCGGATTCGGCGATTACTCAAAGTAGATAAAAGTTTTAATCGGGCGGACTATCCAAAAACACCCGGAACATTTTGCCCGAATATGGAGTCTATCGCTCGGCTGCATCGTTTTGAGATGAGAATAGGGAAAGATTTATAAAAATACGGATTCTCAATTTGTAATGGTTTACAATTCGAGAACCCGCAAATATTCGATGAAATATGTCGAAACAACTTGAACGAATTTTTATCTTTGCATTAAGGCTGCGTTTCTTTATCGAGCCGCAGGATATAACCGAGTTTATGTTTGATGTTTGTTTGAATGGAAAGATAGATGCTGCCGGCGTCATCGGTCGTGATGCCGCTGACCGCCGCGAGTTTTCCGCCGAAAACGGCAATCGTCCTGAGACCTTCTTCGGGCGTGTAGCGAAAAAGTTTTCCGTCGCGGCTGTCGGTAATGTAAAGCACGCCGCGCGAATACCAAATCGTCTCGGGCGAAAATCCTTCCTGATTTTCGAGCGGGCGATGGAGCTTCATATCCGGCGTCAGCAAGTAAAGTATATTGTCTTCGTTATCGGCGATATAAAGATTGCCTTTTTCGTCGTAAACCATACTTTCCGGCTTGGTAATGCCGTAATCGGCGCCGAGGAAAACCGAAACCTCGCCGTTTCTCGTGACGCTGAAAACCTGGTGTCTTTCTCCGTCGCCGACCAGAATCTGTCCGCCCGGCGATAAAGCGATTCCTTCGGTCGAAATCAAACCTTTCTCTTTTCCGGCGAGCAGAAACGGTTTTCCCTGATTATTGATTTCCCAAACGCCGCCGGCATCGTCGTCGGTGAAAAAAATGTTTCCGCGGGCGTCCATTACCAAATCTTCCGGGGAGGAAAACCCTAAACTCGAATCGCACAAGGTCTTTACGTCGTTCGCGTTCGCCCAGACGCGAAAAGCGCCGCCGCCTTCGTCCGCCATATACAGTTTTCCCTGTTTCCATAAAATTCCGTCCGGCACGGTAAAGCCGTCGTTATTAGTTCCGACGACCGTTGCGCGGTAAGATTTATCGGTCAGCAAAACCATGCCTTTCTGGTCGAGTCCGCAGCCGCCGAGCAGAATAAAACTCAAAAATAAAGAAAGAAGACAGATATTTCTGTTTATCATTTGTAATTTTTCCGTTTTAACAATGTATTTCATATCTCTTAGCCTCTGATTAAATGTTTGGCGATGTCGACGCCGACCTTTAATATTTGACGAACGTCTTCGAGCGTATTTGCCGCCTCGAATAAGAAAATAAAAATTACGGCAGATGAAAAAGCCGAATGTTTCAATGTCCAATTGACGACCGGCTCAATCAATCGTTTGCCCAGATTGCCGATGATGACTTGCAACGCGAGCAGGATTCCAATTCCGATTCCCGAACCGACGGCGATGTCGAGCGGCGAATGCTGTCCGGTAATGACGCGGCAGCCGAGCGCGACAAAAAACGTCCAGAAAAGCGCAATCAAACCGGCGGAACGGCACGCGAGCAGAATGCCGACTGCCAGAGTCATATAGAATCCGGCGTGGTCGCTCGGAAACGAACCCAAATCGTTTTGAATGATTTCGCCGCGCTTGAGGGCTTCAAAGCCTTTTTGATTTTCATCGTCGAGCGGCACGCGGTAATCTAACTTCCGGCTCTCGATTAATTGGTCGCCTTCGAGATGAAAGGTTTTTTGCGATTGAATAAACGGGCGCGGCAGAAAAATTGTTTTCGACAAGGTTTTCGTCGTGCCGATAACAAAGACCGAAGCAATCAGCGTAATTAAAAGAATTTTGCGGCGGCGGGCGACTTCCGCTTCGTTTGCGCCCGTCAGCCACGCAAACATAAAACAAGCGCCGATTAAAGCCGCTTTCACTAAATTGCTTTTGAGCGGAAGGTCAATTAAGTTATCGAAAATCCATGATTTTCCGGCAAGACCGTTAATCATTTCGTAAAGATAATCATTAATGCCCGTCAGCCAATTAATCGGCGGCGCGATAAAAATCAAAATGGTTAATAAGTAGTTCACAAATTACTCCTTTCAAAATTGGACTTAATTTTTGTTGTTTGAAAGACCGATGCTTTTTTCGAGAGCCGTCGCCAATTCCCGGACATGCGGCTCTTTAATCATCGTCTGATGGTCTCCGGGAACTTCTACGACCTCGACGCTCTGCGCCAGTCGTCGCCAGCCGGTTAAATTCTCCTCCGGACAAACTTCTTCGCGGGCGGAGAAAAAGGTGACGATTCCCGGATAATGTTTCGGAACGTATTTTTTGATGGCGAGGTAATTTATTTCCTCGATGTTCTGAATCGTCGCGCCGACCGATTTATTCGCCGCCGTGTCGTCCGGTTTTTGCTTCATCTGCCACAACAGATTTTTGTATTTGCGTTTTTTATATTTCGCTTTATCGAGAAAATATTTTGCTTTTCCGATTAATCCCAAATGGCTCCAATTCTCCAGATGGCGTTTGATTCGCAGCTGCCGAAATTGTTTTCGCAAGCGCCGTGCTTCGTCTTCGGAGCAGGTTTTCAGCCAGCCTTTCGGATAACTGTCGAGAATCGCCAGCAGAGCGACTTCTTCGCCCTGCTCGACGAGTCGGCGCGCCATTTCATAGGCGACCGTTCCGCCGAACGAACGCCCGCCGAGACGATAGGGACCTTTCGGCTGAATCTGCCGGATTTCTTTCAGATAAGCCGTCGCCATTTCTTCAATATCCGTGAGCGGAGCGGATTTACCGTCCAGACCGATTGCCTGCAATCCGTAAAAAGGCTGGTCTGAATTCAGATGACCGGCGAGGTCGTTGTATTCGAGGACGTTTCCGCCGACGGCGTGAACGCAGAAGAACGGCGATTTGCCGCCAGCCGGACGCAGCGGAACAATCGCTTCCCAATCGGATTTCCAGCCGCCCGCGCGAATCAATTCGGCGAGTCGCTCGATGGTCGGCGCCTGAAACAGCGTCGCCAGCGGCAGACGGCAGCCGAGCATCTTTTCGATTTCCGAAAACAGACGGACGGCGACGAGGGAATGCCCGCCGCATTCAAAAAAGTTGTCTTGAACGCCGATGGATTCGAGTCCCAGAACTTTTTGCCAAATCCAAATCAGTTTGATTTCCAGCTCGTCTTTCGGCGTTTCAATCGGCGCTTGCGCCGCAATCGACATTTCAACGAGCGCGGGCAACTTGCGGCGGTCTATTTTACCGCTCGCGTTCCGAGCAAATTCTGCGACTTCGAGAAACATTGACGGAATCATATATTCCGGTAGTTGTTGTTTCAGAAAATCGCGCAAATCGGCAGGCGTCGGCGCGGAATTTTCGGCGGAAACGTAATACGCGACTATTTTCTTCTCACCGCCGCTTTCCTTGACGGCGACGACACCTTCTTTGACTGCCGGATGCGCATTGACGGCGGATTCGATTTCGCCTAATTCGATGCGAAACCCGCGCAGTTTAATCTGGTCGTCTTTTCGCCCGACGAATTCGATGCGTCCGTCCGCAAGATAATGCCCGATGTCGCCGGTTCGATACAACCGGACGGTTTGCGTTTCATCGTTCGTTAAATTCACGGCAGACACGCTTAATTTATTTAAAGAAATGGAAACGAATTTTTCCGCCGTCAGTTCGGGACGATTTAAATAACCGAGCGCCAGCCCGTCGCCGCCGATATAAATTTCACCGAAGACGCCGATTGGCACCGGGTTTTGGCGTGCATCGAGAAGGTAAATCGCGGTGTTTGAAATCGGGCGTCCAATCGGAACCGTCACGGCGTCGGGCGCGAGATTTTTAATTTCGCCGCAGACGGCGAAAGTCGTCGCCTCGGTCGGACCGTAAGCGTTCATCAGATGTTCGGGCGGATTATTTTCCAGTACGCGGCGGACAGCCGTCGGGTCAAGCGCCTCGCCGCCGACGATGAGCGTGTGCAGCGTCTGAAACGCGCCGGGTTCGTCGCGTGCCAGTAAATTGAAAAGCGACGTGGTTAAAAACATTTTCGAGATTTTTTGAGATTTTAATTCCGCCGTGAATTCTTTTGGCGAAAGAACCAAGTCTTTGTTGAGAATGACCAATCGCGCTCCGTGCAAAAGCGCGCCCCACAGCTCGAAAGTGGCGGCGTCGAATGAAACACTTGAGGCGTGCGCGACGCAATCGGTCGAATTAAATTCTATGTAATTGGTGTTGAAAACCAGCCGGTTGACGGCGCGGTGCGGAATCAGCGTGCCTTTCGGCTCGCCGGTCGAGCCGGACGTGTAAATTACATTCGCTAAATCCGTCGGTCGATTTACATTCGACGGATTATCGTCGCTTTCGGCAGCGATTTTTTCCCGGTCAATATCGAGGTAAATTACTTCGGCACCGGTTGTCGGCAACAGAGAAATTTTTTCGGCGGTCGTCAAAATAACTTTTGCTTCCGCGTTTCCAATCATATAGCGAAGTCTCGTCTGCGGATTGCCGGTATCGAGCGGCAGATACGCGCCGCCCGCTTTTAGGATACCGAGAATGCCCGCGACCATCGACGCCGAACGCTCCATAAAAATTCCGATTGGCGAATTTGGCGCGACGCCGCGTTTCCGCAGGTAATGAGCAATTTGATTGGCTCGGCGGTTGAGCTGCTCGTAGGTCAGATTTCCTTCGGGCGCGACGACGGCAATCGCTTCGGGCTGGCTCGCCGCTCGAGCTTCAAAAAGCTCGTGGAGACATCGATTCGGATATTCGGTCGTCGTGTTGTTCCAATCGATTAATAATTGATGCCGTTCCGCTTCGCTCATTAACTGAAATTCCGACGCGCGGCGGTCGGGATTGACGACGAGAGCTTCGAGTAAATTTCGGTAATGACTTAGCAGTCGGCGGATTGTCGTGGAATCGAATAAATCCGTGTTGTATTCGATGGTCACGGATAAGCCGTCAGCCGTTTCTTTGGCTGACAGAAACAAATCGAATTTAGCCGTCACCGAGCCGAGTTTGAGCGGTTCGATTTCCAGCCCCGAAATTTCGAGCGATGATGCGGAATCGGGCTGCAAAGCAAAGGCTGTCTGGAAAATCGGGTTGTAACTCAGGCTGCGTTCCGGGCGGACGGCGGCGACTACTTTTTCAAACGGCAAATCCTGATTGGAAAACGCTTCGAGTGTCGAGTTTTTAATTTGCAGCAGCAACTCCCGAAATGTCGGGTCGCCCGATAAATCGGCGCGCAAAGCCAGCGTATTGACGAAAAAACCGATTAAATTTTCAGTTTCCGTGCGGCTCCGACCGGCAACGGGCGAGCCGACGACCAAATCTTCCTGTCCCGTATATCTGGTTAGCAAAACATTGAAAGCCGCCAGCAGCGTCATAAAAAGCGTCGTGCCTTCCTGACGGCTGAATTTTTTCAGTCCGTCGTGAAGGTTTGCAGGGAAAACGCCGGTTTCCTGCGCTCCGCGATAGCTTTGGACGGCGGGACGCGGACGATCCGTCGGCAGTTCGAGCAAAACGGGCGCGTCCAGAAGCCGTGTTTTCCAGTATTCGATTTGCCGCGTTTCTTCCTTTTTCAATTGCTCGCGCGACCAAACCGCGTAATCACCGAATTGAATCGGAAGTTCAGGCAGCACGGGCGTTTCGCCTCGCGTAAAACCTTGATAAAAATGCGTAAATTCCTTCCAGAACACGCCCATCGACCAGCCGTCGCTGATAATATGGTGCATTTTAACCAGAAAAATATGCTCGCCCGCCGCGAGCTTAACCAGCATCGCTTCAATCAACAAACCATCGCGCAAATTCATCGGGCGCTTTACTTCGCCGTTTAATGTCTCAAATGCCAGACGCTCGCGTTCTTCGATTGGCGATGGGGAAAAATCTACGATTTGAATCGGAACGCTCTGCGGCGCGGCGATAATCTGCATCTGCCGATTGTCGATTTCTCTAAAGCTCGTGCGCAGCGATTCGTGCCGCGCCGCAATCGAGTCGAGGGTTTTTTGTAAAGCGTGGAAATTTAGGCTTCCCGTGATTCGTAGCGCTTCGTAAAGATTATAAGTCGCGGCGTTCGGATTGAGCCGCTCCATAAAAAGCAGACTTTCTTGGTTAAACGACAACGAAGCAAAGTCGGCGTTTTGCCGCCGGGAAATCGAAAAAGGGTCTTTGCCGGATGAAGCGGCGGTCTTAGCTTTCAACTTCATTTCAAGCAGAACACGCTTAGCGGGCGATAAACTTTCCAGTCGTTGTGTTAATGTTCCGTTCATAGATTTTTATGCTTTACCAATCATTTCGTTTAGTTTGATAATGAAAAAAGTCCTTGGTTTTCGGTTCGGATAAATCTTTGGTGATTTAATCAGGCGCCTGTTTAGCTAAAACTACCGGTCTAACCTGTGACCGTATGCGTTTAGAGATTGGTAATGGACTGAAATTTCCAAGTAAAATTCTCGCGCGATAGAAATTTCGAGAAAAATGTCTCGTTTTCGGCAAGATAAATGTGGTTTAACTGTGCTTTCAAATGTGCTTTCAAACTGGCAGCTCGTTCAAAATCGTGTAAAAAAGGGTTCGATTACTTTCCGGAGAAGTCGGAATTTTGATGTCGGGGATTGTCCTAAAACAATTGTTTCGGTGATTAACAAGCTAATTCCGCGTCGAATTGCCGCCAGAATCTCACTGACGGATTGTCGCCCTCGATTGCTAAAGCCGTCGCGTAACCCGGAATCGGGGGAAGTTTTTCAATAGACCGGAAGATTTGTCGAGATTCGGTGTCGTTTTCAAAATAACTCGTTGAAAGTTCTGAAAGCAGCGAGGTTTCGATTTGATTCGGCGGCAGTGAAAAACCGTTGCCGCGCGCTTTTAGATAGGCTTCCTTGCGCGTCCAGCAATCGAAAAAATAAATCTCCCGCGCCGTTTCCGAAAGCGTTTGAAAATGTTCGATTTCCCGCCCGGTCAAACACTGCGACGCCATCGCTTCGTCGACAAAAGACGATTTTATCCGTTCAATATCGACTCCGATTTCTTTCGTTTCGTTGACGGCGAAAAGAGCCAAATCGTCCGAATGCGAAAGATTGAATTTGATTGCTGGTCGCGGTTCGCTGCCGATTGACGGTTTGCCGTATTTATTATACTGAAAACAAATTTGGCGCGGGTTTATTTGCAGATATTTGCCGAGAATGATTCTTAAAAACGCGCGCGCCGCGATAAACCTTTTTCTGTCCGTCTCGAATCGAAACCGCGCGGCTCTGGCTCGCTCGTCGTCCGAGATGATTTGTTCCGATTGCGCCGTATTTACCGTGTCGAGCCGCGCCATCCACACATCTGTAGCGCTGCTTTCCAGCTTTAAATCCGCGGGCGGAAGACGCCACGAACTTTTCGCCAAAGTGCGGGTTTTTATCTCGCTGCTAATTTGTTCACCAATCATCGCTATTTCAATTTAAGTAAGCGGTTGTGGACATAATAACTTTTACGAAACCACAGATTTACACAGACAAACACAGATGTTAAGAAAATAAAAATGTGAGCCGAGTGTGTATTAATCAGAGAATTATCAGTGTTAATCCGTGTCAATCTGTGATTTCAAATTCTTATAAATTAACTTTATCTGATTGCCGTTATGTTTTTAGAACTCACCCATTCTGAATTTTGTTCGATACCGGCGCCGCTTTCGATGACTTCCGATTCACTGGCGTAAGCGGCGCTAATCCAGCCGATTAAAAGCCAGCCAATCGGCGCGACCGAATAAATCGTAAAGGACGTGCCGAAAAAATTATTGAGAATAAACGCCGCCATCAGCGCGAGCATTATTCGCCATAAATTTTCGCGTTTCGTGCCGGGTTCCGAACGCCGCCAGCCGCGAAAACAAAAAACGGTGGCGCGGACTAAAATCATTATTAAAAGCAGCGCGGCGGGAACTCCGGCGGAGATGGCGAGACTTAAAAAATGGTTGTCAATCGGCACGTCGTCGTCGATGCGCTCGCGGCTCGCGGCGAGCGTCGTCGAGCCTAAGCCCGTGCCGACCGGATTTGACGGCAAATCGTGCGTGATTACGTTCGTCCAGGTGTCGAAACGCGCTCCCAGACTGCCTTCGCCCGTCGGGTTGACCGTGCCTTTGGTCGTGTGATTGAGCATTGTGCCGACGCGGTCGTTTTCGTCCAGGTCGGCGCCGGCGTCGTCACTCATTGACTTTGATAAAGCGATTATCAGAACGACCGGCGCCGCCATCAGCATTAATCTCGCCATCGCGTTCGGCAAACTTCGCGCGCCGGTTAAAAACAAAATTCCGCCCGACAAAATTACGCCGAAAATCGAAGTGCGCTGTCCGGTAAAAGCAATCATTACAAACAGCAGAGCGGCGGCGGCGAACCACAAAATGCGTTTATTTTTTTCCGCGCGGCTCATTCCCAAACCGATGGCAATGGTGCAGCCGATTTGAATATAGCGTCCCCATTCTTCCGAGTTGTTGAAGGTCGCCAGAGCGCGCTGAATTTTATCGACGGCAATCGAGCTGTAAAGGTCAGTGTTGTCAATCCAGTATTTCTCGAAATACGGATAACCGAAAATCAATTGGTAAACGCCGTAGAGCGATGTAATCAATCCCAGAACGACGATGACGCGCAGCAGCCGCGGGACGAATTCTTCGTCGGCGGTCTGCCCGAAATAAAACCAAGCCATCGGCACGAGATAAAAGAGCGCGCCGGTAAAACCGATAAAAAAGCCGCCCTGCAGCGGATTGAAAATCTGCACGAAACAAAGTGCCGCCAGCGCCGTCGTCCACGCGGCGAGCGGCGTCAGCCTGATTGTTTCGAGTTTGTGGCGAAATAAAACGATTAAAAAGGCGGCGAGCGTGGCGATGGGAACGAGCAGATGAATCGGCTCGTTTTGCGAATAAGGAACTAAAATGTATTGAGCGCGCCGCAGAAAACCGCGAAACGGCTCGAAAATCATAATCGCCAGCAGACCGGCTTCGAGACTGACCATTAAAGGCACGATCATCGTGCTTAACATTCCGCCGAGCAGCACCATTCGCAAAAGGTTTTCGCCCGTCGCCGCGCCCAGAGCCGTGACGACTGCAGCTATCTGCGTCGGTATCAGCCACAGAAACGGCGTGCGTTTCCGGGCGCGGGGAATCTTTTGTAGTTGAGCGCGGCTGGTCATATTATTTCGGCGAGGTAATTTCTGAAACGAAAGGCAAGCGGCAAAATTTGATTAATATCAGTCGATGCTCTCAAACCGCGCCGCGTGAAGTTAAAACCGCCGGAACCGTTTTCAAAAGAATCGCCCAATCTAATAACAATGACCAATGGTCGATATATTCCAAATCCAGCTTCATCCATTGCTCAAACGAAAGATTGCTGCGACCGGACACCTGCCAGATGCAGGTCAAGCCGGGACGGACGCTGAAGCGGCGTTTCTGCCAGCATTCTTCGACTCGCATCGCGTCGCGGATCGACAGCGGTCGCGGTCCGACAAAGCTCATATCGCCGAGCAGAACGTTGATAAACTGCGGCAGCTCGTCGAGGCTAGTTTTGCGCAGAAGGCGTCCGAGCCGGGTGATTCGCGGGTCGTTTTTAATCTTGAAAATCGGACCTTCCTTTTCGTTGAGATGTTCAATTTCCGCCATCCGCGCTTCGGCGTCCGTAACCATCGTGCGGAATTTTATCATCATAAACCGGCGTTTGTTATAACCCATTCGTTCCTGAACGAAGAAAACAGAACCGGGCGAATCCAATTTGATAAGCACGGCGATGACGGCAAAGAGGGGCGCGAGCAGCAAGAGAAGCGCGACCGCGGCGACTAAATCGATTAGGCGTTTGACTTCGGTGCGCCAGCCGAACGGCGGCGCGCTGTGAAAGAAAAGCAGCGGCTCACCTTCAAATTCCAGAGACTGGCAGCGCGCCAGATGCCTCGGAAAGAAATCGGAAAGCAAATGCGTCGCAATGCCTTGTTCTTCGAGCAGGGAAATCACCGTCTGAATTTCCGTGTAATGAGATTTTATCGGCAGCGCGACCGCCACGTCGTCAATCGCTTCGCGGGCGATAATTTCCGCTAAATTTTCCAGACCGCCGAGCCACGGCGTTCCCGCCAATGTGCGTTTGCCGTAAGTCGCTTCGTTGTCGACGAATCCAATCAGCCGATAGCCTAAATCGTGTCTGTGTGCGAGCATTTCGGCAAACTGCTCGCCGCGCTGCCCGCCGCCGATTACGAGCAGCGTTTTCAAACATTTCCCGCGACGGCGCATAACTCGCAGTAACCGGCGCGAGGCAAAGCGTATTCCGCCGCACGAGACGACCGCGAAACTCCAGAAAACCGCGATGACCTGCAAATCTATCGTTTTCCAACTGCCAACTTGAGCGGCAATCAACAAAACAGCCGCGCACAAAGCCGCCGCCTGCCAGACCAGTCTCAACTCTTCGTGCAGACCGCGCAGCCGATGCGAGCGATACAAACCGCGCATATTAAAGAAAATATGCCAGATAATCAGCAGCGAGCCGCACAAAACCGCGTTGCCCAGTTTGACGCGGCTCGAGAGAAAATCGACCGAATAATCCAGCGTGTTAAGCTCGGATTCCGGCGCGTAATTGATAATTTCCGCGAGCAGCAAGGCAAGCAAGAGCAGCAGCGAATCCGCCGTTTTGAGTGCCAGTGTCGAAAGTTGTCCCTGTGGTGTCGTCATAAATTTAATAACCTCTTGAATTACTCGTTAAGGCATAAACACTCTGAAAATATTGGCAAGACTGGCGAATTTCACGTAGCGTTCGACCTTTGTAATCGTGTTGCGCGGAACCATAATCATATCGCCGGGTTCGAGCGCGAAGTCGTTTTCCAAATCGCCGGTCTTTTTTATGCCTTTCAAATCGAGCAGCTTGACTTCCGCCGTGTCCGAATTAATTCGCCGGAACACCAGAATTTGCGAAGATTTTGCCGTGTCCTTAAAACCTCCAGCCAGCATCACGGCTTGCAGCGCCGTATAATTCTGGTTCAACTCGAATTTGCCCGGCTGGACGACTTCGCCGGAGACGACGAAAAACGGTTTTTGAAATTCTTTGAGCAGCAAGTTCACTTCCGGCTCTTTCAAGCGTTTGACGGCGTTTTCCAAAACTTTCCCGCGCGCCTGTTCCGCCGTCAAACCGCCGATTTTCAATTCGCCGACGATTTGGAGCATCACGAAACCGTCGGGCTGAATCGTCACGGTCTGGTTAAATTCCGGCGTGTAGCGATAGATAATCTCGACCACGTCGCCGGGATTGAGCCGGTAGCGATTGCCGTCAAAAGTCTTTAATTGCGGCGCTTCGCTCGAAGTCGGTTTCGCCGCCGAAGCGGGCAAAGCGGTCTGCGCCGCGCTCGGCAAAGTCAAAAGTGAAATCGCAACGGCGACCAATAAAATAAAATGGAATTTCATCGCAAATTTCTCCTAGAGCCTGTTATAAAGCCATTTCGGAACGGTGTATTGTCGTTTGTTCAAAATAAAGCCGAGCAGATTGCCGTCCGCTTCCTCAATCGTCTGTTTCGCGTTTTGAATCTGTTCGCGCCGGGTGCGGTCGGCTTCGACGACGATCATTACGCCGTCGGTTTCGGGGGCTAAAAAGACAGCTTCATCCGAAGTTTTTATTGCCGGGCAATCGAGCAAAATATAATCAAAAGCAAAGCGCAGCGTTTGCAGATTATTCATCGAAGTCGCAATCGGATTGTCGCCGAAAGCCTGCAAATACGTATCGCTGCTTTCATCATCTGTGCTGCTTTCTTTTGTTTCGTCCGTGTCGGCGGGCGGCAAGCTCCAGAGGTTTGCCACGTCGGTCGGAAAACAATTCTGCGCGACGCGCTCGTACTGCATGATATTCAATTGCGAGAGCCGCCGCGCGTCGGCAATCAACGTGCGTTTGCCCGTTCGTTTGGCGATTTCGACGCCGAACGACTGTGTGACGTAGCTGACGCCTTCTTCCGGCTCATACGAAGTAAATGCAACCGCGAAGCATTTGCCGGGTTTGCGGCTTTTGGTTTGAACGCTGTTTAAGAAAACTTGTAAATACTGCTGCATAAAATTTCTCTCGCTCGATTGTTTTGTTAAGCCGCAAGGCGGTTTTAGTTCTTTGAATAAACGGACTGATTTTTCGAGTAGACGGATTGAGTTCTACTGTTCATAAATTCGATTAAGTAATCTTCTTCGCGTTCTTCCACCGCCGGAAAATCGTCCTGTTCGTCAGCCCGCCGGTAAGTTCTGAGATTCAGTCGGCGCGGCTGCCTGGAATTCAGCGAAACGGTCGCCACCACCGGAAGCCCGGTCAAGGCTTCGAGTTCGCGCGGCGTATGAATGGTTTCGCGGAAAAATTCGGCGACGACGGCGCAGCCGAAGCCGAGCAGCAAGCCCATTCCGACGCCGAGCAGAACCGTCAGCGGGCGATTGGTTTTAAAGGGAACGCGCGGCACGGTCGGCGCTTCGAGAATCGAGACGTTGGAAATTTTCTGTTTGTCGAGTTCGTCGGAAATTCTGGATTCTTCCTGTTTTTGCGCGTAGAGTCGGTAATTGTCGTCAGCCTGCTTGACCTGCCGCGTCAAATCGTCGTTGGTCGTCGTCGCGCCCTTGAGATTTTCCAACTGCTGTTTGTATTGACTGACCTGCGCCGCTAAATTCTCGCGCAGCGGGTAACGTCCGGCTTGCTCGATGCGCGCTTTGTTCAGCTCGCTTTCGAGCGACTGGCGGAGCGGATTCAAATCCGAAGCCTGCTCGCTGTAAGTCGTCCGCGTGGCTTTCGCCAGCGCTTCGGTCGTCGTTCGAATCTGTTCATCGACTTCCTTGACCAGACGGTCTTCGGGCTGAAATTTGGTCAGCAGATTGATGCGCCGGTTGCGCAAATCGACGAGCATCGTGTTAAAACGTTCGACCGATTCCTGATTCGGCATAATGCGGCTGTGCGTCGAGACGCGCGATTCGGTTGCGGCGAGATGTTTTTCGATTTCCGCAATGCGCTCGTCGGTTTCCTTAATTTGACCGTTCAAATCGTTTAATCGAGCCTGTGTTTCGGTAAATTTATTCAGTCCCAAATCCTTCTGCTGATTGATGGCGACGACGCCCGTCTTTTTTTGAAACGAAGAAAATTTGTTTTCGGCTTTGCGCAAATCCGATTCGTACTGATCAGCCTGATTTTTGAAAAAATCGTGAGTGCCCGGCGGACTGTGCAGCTTAATGTGTTTGTCGAGATATAATTCCGAAAGCTGTTTTAGAACTTCGGCGGCGACTTCCGGCGATTTTGAAGTGTAATCGACTTCGATGACGTTGGCTTTTTTGACCGGCACAATCTGCAAATCTTTTTCGAGCTGATACGTCGCTTTTTCAACGTCCTGCGCCGTCGGTTCGCCTTTAGTCGCTTCTCCACGCGCTAGATTAGTGTTTTTGACGACCTGCTCCAACAAATCGCGGCTTTTTAATAACGCAATTTCCGAATTAATCTGCGACTCGGAGATTTCGTTGCCGTCCGAGGCAGCGTCCGTTCGCTCGCCGGTGACGGGCGTCTCGACGCGGATTTTTTTGACCAGTATTTTGACCCGCGATTCGTATTGGTCGGGCATAAACATCGCCAGCAGCAGAGCGGCGGCGGCGGTCGTCGCAAAGGTGAGCAGAATCATCCACTTATGACGGAATACGACGACTGCCACGTCTCGCAGACTGAGACTTTTCGCGCTTGATAAATTTCCTTGTGCTTTTTTCATAAATGTAAAACTCTTGTCCGGGAATTGAAAACGAACAAAACAATCGGTTTTCCAGTTTTATCTGCGGCGGGACGACAAAATAAGTTTGCCGGAAATTCGGTTACGTAATTATTCTTTGCTGAGCAAAGCGGCTGAACCTTTGAAAAGTTTGACATTTGTCAAATTTGCGGTTTAAACGCATAATTTTTTATCGGCGATTGATTGCGTCCAACAAATTCGACGGCTCGTAACATCGAAACATTTCGACATGTTCTAAAATCATTTTTAATTTTTAAACAACGAAGGAAACGAACAAAAAATGCGTCTGAGAAAAATAAGGTTTTTGGCGGCGGCGCTCGTCGTCGCTTTTATCTGTTCATCGATTCCGACTGCGCTCGTCCGAGCCGAAGAAGGAATGTTCATGCTCGACAAGATTGGGAATTTGCCGCTCGCTCAAAAAGGTTTGAAAATCAGTCCTGGCGAGATTTATAAGCCGAACGGCGGCGGTTTGTCCGAAGCCGTCGTTCGGCTCTCAATCGGCTGCACCGGCGAATTCGTCTCGCCCGACGGTTTGATTTTGACGAATCATCACTGTGCGATTGACGGATTGGTCGCCGCTTCGACCGTTCAGAGCAATTACGGCGAAATCGGTTACAAAGCCGATTCGCGTGAAAAGGAATTGCCCGCCCAAAACTACAGCATCAACATCACGCTCAAAGAAGAAGACGTGACGGCACAGGTTTTAAGCGGCACAAACGCTAACGACGCGGCGGCGATTAAAGCGAAAATCGACCAGCTGCAAAAAGAAGAATCGGCGAAAATGGGCGAAGGCGTTACCGTCCAGATTCTGCCGCTCAACAACGGTTTGTTTTATTACAAATTCGATTACGCCATTATCAAAGACATTCGCATCGCTTACGCGCCGCCGTACAGCATCGGACAATTCGGCGGCGACCCGGACAATTTCGAGTGGACTCGGCACGGCGGCGATTTTACGTTTATGCGCGCCTATGTCGGCAGAGACGGCAAGCCCGCGGCGTATTCAAAAGACAACGTGCCGTATAAACCGAAAAAGTTTCTGACGGTTTCGAGCGAAGGTTTGAAGGAAAACGATTTTACGATGATTCTCGGTTATCCGGGCGGCACGACGCGCTACCGCGAAAGTTTTTCGGTCGATTATAACCAAAACGTCCAATTGCCGTTCACAATTGATTTTCTGCGCGCGCGAGCCGAATCGCTCGAACTGGTCGGGCGCGCTAGTCCCGCCAAGAAAGTCGCGCTGCAAAGCGATATTTTCGGGTTGTATAACACGATCAAAGCCGAAGAAGGCGGCGTTTCAGCCTTGAAGCGGGCGAATTTAGTGCGTCAGAAACAAACGGACGAAGCGCAGCTGCAAACCTGGATTGCAAAGGACGCTTCACGCGCCAAATACGGCGAAGCGTTGAACGGTTTGCGCGCCGCTTACGCCGAATACTCAAAAACCGCCGCGCGAGATTTGATTTTCCGCGCGCTGGCGCAAATCGAGCCAATCGGATTTGTCTTCGGCGCGTTCAGTGGGCAAGCCGACAAAAATCGTCTCAAAGAGGCGATTCCCCAAGTTTTGAAAGGCGAGCCGGTCGCCAACCGCGAGAATTTCAAATTCCTGCTGCGTAAAGCCGCCGAGTTGCCCGTCGACCAGAAAATCGCCGCGATTGAAAAGCGTTTCGGCAATCTGCAAGGCGAAGCTCGAATCAAGGCGGAAGACGCGTTCGCCGGTAATGTTTTTGAAGGACAGGGTTTGACCACCAATGCCGGACTAAACAGCATTCTTAATTTGTCAGCCGAACAGTTGCGCTCATCGAACGACCAGTTTCTGCAAATGCTCAACGAACTCGGACCCGACATCGCGACGGCTTTCGGTCGGCAGCAAAAGCTCGGCGCGACCGTCGGTCAATATCGCCTGCTTTACACGCAGGGCATAATCGAGATGAAAGGCACGACGCCTTACCCGGACGCGAATTTTACTGAGCGATTCACATACGGCGAAGTCAAAGGCTACAAACCGCGCGAAGCCGTCACTTACACGCCTTTTACGACGCTCGATGGCGTGTTTGAAAAAGACACGGGACGCGAGCCGTTCAATTCTCCGGCAAAACTTCGCGCCTTGTGGGAACGCAAAGACTACGGCGTCTACGGCGTCGGCGGCACGGTTCCGGTCGACTTTTTGACGACCACCGACATTATCGGCGGTAATTCCGGCTCGCCCGTTTTGAACGGCAACGGCGAACAGGTCGGCATCGCGTTCGACAGCAATTACGAAGGCTTGGGCGACGACTTTTTCTTTAATCCGGCGTTGGGAAGAACGATTTCGGTTGATATTCGCTACGTCTTATTTTTGACGGACAAGTTTGGCGAGGCGGGCTGGATTTTGAAGGAAATGAATATCAAAGGTAAAGCGAGAACGATGACCGCCGCCAAATAAGTAATCGGAGAAAAATAAAGCGAGTTATGAAACTATCCCGCTTCGCGTTGGCATAGATAAACACGGATGAATCAAATAAAATCTGTGTTTATCTGTGTTAATCTGTGGTTTCATTTTACCTTTATTTTTTAGTCGAGAAAATTTTAAATGCTGCAAATTATCGACAATCAGCGCAAAATTAAAATCGACGCGAAAACCTTTGAAGAATTCGGCAGGGAAGCAGTCGAAAAAGTTTTGGAAACGAACGGTAAATTCGTCACTGTCGCCTTTGTTTCCGATAAAAAAATGCGTCTCCTGAATAAAACTTTTCGCGGCAAAAACGCGACGACCGACGTGCTTTCTTTTCCGTTTGAAGCCGAAGAATTTGAACGCGAAGAAAACAGACTGGGCGATATTTTCATCAGTCTCGAACAAGCCGAAAGACAGTCAATCGAAAATAATCTCGATTTTAAACTGGAAATCAAGCAGCTTATTCTGCACGGCATTTTGCATCTCTGCGGTTTCGACCACGAAACCGACTCGGGCGAAATGAACCGGCGCGAACTCGAACTTCGTGATAAGTTAAGAGTTTAGCCGCGAACAAAAACGAACGGGCACGAAAGATTTTTCTAAATTTTTTTTCGTGTTCTTTCGTGTTTGTTCGTGGCTCAATCTTTTTTATGGCAAAATAAAAAAATGAGTACTACACAACGAACAGTCGACCCGTGCGTTATGGTGATTTTCGGCGCAACGGGCGATTTAACCAAACGCAAACTTTTCCCCGCGCTTTATAATTTGGCGAAAGAAGGATTTTTGCCTGACAATTTCGCTATCGTCGGCGTCGGTCGGCAGGAACTTGAAAACAACGATTTTCGGCAGAAAATCATTGACGAATTGAAAGGCTTTATCGAGGGTACGCCCGACAAAAATCTCGTTAAATGGTTTGAAGAACGGACGTATTACACGGGCGGCGATTTCGACGACGACAAAAAGTTATTCAAAGATATTAAAGCTTTACTCGGCGAAGTCTGCCAAAAACATAATATTCCCGAAAACTTTTTTTATTATCTCGCCACGCCGCCGCAGCTTTTCGCCAATGTCGCGGGAAAAATTTACAAAAACGGTTTGGGGAAAGAAGAAAACGGACATTGGCGGCGGTTTATTTTCGAGAAACCGTTCGGGCGCGATTTGGAATCAGCCAAAAAATTAAACCGCGAACTCGGCAAAATTTTAACCGAAAAACAGATTTACCGCATTGACCATTATCTGGGCAAAGAGACGGTGCAGAACATTTTAGTTTTCCGTTTCGGCAACAGCATTTTTGAGCCGATTTGGAATAGAAATTTTATCGACCACGTTCAAATCACGGTGGCGGAAAAACTTGGCGTCGAGCTGCGCGGCGGTTATTACGATACGGCGGGCGCGCTGCGCGATATGATTCCGAATCATATTTTTCAATTGATAACTTTGACGGCGATGGAGCCGCCCGTTTCCTTTGAAGCCGACGCTGTCCGCGACGAGCAGGCGAAACTGCTGCACGCGATTCAGCCTTTTTCGCCGGAAAGCGTGCTGCACGAAGCGGTTCGCGGGCAATACGGTGCGGGCGAAATTGACGGGAAAAAACTCGCCGCTTATCGCACCGAAGAAAATGTCGCGCCCGAATCGAACACGGAAACTTATGCCGCTCTGAAAATTCTGATCGATAACTGGCGCTGGGCTGACGTGCCGTTTTACGTCCGCACGGGAAAGCGTCTACCCGAAAAATTTACGACAGTCGTCATTCAATTTAAAAAAGCGCCGTTCGTTCTGTTTCGTGATACGCCGATTGAAAAATTGACGACCAATCGGCTCGTCATCCACATTCAGCCGGACGAAGGAATCACATTGCATTTCGGCGCGAAAGTTCCGGGTCCGATTGTCAATATGGGCGCGGTCGATATGGATTTCAATTATCTCGACCATTTCGGCAACACGGTCAGCACCGGTTACGAACGACTTTTATACGATTGTATGACGGGCGACGCGACGCTTTTCCAGCGCGCCGATATGGTCGACGCGAGCTGGCGCGTGGTGTCGCCGATTCAAGACGTCTGGCAGGCGATTCCGGCGCGTAATTTTCCGAATTACGAATCGGGAAGCTGGGGACCGGCGGAAGCCGACGAGCTTCTGGCAAACGACGGACGCCAATGGAAAAATACGATAGATTAAAAATAACAATCGGATTTTCTGACGAATCCGATTGAAAATCAAGATAGGACAATGTTTTATGAAAGATTTTTTATCACAACAAAAAGCAACAGCGAAAAATACCGGAGATTGTCCGAAGCCTTTCGCTGCCGCTTTTTCTGGTTGTTCGCTTCCGACGTCTATGGCTTAATTCGGATAAGCGATGAAATTGACATCTCTCGTTTCGTCGTTAACGCTCAAGACTCGCAGCGGTTGGCTGAACGAGTAATGTTTGCCTCTGGCGTTGATAATGTAAGTTTCGCCCGCCGCGACATCTTCAAAATGGTAATAACCAAACGATGTCGTCGTTGTCGTTCTGACTTGTCCGTTTGAATCGGTCAGAGAGATGCGAACATTGGTAATGCCGCGCCCTAAAGCCGTCGTGACGCGCCCGCCGACTGAAACCGCTGCTGCCGTGGGACTAGCGGTAGCGGAAGTGGTGACGGGCGCACCGGCGATTGGCGCAACGCTGTCGGCTTCGATGGTGTAGCCGGTGTTGTTGACGCTTGAGCCGCCGGGAGCCGTGACGTTGACGGTAAAGGAGACGGTTTGCGCGCCCGCTCCGGCATTGACCGCGCCGATGTTAAAGACGACGGTGTTGTTGCCGGAGAGCATACCGCCGTTCGTTGCCGAGCGGAAGGTTGTGCCTGCGGGCAACGGGTCGCGGATGATGACGTTGGCGGCATTTGCCGTGCCGGTGTTGCCGTAGCTGATCGTGTAGGTCAGCGTCGAGCCTGACGCGACGGTCGCAGGCGCGCTCTTGGAGATGGTCAAGCCGGGAGCGAGTCCGGCGGGCAGGAAGCGGACAGACCCAGCCCCGCGAGCCGGATTAACAACGCCCTGAATCGGCACAAGAGATGATGTCGCGCCAGCGGCGGTGAACGGCGCTTTAATCAAAACTGCTGGATCTGTTGCGCTATTGCCGGTGAGAATCACCAGCTGACTGTCGGCACTGATGCCGACATCTTCAAATCCATTGGTGCCGCCACCGGACGGAAGCGGGAGTGTTTCGACCGTCGAACTGCTGCTGAACGGCGCGCTAATCGCGGCGGCTTGACGAACAAAACCGCTGACGACGATCGCTTTCGTGCCGTCCGGCGTTACCATAATACCGTCCAAACCATTACCGCCGGGAATTGTTAAAAGCGTCGATGTAGATGCCGCGCTGAACGGCGCTTGGAAGATTCTCACTTGATTCGATGACGCATCAGTCGTCAAAAGAGTATTACCGTTCGGCGAAATTGCGATAGCACCGCTGTTGCCGTTGGCGACCGGAATCGTGAATGCCACAGAGGTATAGGGCGCATCAAGCACTGAAATGCCTGCCGTAGTATAAACAAAGGCGCGTCCCGCATTGTTAAAGACAATCGCTTGCGTCTGGTAGTTGGCAATGCTACCGGGCAAGGTTATCTTCGTAATTGTCGAGGAAGCATTAAACGGTGCTTGAATAACATAAAGCGATGGACTGTTGCCCATTGCCAATGCCGTAGTGAGGTTCGGCGCAATGGCAATCGTGCCGGTGCCGTCATAACCCGCTGGTGCGGTGTTAATCGTGTCCAGCAGCGCGGCGGTCGAAACCTTCACGACGAAGATGCGAGACTTTCTGAAATCTGAAATCAGAGCATTATCGCTGCCGTAGTAGGCAACACCCTGTGGTTGGGCATCGGAAGGCAAGCCCAGTACAAGGTTCTGGGTTGTCGGCGCATTGCCGGGATCGGGGAAGACGACCGCGCGATTGCTCGCGCTTAGTGCGGTAAGTATCGCCGGTTGCGGATTGCCGCCGGATGTCGGCGTCGGAGTCGCCGTTGGTGTTGGTGTCGGCGTTGGCGTTGCAGTCGGAGTTGCCGTCGATGTGGTAGTCGGAGTCGGCGTCGGAGTAGGAGTTGCCGCCGGTGTGGCGGTTGGCGTCGGAGTTGGCGTTGGAGTTGCCGTTGGTGTGGTAGTCGGTGACGACGTTTTGCATTTGCCCGCACTGTCCGCGTTGACGATGGCTTGAATTTCCGTTTGTGAAAGCGCGCGGCTATAAAGCGTAACTTCGTCAATAATGCCGAAAAAAGTATTGATGAAATTGTTTGATTTGCCGATGGCTAACGGAGTATTGCTCGGCGCGAGCGAGCTAATGGTCGTCGCCTGCGAATCGGCTAAAACCCCGTTGACGTAAATTCGCACCGTCGCGCCGTCGTATGTGCCGGCGACGTGCGTGAAGGTGTTGAGCGGAATCGGATTGGGTGAGATCGCAAATCCGTTCGCCGAAGGTGTGCCAATCACAAATTGAACTTGCCCGGTGTTAGGATTGTAGTTCAGGAGATACGTCGGAGAACTGCCGGAGCCGCCATATCCTTTGTCGACAATCGGAGTAAAACTAACCGCAGTGTTTGGCATTGACGGATTTATCCACGCCTCAACGGTCAGCGCGGTCGTAAAATTCAAAGACGGCGAATCCGATACTTGTACCGAAGCGCCGTTGATATTATTAGTTTGGAAGGCTTGCGCGACCTTGCCCGTCGTAAAAGTCACTCCTCCATTCAAAGTTCCGTTATTGCCGTTGCCGCTGATGTCGTTGGCGTTGCCGTCGCCCGGCAGCCATGCGGCGATATTGGCGGGCGGCGTCGTGCAGGTTTGCGCGAAAATGTTGTTGGTCGGAAACCAAAGTAATGTAAAAAACATTAGTGTAAAAATTGTCTGTTTCATTTTTTTATTCTCCTCTGTTTTGAATCAACCTCAATTACTGATTCACATGTTTGTCGTTTCATTTTTCTTTCCTCTATGTCTTTTACTGCTCGCCAAGCGGTAGTGCGCGAGGTTTGTAAAAATCGTCTTTTTGTAACGATGCAGCCGCGGGTGCCGTGTGTCGTTGTTCGCTTTGAATTTTTCCGTCTCACTTTACAAGGCGTAAAACAGAGATGAATCGGCTAAAATTTCTAAGTAGTGACATATTTGGATAATCGTCTGTTTAATAACGCGAGAAAAAACGCTCGAATATGACACCGACGCCGAAAATAATTTGGCGGCAAAATAAATTGAGTGTTAAAGTTGCACCGGAGCGGAAATTCGAGACGCGTTTTTCAGACACGATGAGCATTGACGGGCGGCACGAAGTTACGGAGATTCTGCGCGGCTGGAGCGCGGGCGACGGCGCGGCGGAAGAGCGTCTGTTTCCCCTGGTCTACGACGAGCTGCGGCGGCAGGCGCGCCGTTTTTTGGCAAAGGAACGCGCCGATAATACTTTGCAGCCGACCGCGCTCGTTCACGAGGCTTACTTGAAATTGATTGACCAGACGCGCGTTTCCTGGCAGAACCGCGCGCATTTTTTCGGCATCGCCTCGCAGTTGATGCGCCGCATCGTCGTCGACCACGCGCGCGCTCACGCTTCGGAAAAACGCGGCGGCGCAATGATTCGGCTGTCGCTCGAAGACGTGCGGATTCCGATTGAAGAGCGCGCCGACGGTTTAATCGCGCTCGACGAAGCTCTGAAAAATTTGGCGGAATTCGACGAGCGCAAATCGAAAATCGTCGAGATGCGCTTTTTCGGCGGTTTAAGCGACGAGGAAATCGCCGAAGTTCTGCAAATCTCGACACGCACCGTTTTAAGAGATTGGAAAACGGCGCGGCTCTGGCTTTACCGCGAGCTTTCGTAAAAAATAAAAGCGAAGAATTTCACCACAGAAACACAGAGTTCACGGAGATTTTAAAGTGATTTTTTTATGACTCTGTGGTGAAATTCTTCGCTTCGCTTAATATGAGTTTGTCGAAAGAAATAATGTCAGTTTCCACATCAATTTCTCGCGTTATTAAAACAGAGATGAAAATCGAAGACTGGCAAAAAATCGACGAGTTATTAAATCGCGCTCTCGACCTTGAATCGACGCGACGCGCGGCGTTTCTGGACGAAATCGGCGCCGAATCGCCCGGACTGCGCCGCGAAGTAGAGTCCTTGCTCGCCGCCGAAACGGACAGCGAAAACTTTCTGGCTTCGCCGGCAATCGCGCTCTCGAATGATTTTTTCGACCAGCCGCCGGACGCTTATGCCGGAAAGCGAATTGGGCAATACAAAGTTGTCGGCGAATTAGGACGCGGCGGAATGGGCGCGGTTTATCTGGCAGAACGCGCCGACGGCGAATTTTCTCAGCGCGTCGCCGTCAAAATTATTCGTCAAACTTTGACCGACCCCGGACTCGTCCGCTATTTCAAACGCGAGCGCGACATTCTCGCATCGCTGAATCACCCGTTTATCGCCAGTCTGATTGACGGCGGCGTCAGCGAAGACGGCATGCCTTTTCTGGCGATGGAATACGTCGAAGGCTTGTCGGTCACCGAGTTTGCCAAACGGAAAAATCTGAGCGTCGAACAGAAACTCGCTTTGTTTCTGAAAATCTGCCAGGGCGTCGCCTACGCACACCGCAATTTAATCGTTCACCGCGACATCAAGCCGTCAAATATTTTCGTGACTGCCGACGGTATGCCAAAGCTGCTCGATTTCGGACTTGCGAAAATTCTCGAAGCGAATGTCGACTCCTTGCAAACCGAAACGGCTTTGCAGCCGTTGACGCCCGCTTACGCGTCGCCGGAACAACTCAGAGGCGAGCCGATTTCGACGGCTTCGGACATCTACAGTCTCGGCATTGTTTTATACGAACTTCTGACAACGCATCGCCCGTTTCATTTCAAGTCGAACAAAATCGAAGAAATCATCAAAAACGTCAGCGAATCCGAACCGCCGCGCCCGTCTTCGGTCGTCAGCGGTCATTTTTCTAACGGACGAGCCGCGACCGATTACGACGAGCCGCAAACGACGAAGGGACAGCTATACACTAATCCAAAATCCAAAACCCAAAATCCAAAATCGCTTGTCGGCGACATCGACAACATCGTGCTGACCGCGCTCAGAAAAGAACCGGCGAGACGTTATCAATCGGTCGAGCAGTTTGCCGAAGACATCGAGCGGCATCTGAAAGGCTTGCCCGTCAAAGCGCGTCCGAATACTTTCGCTTACCGCGCCGAAAAATTCGTTACGCGCAACAAAATCGGTTTAGCGGCGGCGGTTTTGGTTTTCCTGACTTTGATTGGCGGAATTGCGACAACGGCTTGGCAGGCACGCGCCGCCCGAATCGAGCGCGACGCGGCGGAACGCGAACGAGTAAAAGCCGAGCGCGTGACGGCGTTTCTCGAGAGCATGCTCGGCTCGCCCGCCGCGAGCGAAAAAGGGCGCGACGTAAAAGTCATTGACGTGCTGGACGAATCCGCCGCGCGAGTCGAGTCGGAACTTGCCGACCAGCCGGAAGTTCTCGCGTCGGTCGAACATACGCTCGGCTTCAGCTATGGGCAAATCGGAAACGTCGACGCCGCTGTTCAGCACACGAAGACGGCGATGGATTTATCTGCACAGGTTTACGGCGAAAACAGCGCGAAATACGCCTTCGTCGGCAACGAATACGCCAATGTTTTGTATGCCAAAGGGGATTACGCCGATTCGGAAAAATTCTGCCGCGAGTCGATTGAAATTTTCCGGCGAATCGGCGCGGGCGAAAGCAAAGAAGTCGCCAACAATCTGATTCTTCTCGGCTTGCTTCTGGCTGATAAAGGACAACTCGAGGAAGCCGGGCAAACTTACGCCGAGTCGCTCGATATTTTTCGGAAATTAGATTTAATGGGAACACAGGATGCCATTGGAGTGCTGAATAATTTGGGACATTTGAGCAACCAAAGAGGCGATTATGACCAGGCGGAGCGCTATTACAAGGAAGCCGTCGCAACGGGGCGCAAACTGCCCGACTCATTTTCTCAAACTTCGCTGGCGACGACATTGCAGAATCTCGGAGCGGTCTACAAACAGAAAGGCGACTATGCGGCGGCGGAACCGCTGATTCGGGAAGCCATCGAGATGCGCCGCAGACTGCTCGGCGAACATCATCCGCACGTCGCCATCGCGCAGTGTCATTTGTCAGACCTTTTCTATCGTCAGGGCGAATATGAAAAGGCGATACAAGAGGCACAATCGGCATTGGAGTTTCAGCGCGCGGCGTTGCCCGCCGGACACGCCGACATCGCGCGCTCGCTTCTGGCGTTAGGTCAAGCCTTAACGGCGAAGGGCGAGTCGGCGCGCGCCGAACCGTTTCTGCGTGAAGCCCTGGAAATTCGCCGCAAGGCTTTGACGAACGGCAGCCCGCTTTTGTCTCAGACGGAGAGCGCGCTCGGCGAATGTCTTGCCGCGCAAAAGAAATTTCAAGCGGCTGAAACTTTAACCGTCGGCAGCTACGCGGCGCTCGAAGCGAGTCAAGGCGCGAAGAGTTTGAATACGCTCGAGGCTCTGAATCGGACGATTAAACTTTATGAAAATTGGAACAAGCCCGAAGAGGCTGAACGGTTTAGAGCAAAACTTTCCGAAGCGCGCAAAGACATTCGGTAAAGCCGAATACAAAACCGGCAAAAATCCATCGAGTGGTTAAAAGCCGTTTTAAAACAATGATTAAAATTTTCTTAAATCTCGAAGAACTAAATGTTTTCGCGGCAAAAAAATTTATTGCCGCCGGACGCGCGGCAATCGAACAAAACGGCAAATTCATCGTCGCGCTTGCCGGCGGCTCGACACCGAAATCGCTTTACACACTTTTAGCTTCCGAAAATTTTCGTTCGCAGATTGACTGGCAAAAAGTCTTTTTCTTTTTCAGCGATGAACGCAATGTTTCGTCCGATTCCGAGGAAAGCAATTTTCGGATGGCGAATGAAAATATCTTAAAGCCTTTACAAATATTACCGGCAAACATTTTTCGCTGGAGAACCGAACTCGGCGACACGGCGAAAATTGCTGAAACTTATGAAAAATCCATCGTCGAATTTTTCGGTTTAGCGGAAAACGAGTTTCCCCGATTTGATTTGATTTTGCTCGGAATGGGCGAGGACGGACACACGGCTTCGCTTTTTCCTTTTTCAAAAGCCTTGCGCGAAAACGGAAAAATTGCTGCGGTAAATTTTGTCGAAAAGTTCGCTTCAACTCGTTTGACCTTTACATTTCCTACGATAAACAATGCTTTAAACGTCATTTTTTTAATCGGCGGTGCAAATAAAGCAAAAGTTTTAAGAGAGGTTCTGGAAGGCGAATCGCAGCCGGAAAAGTTTCCTTCACAAAGCGTCAATCCAAAAGACGGCAATCTGTTTTGGCTGATTGATGCGTCAGCCGCCGTCCTTCTCAAATAAAAATTCAATTCAACCATTTACCATTTACCTGTTACCATTTAACATTGTAAAAATATGGAAATTGAATTAGTCATCGCCGTTTTGATACTCGTTCTACTGGTTTTTCTCGCCACGATTGATATGGCGTTTTCCCAGTTGAGCGACGTTTCCTTAAGGCGTTTGTCCGGCGAAACGGAAGAAAATTTACAATCTCGCTCTTTAATCTTTTTGCGCGAGATTCTGGAAAATCGCCCGCGCTTTCGCTTCGCGCTTTCGACCGCGATTCAAATTCTGCTGATTACCTTTACCGTTTTAATCACTCTTTTTATTTTTAATTCCCTTCAAAGCAGAATCGAGCTTCTGCTCGTTTCATTAATTGTCGCCTTGGTTTCGTCGGTGATTTTCCGGCAGTTTCTGCCGCGCCTGCTGACGTGGAAAAATCCCGAAAACAAACTGCTGCTGCTGCTGCCGTTCGTGCGCCCCTTTTACAGTTTGCTGACGACTTTAGCCGACCCGTTTCATTTTTTCACCAAAGACAATTCTCCGATTGAACCGTTTGTCGCTTCAAATCAGCAAACCGATGAGGAAAAAGAAGATTTCGCCGACGATATCGAAGCGTTGATTAAGGTCGGCGAAGCCGAAGGCATTATCGAAGAAAAAGACCGTTTGCTGATCGAAACGATGTTCGAGTTCGGCGAAACCAGAGCCGGAGAAATTATGACGCCGCGCACCGAAATCGTGGCGCTGCCGATTAACTCGACGGTCAAAGCCGCGCGCGATTTGATAATCGAAGAAAAATTTTCGCGCCTGCCGGTTTATCGTGAAACGATTGACAACATCGAAGGCGTAATTTACGTCCGCGACCTTCTGAATGCCTGGTCTGACGCCAAGGAAAATATGCCGATTGCCAAACTTCTGCGTCCCGCCTATTTTGTTCCCGAAACCAAATCAGCCGCCGATTTATTAAAAAGTATGCAAGTTAGCCGCGTTCAAATCGCCGTCGTTATTGACGAATACGGCGGCGTCGCGGGACTCGTGACGGTCGAAGACATTCTGGAGGAAATCGTCGGCGAAATCGAAGACGAGGACACCGAAGAAGAAATCACCGAAATTATCGAAGGCGAAGACAAAAGTTATTACGACGTTCTCGGCTCGACTGAAATCGGAAAAATCGAGCGTCTTTTCGATTTGGAAATCGAAGACGACGATTTTACAACCATCGCCGGATTAGTCACGAGCGAAGTCGGCTATATTCCAAAAGTCGGCGAAGAATTACAGTTTCGCGGTCTTCACATCGAAATTTTGCAGGCTGACGAAAAGCGTATTCACCTGCTGCGCTTGCGCCGAGCAACCGAAGAAATTTTAGACGACCAAATATCAAATGAAAATGAAACAACCGTCCGATAAAATAATTTGTCAGTCTTGATAAATAAAATCTTTACTTAGCCGTTTGATTTGGATAACAATTTATGAAGTTTGAGTGGGACGACGTAAAAGCCAAAATCAATTTGAAAATTCACGGCGTTTCCTTTGATGAAGCAAGCGAAGTATTTTTCGACCCGAACGCGATTGAAGGTTTCGATTCCGAACATTCTGCCAACGAAGACCGTTTTTATATTATCGGATTTTCAAGCTGACGACTTCTTTACATCGTTTATGCCGAAAGACTTAAAAACGCCATTCGTATAATTTCCGCTCGCAAAGCAGAGCGTAAAAAACAAAGAGAATATGAAAAAGAATGAAAAAGACGCAACTTTTCGTTTCGATATTGTCGAAGAAAACGGAAAGGACGTAACGATTAAAATCACCGAAGAAGATTACCGAAAACAACTTGCGGCGGGCATTCCCGAAGACGAATTGCTGCCCGTCGGTTTGCACAAAGCGCGGCGCGGCGGTTTTCGCGAACGTCATCCGAATTTTAATTTGGAAGATGTCGAGATAAGAATTACAAACGAAAAATCCGAACAAAACACAGCTCTTTCCGCTAAAAAAGGCAAAGATAAAAAAGCCGCTTGAAATGAAAATAGTAGAAAACATTTCCGAAAATGCGGTTTGTGAATCTTGCGGCGAAGAATTTTTCTGCGGCGCGAGCGTTGGAAAATGCTGGTGTTTTGATGTTGAATTGAAAGCGGAAACTTTGACGGAATTGCGCGAAGATTTTGAGAGTTGTTTGTGCTGGAATTGCTTGGTAAAAACCTCAAAAGAAAAGACTATTTATGGAAAATAAAGAACCTCCAAAATTTGAGAACGAAAATAAGCAAATTTCACAAAATAAAAATACAAATTGGTATTCTAGTCCATTTTGGGCGATTTTCGGCATTGTTGCAGGAATAGCTAGTTTAATAAGCATTCCATTAGCTTTTTATTTTTATTTTGAATCAAAGGAGTATCCTGAATTAACTTTTACAGTTCATCCTGTCAGAGCAGTCTTATTACAAAAAGGACAGAGTTCCAATCTATCGGCAAGTTTTGAAGGTAAGTCACTTGAGGGTGATGTAACAACTGCACAAGTAGCAGTATGGAATAACGGAAAGAAAGCAATCAAAACTGAAAATATCTTAAACAGTCAAAGAAGTATTCAAATACAAACGGAAAATACTATTCCAATTTTGGAAGCTAAAATCAGAAAAGTTAGTCGGGAGGTAGTTGAATGCACATTAAATACAGAACAAATAGCAAAAGGAATTATTTTTGTTTCTTGGCAAATATTTGAACAGAATGACGGTTGCGTGATTCAAATTATTTATGAAGGAAATCAAAATGTAAAGTTTCAAGTCAATGGTTCGATTGAAGGACAAAATCTAATTAGCAGAGTTGAACCGAAGGACAAAATCAAATCTGCACAGGAACAATATGATTTAATAGAATCAGGCAAGAAATTTGAATATTTTTTCTTTCTTATTTTTGTATTAGTGGTATTCGCTTTTATTTGGGACTTAAGAAAGGATTTCAAAAACCCTAGAACTACACAATCATTTAAAGCAGTTCTTATTGTGGGGTCAATTTTATTAATATGCGAATCAGTAGTTGAAAACGAGCAAATAGAAAGCCACTGCCAGTTTTCCCCAACAGTGTAGCATCAAGCCATCGGCAGAACGAACTTTACCGGCTTTTTGAATATGAGTTTT
>JAABUN010001487.1_pt1 | contig 51100 bp, 7 predicted proteins | sample 5559311 | NCBI WGS metagenome assembly JAABUN01 (sample SAMN10711877, study PRJNA513370) | rock metagenome | isolation source: Antarctica rocks | place: Antarctica: Victoria Land, Siegfried Peak sud
CTAATTATAATAATTATTAATTATAATAACTTAAGGTATTTCTAGATAATATTATTATTAATAAGGAGATAAGTATATTAAGTAATAAAGCTTATAATATATAACTTTAAGATATACTATTATATAAATACTAAAAACCTAGCTAATACCCTATTAAAGTAACTAGATTATATACTAATAATAGATAAAGAAGATACTTATCTATTAATATTATAAAATAAGTTAAAGAATATTAAGTATATTCCTTCTAATAAATATTATATATATAATATTTATAAAGGTTTATAAGATAATAAGGCCTATAATTATAAATAGTATAAAAGGTTAGAAATAGGGCTTAGAAAGCCTTATATCCTAAAAATAGGGGAGAGTAACGCGCTCTTAAAGATATAAAATAGTATAAGTAATAGCTTAAACCCTATTATAAGATAGTTTAATATTAATTAAATAGTACTTAGAAGGTATATTATAACCGCGTTAATAATAGAGTATATATAAAATAAATATAATAACTTAATATTAGAGATCCTCTAATATCTTTAAGAGGGAGATAAAGATATTTATAATAAGAAATAATTATTAAAGTCTTAAGATTATAAAAAGGCTACTAATATATCTTTATTAATAAATAAGATAGGGGTCCTTTATAAGGGTAGTATAATTTTTATACCTAGTAATAAAGTAATTAAATAAGAAATCTTAAAGCTTTATTATAATAACCCTTATACTAGCTACTACTTATAAAAGCGTATATAAAAGCTTATTAAGTAGAAGTTCTATTAAAAATTAATAGGATAAGATATTTATAATTATATATAAGAACTAGAAAATACCTATAAAAATTCAAGATTTTTACGTTAGAAAATCACCCCTACTACCTGGCGTTTAGTAGGCGATGTGAATAGTAGGGAGTATATTAGATATATTAGTAGGTAAGGTAAGTAGTAGGGAGTATATTAGATATATTAGGCTATTAATAGGATAGATATCTACCCCTATTCAGACTGATATTAGACACGTTAGTAGGTGACGTGAATAATAGGGAGTAAATCAGATGTTTTAGCCTATATATACGATAGTATTAGCTATATTATATACATGTACCCATTTAGATAGCGTTCTATACCTAGTAATAAGACGGATATTTCCCCCTTTTCAGGCTGATATTAGACACGTTAGTAGGTAAGGTAAATAGTAGGAAGTAAATTAGATATATTAGTAGGTAGGTAGCCTATATATATAATAGTATTAGCTAATATACTTATAGACCGATATAGATTATTCTAACAGCGTTATATACCTAGTAATAAGATAGATATCCACCCCTATTTAGACTAATATCAGACACGTTAGTAGGTGACGTGAATAGTAGGAAGTAAATTAGATGTTTTAGCCTATATATACGATAGTATTAGCTATATTATATACATATACCTATTTAGACAGCGTTCTATACCTAGTAATAAGACGGATATTTCCCCCTTTTCAGGCCGATATTAAATACGTTAGTAGGTGAGGTGAATAGTAGGGAGTAAATCAGACACGTTAGTAGGTAGGTAGCCTGTATATACGATAGCATTAGCTAATATACTTATAGACCGATATAGATTATTCTAACAGCGTTATATACCTGGTAATAAGATAGATATCTACCCCTATTCAGACTAATATTAGATACGTTAGTAGGTAACATGAATAGTAGAGAGTAAATTAGATGTTTTAGCCTATATATGCGATAGTATTAGCTATATTATATATATACACCTATTTAGATAGCATTCTATACCTAGTAATAAGATAGATATCTACCCCTATTCAGACTGATATCAGACACGTTAGTAGGTAACTTAAATAGTAGGAAGTAAATTAGACGTTTTAGCTTATATATACGATAGTATTAGCTATATTATATGCATGTACCTATTTAAACAGCGTTACCTGGTAATAAGACGGATATTTCCCCCTATTTAGACTGATATCAGACACGTTAGTAGGTAAGGTGAATAGTAGGGAGCGTATTAGACACGTTAGTAGGTAGGTAGCCTGTAAATATAATAGCATTAGCTTATAGACCTATGCAGTGATATAGATAATTCTAACAGCGTTATATACCTAGTAATAAGATAGATACTTCCCCCTATTTAACCTAATAGTAGATATATTAGTAGGCGTTATTATAGAATAGGTAAAATATAAATAATATTAGGACTTTTATTATTTATAATCTATATCCTAGCTATTAGCGCATAGAATTTAGTAGGTAAATCTACTTATCCTAATATATCTTTTAAACTACTATACTAATTTTAATAATTTTTAGAGTGTTAAGTAGGCTAATATAGGCTTTATAACTTATTTTAAGTAGAAAATATTATAAAGCGTTAGTATAGACGTAGGTAGAATATAAAGAAATATTAGAGTTCTAATATTCGCGCTAGTCCTAGAGGGGTAATTAGGGTACTTATTAACTAATAGATAAGGTGCGATAAGCTTAGGGTCCTAAATTATATATTTTCTATTATAGTAAAGAGATACTTAACCTATTAATTAATAAACCCGCGTAGATATACTATTTATAATATAGTATTACTATTACTAATACTTATAAGACCTTTTTAAGAAATTATAATAAATTTTATTATAAATCTCCCTTGAAGTAAATAAAAGGGTAGTATTTATAATATAATCTTAGTAGTTATAAACTATTATATTAAGGTAGCTAGGTATTTACCTATTATAAAGATAGTTAATACTATTAATATTACTAACCTATTATATTATAAAATCTTCTTAAAGCTTAATTAGCTAGAAGGTATTATTAGTAATTAAGGGATAGTATTTATAAATAGCTTTTAAGTAGTTATATATTATTATATTAATATAAAAAGAGAGTTTAATACTACTTTTTATCTCTAAATAGATAGTTAAATAGAGAGATAGAATAGTATACTAAAGTAGTATTTATACTATTATTCTACCTAGAGATAAGATAATTAAGTAGAGTTACTTTATCTAGTAGAGTTTATATATAATTATATAAAATATACTAGTACTAGGTTACCTTTATATAAAGTACTTTATAGCTACTTACTTAAGCTAGATATAAAGCTCTTAGAGCTATTATTAGGAGAAGTCCTATTAATATAAAAAAGGGTTAAATTACTTTAAAAATAAAGGGAAGGTTTAAAGTAGTACTTATATTAAGTATAAGTTATATAAGTAGAGTATATAAATAAATAATAAAAGTAAAGATAATATAATATAAGTAATTATATCTTATTAAATATAAAGTATATTAAATTAATATAAATAATTAAGATATTATTATAATATTATTTAAGGCCTTTTAAAGTCTTTAATTATATTAGTAATTAGGTATATAAGTTATAACTACTTAATACCTTTTATATATATAATATCTTTTATATCTTACTTATAAAGCTATATTAAGGTAATAGTAAGAGTATTATAAAAGTTATATAAGTAGAACTTATAAATAATAAAGATAAATAGGAAGTTAAGGCTATTCTTAATTATAAAATCTCTTATAATAAACCTTAATATTTAGTAAAGTAGAAGGATTAGTCTTATAATTATAATTAATAGTTATATAAGTAGGACTTAGTTAATATATTAGATATATTAAAAAGATTTAAGTAGGATTACCCTAAGGTATAAAGTTTATATTATATAAGAGGGGAAATAATTTCTATTATTATTAATAAAAAAGAAAAGATACCTAATATAACTAGACTATTAAGGGTATTATAAGAGAGGGCTATTATATTATACTAGTAGTAGTACTAGGCTTAACTCTATTACTACTACTAGTAATAGGTTTATCCTCCTTATCCTCTTCTTCTTCCTTTATAATAGGAGGAAGGCGTTTTTATAATATATTAGTAAGGTTTTAATAGAGCTTTAAAAGGGGAGATAGAGTAATATATATACGCTAGTAAAGGATATTTAGAATACCCTTAAGGGTATTTATAATATAGATAGTAATAGTAGGGTCTACCCTAATAGGAGTAGTAGTAGTAAAGGGGGTAGAGGAGGTATAGTAGAGGTAGTAATAATACTATTAAATAAGCCTATTAAAGGTTTACTAGAATCTAATAAGTTAAAGGAGGTTAGAGCTAGTATTTAAAGTAGTTATAATATTTAAAGATTAAAGAAGGCGTATATAAGTATAATAAATAGAGGTAAAGATCTCTTATTAATATTTAATATTAAGATCTTTATAATAATTATATTTAATAGAGCTAGGGGAGGCGTATATATAAAGTATATTATTAAAGGGGTAAGTAAAGCCTTAATTAAAAATATTAGACTTATAACTCTTTACTTTAAAATATAATATATTAGAGGTATATTATATAAGATAATATAAGGATAGGTTATAAGTAACTTAATAAAGGAGGTTAAGTACTATTATAAGTAGAGGGGGTAGTAGTAGTCTTCTTTTAATTAGTAGTAAGGGTAAGTTTATTATTAAGGATTACTTATAAAGTAACTACTAGGAGTATAAGTAGATATAATAAGGCGTAGAGGGGATAATAATATAAATAAGAATTAGAAGGGACTTAATATAATTAATAAAAAAATTAAGATATTATAATTAGAAGAATAATATTAAAGTTATATAAAGAAGGTATACCTTAAGTACTTAATAAACCCTTAATAGTAATAACTTCCTATTTACTTTAAAATACTAAGACTTCTAACTACTTTTATAATAAATTAATAAAGGATAATAGGAAGTATAATAGAAATATATTATAATATAAAGATTATATATAAGAATAGTATTTATAATTATTATAATTTAATAAAATTATAAATTTCTTAAGGCTTAGCTTAAAGGGCCTTATAATTAATTATATTATTATACTCTTATTAAAGGTATATTTTATTATTAAAGGAGTATCTTTTATAAATTATAACCTTTTATACTCTTAAAGCTTAAGAGCTTAGATAAGGAGATAATTATAAGGACTAGTTAAGAATATAATATTACTATTAACGTGGCGTTTATAATATATAGTAGTACTACGCTACCCCTTTACTTATAATATATAAAGGAGGGAATTCTCCTTAAAGGAAAGGGTAGTAATTAGTCTTACTAATAATAAGAGTAGAGAGTTCTATATATATATATATATATATATATATACTATTTATAATACTTAATAGCTATATTATTATGTAGTACCCTTATAAATAGCCTCTTTTATTACTTTAATAGTAGTTATATATTTAGCTTTATAACTAGATAAAGCTATAATTACTTACTATTTAGAACTCTAGAAAAAGGGGCTTCTAGTAAGAGTAATAATCTAGCCTCTTATAGAATATAATATATCTATATAATTTCCCTAGTTACTATTAACTATTATATAAATATTTTCTTTTAAATAAAACTTAAATATTAAGCTAAGATTTATTAAACCTTTTAGGTAGGTATATAATTAATATAGTTCTTTTATATAATTATTAGATAGGTTTAATATATATCTAGTAGCTCTATTTATTATAAATAAAATATCTAGCCTAGAAACTATTATAAGGTAGTTAATATATCTAATTATAGCTTAGTAAAGTTTAGTAAAATCTTATAAGGCCGTTTTACTTTTATTAGTTATAAGCTTATTAGTAAGAATTATAGGGGTACTAATAGGTTTTATATTATTAAGTAAGAAGTAATTAAGAATTTATTAAATAAAACTCGCTTAGTATAAATATATCCCTTTAAGCTATATATAAATATATAACCCTAGGTAGTAGATATATTATCTAAGGTCTATTATTTTAAATTCTTCTAATAACTCCTTTTTAAAACTAATAATTTCCCCCTTATTCTTTCTAAATATATTAATATTATTAATATAAATAGTAAAGAAGACTCCCGACTTTATAAAGATTAAACTATTATAATTAGATACTTTCTAACCTTTTTTAATAAGTAAGTTTTTTTTAGCTATAGGTACTAGAGCCTTAGAGATTATTTAAGGCTATATAATACCTTTTTAAGTTTAAGGACTTTACCTTTAATTCTAGGAAAATTATTAGGTAGCTTAATTTATAATTTTATTAATTTCTTTATATAGAAAGGCTATCTTAATATCTATTTAATAATATTTCTATCCTAGTATAACTTAGAGTATAAATAAGATTTTATATAAGGGTTATTTAACTACTAATATAAAGGTTTTATTAAAATTAACTCTATATATTTATTTAAATCCTTATACTATAAATCTTACTTTATATTTCTAGATATTTCTATTAGCTCTAAGTTTTTATTAAAGAACCTATCTATTTAAAAGTATATATTAATCCTTTACTTAGTTTATAACTTCCTATATCTTATTTTTTATAAGACTATTATACTTATATAGCGGAATCATGTCGGGGGGGGTGGGACGCAAGGTAAAGGTACTATTAGGTAAAATAGGTGTAAAGGCTTACCTTACTATCTAAGGAGGTAACCCCTTATATCTAACTAAGCTAAGCTATATAAGGTATAGCGCCTACTACGCTATAGTAGCTATATAAGGCATAGCGCCTACTACGCTATAGTAGTATTTTATAATAGTTACCGCTAATAGGAAAAGGAGAAATATATCCTTATATACTATACTTCCTAGTATAGAAAGTATTCTACTCTACCTTAGTTATATATACGTACTATTTCTATATACCTAGCCGTCTAATACTATTCTAGAAGTCTCGCTATATATTAGGGGTAAGGAAGCTAAAATTAAAATTTATAAGGTCCTTAATAAAACTAATCCTTTTATACCTTAATTAACTATCCCTTAGAATCCTAGGTAAGTTATTTTTAGGCGGGTATAAAATATAATAAGATTATAAGGTAGATAGCGCGTTAGTAATATTTTTAGGTAGATATAAAATATATTAAGATAGTAAGGTAGATAGGGTATTAGTAAGTTGATAACTTATAAGCTTATAGTATCTCTTTTTATTCTTTACTTCCTTTTATACCTCCCTCTCTTTAAGCTACCTCTTAGTACGTTTACTTACTTCCTTAGAGGTATACTATATATCTTCGCCGGCTAACTATATCTTAATATATTTATTTACTTCCTTAGAGATATATTATATATCTTTACTAGCTAGTAGGCTATTATCTAATAATATATCTAATAATTAAGTATCTAAGGTTTCCTCCTATTTTATCTTTACCTTATTTACTTTATCTACTTATCTCTTATTTTTCGCCTTAATAATAGCTACCTCCTAGTTATTAGTAATACTAAGAGTTTTATAGAACTAGGAAGGTAAGAAATAATTTACTTAGCTCTAATAAAGCGCGTAGAGTACTTTAGTTAATAACTTTATCCCCTTATTAATTAGATATATCTTAATATAATCCTATAACGCTTACCTTATAAAATTAAGTAAGGCGCCCGTAGTATTAGAAAAGTCTACTATTATTTTAAGGCCTAGCCGTAGTAATTTATTATTATCTACGTCTTATAAATTATTAGCTATATTAGTAAGGTATATAAGCTTTTTATTTACTACTATTACTATCTTATTTAATATTATTATTACTATAATAAGGATATATATTATATAATTATCTATTAACTTAGTACCTTAGTTCTTTATATTCCTTACCTCTAGGTTTACTATCTTTCTTACCTTTATAATCTAAAGGAAGGTAGGCTTTATTTAAATTAGTTAATTTATTCTAGTAGGGTTTACCCTAATAACCTCTTTCTCTTACTTTTAGGATTTTAGCGGGGCTAAGTTAGGTTTTAAAGTAGGATTCCTAGCTAACTTAGTAATAGACCCTTTATCCTCCCCTTTTATTTTTAATAACTTTATAAATATAATAGGAGCTATTAGGGGTAATAATAAGGTAAGGGCTTTATTAATATAAATTTAGTATATATTTAGCTTTTCCTTTAACTTCCCTATCTACTAGCTTCTAACTTACTACTTAGGCGTAATACTAGCTATCCTAATATCTCCTTATAAAATATAAGTATTATAATAAATAATATTTTATATTACTCCCCTATTAAATATATTAACCGTATTACCCTTATTTTTATACCTCTTAAGTAGGTTACTATTATAAGAGAAATCTAGTAGCTAATATAAGTTTTTTACGCGGGATATTAGCCTAGCGTAGATAACTTACTAAGTTATATAGTTAAATAAGGTAGTTTTAGTAGGAGGTTAAGTATTTTTATCTAATATATCTACCGCGAGATCCTACTTTATAATAATTAGCTATTTACCTTAAAGTAATTAGTAGGCTATTCTAGGGACTATTAGGAAAGGTAATATTAACTATAATAGCTAGTATTAATATTCCTCTAATATTCCTTTAATTACCTAAGTAGGTAATTCTAATATAAGTCTAGCTTAATACCCCTTAATCTTATCTTTTATATAGCTTAACGCGCCCTTTTTAGCTTAAGCCCTAATTATACTAGTAAGTATTTTACTTCTTTATAAATAGTATTTTCTACCTCTTAAAAATATATAATAGTAATAGTTTAATATAATAATAAGTAGAGCTAAGTAATATAATTATATAATAAGTAAGAGTTAAAGAAAGTAAAAGTAAGTTTATACTAACTACTAAGACTTTACTAAGAATTATAAAGGGATATTTTATATTATAAAGATAGTAGTTTAACGTCCCTACTTATATAAATAGGTGTTTAACTAGGTTTATACCTACCTAGTTAGATATATATAATATACGCGGTATATTATATAATATTAATTATACTTATCTTATAAATTAATTATATAACCTAGAAGGTCTTTATTATATTATATATTATCCTCTAGGCCGTAGCCCTTCTACCTAATTAAGTACTTAGTAATTAATTTTTTATAACTATATTTTCTCTACTACTTTCCTACTAACTCTTTAATTTTATATAAGTACTATTTATTATTTAGCTCTTCTACTACTAGAAGGTAGTCTAGCTTCTAGCCTATATTAAAGGGGTTATTACCTTACGGCGACTTTTCTAGTTATATAATTAAAATAACTAGATAGATTTTCTAATTTACTAGGATTATTAATTTATAAGCTAATTTCCCTACCTTTTATATAATCTTAATAGGACCCGCCTATTAGTTAGATAGCTTTACTTAGATTATACTAGGTAAATTATACCTAGTATATAACTTTATAAAGATATCTTTACCTTTATTAAATTAAATTAGCTAATAATATTTATTATATTTAATCTTAGATTTAATATAAGCCTAAGTAATTAAATCTTCTACCTCCTTTTAAATAGTAATCCTATTCTCTAAAAATAGACTTACCTTCTAGTTATCTAGGGGTAGTAAAGTAAGGGTATTATATAAGTAATACTTATATATAACCTTATTTAAGCTTATAAATATTATAGAACTAGGTAGATTATTTAAGATACCTTTAAGTTAAGGTAGGAATATTATCTAGTTATTTCTAGGGTTAGAAGTTAGCTAGTATTTTAATATAATTTTAACTATCTAATTTATCCTTTCTAACTAGCTATCTATTTATAGATAATATATTATACTTATTAAGAATTAAACTCCTAGACTTTTAAATACTCCCTACTAGAAAGTAAATATAAACTTCTTATTATAATCTAATATTATTACGCGAGGTAGACCCTAATTAACTATTCTATTTAAGAATTCCTTTACCTATTTCTCTACTAAGTAGGTATCTTTTTTATATAAGATAGTTATCCTTTTAAAAAACTTATATATAATAGATAATACTATATTTATCCCTAAGGTATTTTTAAGTAAAGTAAGAATAAAATCTATAATTATAATATAATATAATATAGGCGGGGTAACTATTAATACTAGGACTCTATAAGTAGGGTACTACTTTATCTAATTAAGGTTATATTTATAGTAGTAGCTAATATATAGATATAACCGTCTTATTAATTTCCTAAAATAATAGTTACTTATAATTACCTTATATATACGGTTAAATCCTAGGTAAGACTTTTTATTATATACCTAGTAGAATATCTCCTTCTTAAACTCCTTAAGAAGGTATAGTTATACCCTTCCTTTATAGTCTATAAAGTAGAGTAAACCTCCTTTAAGATAAAATTAAATACTTACTAAGGTAGTTTCCCTATCCTTTAAGCTATTAAGAATCTTAGCCTATTTCTTACTTATTATATAACTAGCTATTATATAGTTCTTAAAAGTAGGTAATATCTTAATAAAGAAACTATTAAACGCGAATATATTTTCAAGCGTACCCTCTTTAATTATTTATAAGCCGCATTTAATAGCTAAGTTATTTATTAACCTTAATAGTATATCTAATATAATATATTACTTACCTAGTTAGTATTATATATCTAGTCTAAATTATAATAAATACTAAGATATATAAACTAGCCTAAGATTAAGTTTATCTACTAAGGAAGAGGTAAGTAAAACCTACCTTATAATATTTATTATAACTAAGTAGTTAATAAATATAATAGTTATAAATAGTAAATTATTAATAAAGTACCTAATTTTATAAATAGTTTAAACTAGGTATATAACCTTAAGTTCTATTAGCTAATAATAAGATTTAGCCCTATTTAGTAATTTAAATAAGAAAAGTATAGGCTTAATATTAGCCTTTAAGTATTTATTCCTTATAAGATTACCCTTAATATAATATAGTATAACTCTATAACCTCTCTTCTTAAAGGTGTTAATATCTATATAAAGGCGCCTTAAATACAAGAAATAAATAAGGAAGTTTAAACTTAAAAAGGCGTCTTATAAAGAGCTAAATAAGTTAAGTAGAATTTACCTTTTTTTAATTAATATTATTTTTATAAAATTCTTTTACTTATAACCTCCCTTTATTAGTAAACCCTTTAATAGCTTTATCTTCTCTACTTATAAAGGATCTACCTACTACGCGTAATAGCTAACTTTATTATATATCTAGCTTATAAGGCTAAGGTAGTATTCTAGCACTTTAAGGTCTTTTAAAAAGTTAATATTCCTAAGTACCTTAATATATTCCTTAATTATTAATAATCTAAAAGTATTAACCCTTTACCCTAGTAAAGTAATATTAGGATAATTTAAGAAGGTCTTCTTTACACTAATTATTATATTTAATTTAGATAGAAGCTAGAAAAGTTACTTAAAGTAGCTAAGATATTTATTAAATATTTAGGAGAAGGTAATAAGGTTATTTATATAAGTATAAATAAAGTCTTAAAGGGGGCGTAGTACCCTATTTATAATTCTCTAAATAAAGGGAGGTAAGTTCTTAAAACCTATTACTACTACCTTTAAGTATTTTAATCCCTAATAAGAAATAAAAGTAAACTTATACTAATCTTTAGGTTTTACTAGGAATTAAAAAAAGAAGGTAAGACTATTTATAAGACTTATATTATTTATCCCTTATAAGGTATTTATAATTTTAGTTTATAATTATAATAGGTAGGAGTTAGTAGTAGTAATCTTATTAAGACTTTAAATATCTACTACTACTCTTACCTTTCTTATAAGTAGAGCTACTAGCCCTCCTAAGATATTTTTCTATATAATAAATATAGGGAAGGTAAAAGGCGTAGGCCCCTCTATCTATCTTATATAACCTTATTTATAAAGCTTATTAAATTCTTTCTTAATTACCTCTTAATCTATAATACCTACTAGGTATACCCTCTAGTTTAGCTTTAAGGTAGTAGAGGAGTTCTAGTTAATATTTATTAATACTATTATCTAGTCCTTTTCTAGGATATTAATAATATTACTATTATCCTTCTAGATATCTTAAAATTTATATACTAAGGCCTTTAACTTTTCTAGCTCCCCTTTATTACTAAATAGGGAGATACTATCTTAAATTTTAATCTCTTTACTTAATAGTAAGCTACTAACCTTAATATTAGTTTTTACTATAATATATATATAATCCTCTAGGTAAGTAGTATAATAAAAGTTAGTATTATATTTAATAATTATATTAAGGTAGGAATAGGTAGATATAATTCTATCTACCTTAATATTATTCTTAATATAAATAAAAGGTAGAGAAGTATTTATAATATAAGCGTATACTCCTAGTAAATAGGGGTTAAAAAGGTAATCCCTATTAAGTAAAGGTATAAAAGTCCTTAGTTATACTAGTACCTAAGCTATTAAATTTACTAGGATAATAACGCGTTTTTTATTATATATAATACGGCGGATAATAATATTATCCTTTACTAAAATTTAAATTAGGGTAATAAGCCTACTATAACTTTTAATAGTTAATTTCTAATTACTTAAGTTAAGTATTATCCTTTCTAGGCTTATAATATCTATCTTAATTAGTATTTTTACCTTAAGGTTATTAATTAAATATATATTATAATAAAAATATACTAGGACCATTTATTCTCCCTTCTAGCCTAAGATATATATATTAATTATTATATATTTATTAGTAGAATACCTAGTAGAACTTATACCCTAGATATTTATTAATTTTTTTTTAAATAATTATTATAAGTAGAATTTATACTAGAAACTTATAATTAATAAGTATTATTATATATCCTATATCTAGGTAAATTACTTTAGCGTTACTTATAACTTAAAATCTAGCGTAGATTATAGTAAAATACTATAATTAGAATAATAGGCTAGTATTAGGATATAATATAATATCTAAGTCTACTACTAGTTCTAGTATATCTTCCTAGTTAAAGTTTACCTTAGTAAAAAGGCGCTTATTATCTTAGCTACTCTTAGTACCTTAATATAGGGCTAGATACGCGTATAATAGGTTCCCTAAGCTAAAATCTTCCTTATAATAGCGGTAAGTCCTTAACCTTAGTAGAGGTATCTTAATAAAGTAGGAACCTACGTAGAGGATTTTAATATAAAAGTAATAAGTATCTATTATAAGATTATATACCTTACTATTTTCTAGGTCTAATAAGGATACTTCTTTCTAATAGATAGGAGCGTCTATTAAGGCTACTACTAGGAAATTATATTCCTCTAAATAAGCGGCGTACTTAAACTTACTAGTACTATATTCTACCTTAGGGAAGAACTTACTTAGTTTAATTATTATAATTATTTCTATATATCTATAATATATAGTAGCTTATAGCGTAGGTATTTAGTTTATCTAATTCTAATATTTATAACTATAATTTTACCTTATAAGCTATAAGGCGTACTAATATTAATTACTACCTCTCTCTTTATAAGGGTTATAGTTACCTTAGAAGTTATTATAACTACCGCGACTAGTATTAAATCTACCCTAATTAGGTTAGCCCTATACTTCTTAGCTAAGGGAGGTATAATTACTTACCTCTACTACTAAGGTAGTAATTATAAGTTATTTACCTAGTACTAGCTAAGGTATAAAGATTTATACCTAATTAGCTATCCTATCTTATAATAAGTTTTATTATAGATACCCTATTAGCTATAATAGGTAGCTATTATAACTAGCTTAAACTCCGCCTTAATAGCCCTAGTAGCCCTATAACTAATAATTATTATAGAATTACCTAGGTATTATATTTAATAGTAGTAGTTAATAACTAAGCTCTAACTACCTTCTATAATTACTATTATTTAAGTAATAGTAGTTATTTATAACTTTTTATAAGTTACGCTTAGCTTCTAGCTCTTTTATAAAATCTTAGAATATAATAGTCTTAGTAGGTAGGGTTATTATAAACTAGATATTAATATCTAATTAATTCTAGGCCTAAGTTAGCTAGGTATAAGTATTATCTACCCTAGTAGTTATAATATATAGCTAGATATTTTATAAATAGGCTTATAGATCCCTATCCTAGTATATATTAGTAATAGAGTACTTTTCCCTAGTTAACTAATTAAGTGCCTTAAATACTAATATTTTAAACCTTAGAGCGAGTTAATTAATAAAATCTACTAACGGTATTCCTTAGAAAGCTTATTATTTAAAATTATTAATCTCTTTTAGGTACTAATTTAAGGATATACCCCTAAGGTATATAGCGAGATTTTCTTTTATATTAGTTTCTCTAACTATATTATATAATTATATATATATTTATTAAAGGTATATACTTTATAAAAAATAGTTTCTTTATAAGTATATATTATATCCCCTAAACTATATAACTTAGGTAGGTCTAGGTAGAAAAATCCTATATCCTAAGTATTAAATCTTAGTTAGCTATTACCTCTAGTACTAACGCCTAGTAGACCGGATAGGCTAGGATTACCTTATAAGTTAGGATTACTAGGCGGCCTAGGCGGGCTAGCGTTACTACTAACTTCCTTATATATAATTCTCTAGAGATTATCTATATTAATAGTAACTAGGCGGTCTCTTATATTAGGTATATTAGGCCTTACCCTATACTTAGTAGTAGTACTTAACTCTAGGACTATAATAACTTATAATTTAATAGTCTCTAGGCGAGTAGCCTTAGCTTATACCTTAAGAACTTCCTCCTTATAAATTAATTAGATATTTTATATTAAAGCACCTAGCTTAATATTAATTACCTAAGGCTTAAGGTAATTACGCTATTTAAACTTTAGCGGTATAAGTAGATTTATCTTAAAATCCTAGTTAAGTAGATTTATCTTAGAGTCCTAGTTAGGTAGATTTATCTTAGAGTCCTAGTTAGGCAGATTTAACTTAGAGTCCTAAGGGGTTATCTTAATCTCTAATAAGCTTAAATTATATTTAGGCTCTTAGGAGCTATTTCCTACCTAAGTAGCCTTACTAGACTCTAACTTTATTAAGTAGCGGGGCTATCTTATTTTAACGGACCTTAAGGTACCTTATTAAATAGTTTCTAGTAACCTTAAGATATCTTTAGGCTCCTAGGAGGTATTTTCTATCTAAGTAGCCTTACTAGGCTTTAGTTCTATTAAGATTAGGGAGTAGCTAGGCTATTATAATATTAATAACTCCTAATTAAAGTATAAATATATCCTAAAAGAGATAGATATTAATATCTTAATAAAGGTAGTAATTAGAGGTACCTTCTATAGAGCTTAAATAAACGTAGGTAATAAAAAGCGAGGGGTAATAGGAGTATAAGCTAGTTCTAACTAAAAACTCTCCTTAAGAGCGAGTAGGGTAATTTCCTATATATCCCTAGTAAACCCTTTTATTATAAGTTAAAGGGCTAGCTTATTAATAACCTAATTTAAGGGCTAAATTAATAGCTCTATAAAATAAGTCCTAGAGTAAGTATAAGTACTCCTTATTAATAATTTATAATATTTAGTAGCTAATTATACTAGCTAGAGAGAGGTAGTTATAATTTTATATATAATTCTATAAATTCTCTCTAGTATTAAATTAATCTATAAATACCCTATTTTAATAAAAGTATTTAACTAGAAAGTAAAAAGGATAGTATTTTCTTATAAGGTATTTTCTTTTAAGGTAGCTTATAAAGACGCTATTATAAGAAGCTATTTATTAATCCTTTAAATAAAGCGAGTCTACTTCCTTAATAAGATAGAGTAAGCTTAGTAAATAATAGTAATAGACCATATTAGGGAAAACCGCGCTATAAACTAGTAAGTACGAAGGTAAGTAAAGTAAAAGTAAATAAAAAGTAGTAAAAGAATTAAGAATTAAGATAGAGGGGAAAAGTAGGTAGTTATTACTATTTTTAGAGTTATAATAGTTTCCCTACTAGGGAAACTACGGCCTTAACATCGGCAATTCGGGAACCCGGCCCTGGAAGCTCCAGCAGCTCAACCAGCCCGTGCGGGAGGACTTGTGCTCAGGAGTTATCGTGCTAGCCCGAATAGGAAATATTATAAGTATTACGTCATATATTACTAATTAAATAGTAAACTAGGCTAGTTTTAAAGTTTAAGCTAAGACGGACTAGTACTCGCTAAGATACTAGCTCCTAAAGCTGGAAGTTTTTTTTTCTTCGTTTTAAAAACTTCTAACTTTAGGAGCTAGTATCTTAGCGAGTACTAGTCCGTTTTAGCTTAAACTCTAAAATTAGCCTAGTTTACTATTTTATTAGTAATATATGACGTAATACTTATAATATTTCCTATTCGGGCTAGCACGATAACTCCTGAGTACAAGTCCTCCCGTACGGGCTGGTTGAGCTGCTGGAGCTTCTAGGGCCGGGTTCCCGAATTGCCGATGAATCTTCTAAGAAGATTAATTTCTTAGTAAGGGGTAAAAGCTAAATATTAAATCTAGTAGTTAAGATATTAGATAGGCGTCTTACCTAATATTATAAAGAGGTAGGGATTTAGAGGTATTATAGTTATTCTATTTTTACCTCGTACTTATTAAGGTAAAATCTGGTCTAATTTAACTAGTATAGAATAGTAAACTTAGCGGCGGTCTACTACTAGGTTTATTAGTAGAGGACTCCTAGTCTATACTACCTATTAGGTTGTTTCTAACCTATTAGAACGTTATATATAGGTATTACTATTAAATATAATAGAATTACATCAGGAAAAGTAAAATATAAGGTAAAGGTACTATTAGGTAAAATAGGTATAAAGGCTTACCTTACTATCTAAGGAGGTAACCCCTTATATCTAACTAAGCTAAGCTATATAAGGCATAGCGCCTACTACGCTATAGTAGCTATATAAGGTATAGCGCCTACTACGCTATAGTAGTATTTCATAACAACTTATCTTATATAGTATTAATTTATTTAGCTATATCTTATCTCTATAGTACTTCTTTTTAATTATAAGGTTTAGGGTCTATAGCTATTTCTACTAAGTAAATAATATAATCCTTAGATAGTAGTAATTTCTTAGTAGGATTAATATTCTCCTTATTAGAACTATTATTATTAGGATCCTTATATTTATTATTAACTTCTCTATTTTCTAGGTTATTACTCTTCTTATCTTTCTTAATAAACTTTACCGGCGCTTATATAAAGGAGTAGACTTTATTTTCTAGATCTAGAAGAGATAACTTTTTATTTATATCTTTAGGGTTACTAATTCTATTATTATTCTTACTATTATTAGAGTTATTAATATAATATTAAGAGAGATCTTCTTTATCTTTAATTATATTATTATTAGCGTTTTTAAAATCTCCCTACTAGGTAGGTAAGATAAGCTAATTTTAATTATAAGAGAGATCTTCTTTATCTTTAGCTATATTATTATTAGTGTTTTTATAATCTCCCTATTAGGTAGGTAAGATAAGTAAGTTTTAATTATAATATTTAAAAGATTAACCCTAATTAGCTACTCTTCCTTATATAATATTATTAAGAGAGTATAAATTTTAATTAGAACCTATTATATTACCTAGTCTATATCCTACTCTATCTCTATATTTACTAGGATCTAGGTTTATTAAATTATTAGATACTCCTCCTTAATATATATAATTAGGCGCGTATAATTCTCTATTAGACTAATCTTAATTTTAATTAGATGATTATTCTTAATCTTAGTTATTATTATAATTATACTAGCTATTAGAATTATAGTTATTAGATTAATTTAAGTCGTTATTATAATTATACTAACTATTAGAATTATTATTATTAGACTAATCTAGATTATAATAAGACTCTCCCCTTTAATCTAGATTATTTATATAATTTATATTATAATTAAGAAGATCTTTATTAGTATAATCTTCCTTATTTAACGCGTTATTATTTTAAGCTATTATCTACTCTTTTTTACTCTATTATTCTTTTTCTCTTATCTTTTATAAATATTCTTTTCTTATTTTTCTAAATAATTAAGCCTCTTCCCCTTCTAACTTATAGCGTTATAATTTTTTATTCTTATAATAATAGGTATAATTACCTAGTATTATATCCTTCTTTTATTCTTCTATATAATAGTTATAGGGGCTATTACTATTATAGTTTAACTTAGCGTTAAATAATTTACGGCTACGCTCTAGATATTTAAAATATTATTAAAAATCTTTAGTTACTATTACTTCCTTCTATTTTCTAGAGTTATATTAATATATCTAAGATTTATTATCCTTTTAATAGATATATATTCTATTTTTAGAAATATACCTATTATATAGTTTCCCTCTATTATACTATTATCCTCTTCTAATATATAATTAGTACTTCTCTAACGGCGGAACTACTTATAGTTTTTTTATATTTTAAGGGTAATATCTTAGTTATCCCTTTTTATAAGTAGTATATCTTTTATTACAAGGTAGGTTTCTATTATATAATAAGCGCCTTTAAGTATATAGCTAGTACTTTTAGTCTTTTAATATAAAGAACCCTTTAACTAGTACCTTAGTAGTATATAATTATTAAATTTAAACGTAGCTATTATAAGCTTCTATAAAGAGATATACCCTATTATATTTATATCTATTTTAATTATATAGGTAGTATTTTACTAGTTTTAATAGTTCTATATTTTAATGAAAGTATCTACCTTTCCTCTTAATATAGATATTATATAGTTCTATAAAAGAGTACTTATTATTATATTTCCTTCTATCTTTTATATAATTATAGTATCTTTTATTAACTTTATATTTCTATATAATAGTAGGAGATAGGCTACGTTTTTATTTCGCTATCTATAATATAAGTCTTTACCTTTAGAAATAAGGAGAAACTTCCTCCTCTAATAACCTAACTTTACTATTACTATCAGTATTAATTATTTATATAATATCATTTTTAATATTAATTAGAGTAATATTATTCTAAATACTAGCTAGGGTAAATTAGCTCCTATTAGTATTATTTCCTTAGTAATTTTCAGAGTTATTATCTAACTAAAGGGCGCCTAATATATAGGTATTATCTCTTAAGGTTTCTAATATATTCCGTACTAGACTATATTTAATATCTGTAGCGTTAGATTTAATTTTATTACTATATAAATTATCCTTATTTATAATATTATTTCTTTTAAGTATAATTTTATCTAAAGCCTAATTCCCTTGATTTAGTCTATCTTAGGGGTTATCTAGACTTTTACTATTATTAACTTATATAACTAATACCTAAGAGATTTTATTTTTATTAGGGTTCTAGATATAGTAAATTGATTTACTTTTATAACTTATAAAATACCCTATCTAGCCTCTTAGTTAGTATAGTTTTTATCCTCTTAACTTAGGCGGTATTATAACGTATATTTAACTACCCTAAATATATTCTTAAGATAGATCTAGAACGTAGTTAGTTAATAATTCCTATAATATTTTTTAACTTTTAAGGGCCTATATTAGTAATCTATTCTTAATCTATATTATATATTTCTAGGCTTTAAGCTAGAGTTTTTCTAGTACTATACTTACTTTAAGGAATTTATTAGTATTTCCTAGTATTATATTTTAGATCCTTTAAGGAAGGAGATTTTCTTAAAGTATAGCTACTATCTATTTATATTTTATTTAAAAATTTCTTTCTATAACTCTATTTTAATAATAGGTATATAATATAATAGGCTCTATTAATATCCTAAGTTCTTTAAAGAAGTCTTAGGTTAGATAAGTAAAGTACTTATTATCTATTCTAACTTACTAAATTTTAATATTATATATCCTTTCTATCTTCTTTAATATATTAAGGAATAGGCTTATAATCTCTTTTTTATTTTTATATAGCTTATTCTAGATAAAATAAGTAGCTTTATTAGTAATTACTATAAATCCTTTAACTCCCCCTATATTAATAATAGTATAGGGTCCCTATCTATTAATATATAATAGGTCCTAAGATTTTAGTACCTACGCGTCGTTAGATCTTAAGGGATTATATATATAACTCTTAAAATTATATAAACTAGGTATATTACACCTAATTTAGCCTTAATCTCCTTATTAGTAATATCTATTCCTTTACTTACTTTTAAAAGTCTTTAAAGATTTTTAAGTCTAAGATATCTAAGATACTTATACTATTTCTAGACTTTTTTATAGAAGTTAATTATTATAACTATTTATAGTAGTTTAACTTCTCTAGGTATAGAGATTATACTATTACGTTATAATTACTCTACTTTTATTAGTAATAAAAAGTTTAAAATATATAGACTATCCTATTTAATAGCTAAGTAGACTTACTTATTCTTACTAATAACTATATCTATTTAATTAGTAGACTATTTCCTTTAGAGATTACTAACTTTACTAAGTAGTAATAGAGATAGTATATTATATTATAAGGCTAGTAAGTATACTAGCTTTAATAATTTAAGAGTTACTTTTTCTCTTATATTTATCTAGGTTAAAACCTTAACTATTCCTCCTCTAAGGATATTAAGGGTATTTATATTATCTATAATAGTAACTTTTATATTAAACTTATAAAAGTCTTTAAACTACTTTAAGCTATCTATAATATATATAGTTACTCTAGAATTAAGAATCTATTTATCTTATTTTATATTTATACTATCTTTTCCTAAAAGTATTATATAACTAGGTTTAAAAGAGTATAATAGAATATCTCTAAATAATCTAAATTTAGCGCTCTTTCTATAATAAAATAAAGGTATTAGGCTTAAAATAAGCTCCTATATTACAGTCCTTTATAGTCCTACTACTTTACTTTACCTACGGAAGCCTTCCGTAGCCTAACTAGGATAGGCCTAGCCCTTTAGTTTATAGGTAGGATTTCTGTACTTAGAGAATATATCTTTCTACTATATCTTAATACCTTTATAATAAAATAGTAGTAATACCTACTAGCTACTACTATATACTATTAATTATATAGTAAGCTAAGATCGTGTACTAGCTCTATAAGTACTAGTTCTTTAAAGTACTACTAGCTATCCTTAGTACTAGTTATTTAAGTCTTCCGCTCTATAAAAATCCTAGGCCTTTAACCTTATACTAAATCTTTACTAAGGAAGCCTTCTATAACCTTAGATATATATAAAGGTCCCCTTAGAAGATTTATTATTAATAAGAGCCTTCTTTATTACCTATTACTACCGTCTAATAGTATTAGGATTTCTCTAGAATTATTAGGATTCCTTAATATTTTACTAAGAAAACTTAACTTTTCCCCGTACCTTCCTAGTTTACTACTTATTCTAGCTACCTCTATACTATAAGAGATTATTATACTTACTTTCTAGCTATCTAATTTTATTAATACTAGGTATAAATACGCCGATACTATTAATAATATTAGCCGGTTCCTAATTTTACTTATTATTAAAGGAAATCTTAGGCCTTTAAGGATTAATTAGGTATTATCTTCTTCTTCTTCTTTATTATTATTATAAGATTAACGCCGCCGTACTTAGTTAATATCCCTTAAACTAGTTAGCCTTCTTAATATTAATAAACTACCTTAGCCCCCTAATTAGGCTATTAATTAGAGTTTAATATATACTATAAATTATTATTTTAAGTAAGCTACTTTATCCTTATAATAGTACTTAGAATAACTTCTATCTAACTTAAACTCCCTATTAAGGTCCTTATTATATAGCCCTAGATCTACCTTACTAAGTAGTATAGAATTAGTCCCTACTAGTACGTAAGTAATATTAGTAGAAGAGGCGATCTATAATTAACTAATAGGACTAAAACTACCTAATTAGCTATTAGAAGCTTTAGATATAGCGGATAATAGTTAGGCCGGTAATAATATTAAGAATAGAGCTACTAGGCCTACTAGAGGCTTCTTAACTAAATAATTAAATATAATAGTAACCCTTATCTAGATTATAATAGCTAGTAATAGGGCCGGTAGTAGGGCTAGTAATAGAGCTAATAGATATTTAACTACTCCGCCTATTATAATAGCCCCCCTTATAAATAGTTAGTTTTACCTATATAATATTAAATATTTTAATTTAAACCCTAATATACTACTAATTAAAGTTAAGGATACTTATAATATCTATTATAATATTTTTAGCTTTACTAATAGGCTTTAAGTAAAGACTACTATTATAAATAAGGCCCTCCTTTAATAGAATATAGATTCCTACCTACTTAATAAGGCGGATAATTAGTTTACTAACTAGCTAAGCTAACTTAATTAAGTTAGGCTATATAATAATCCTACTAGCGTTACTAAGTAGTATAATACTTTATAAGTATACTTTTAAGATTTACCTAATAAATCTCTTAGCCTACTAAAAAATATTTATTATATAGTTAAAGATACTTATAATTAATAAGACCCTGCTAATTATATATCTAGTATTATCTTAAATATAAAGAATACTAGTATTATAATTATTAAGTAAGTATAAATACTCTTAGCTTATAAGTATCTTAATAATAATTTATAATATAACCTATTAAGGCCGACTACCTTATTAAATATACTAGATCTTCTAGAAGAGCTCTACTTTACTAAAGATAACTAGTTTAATATCTATAAAAATAAGGGCCTTTATTAAGAAAAAGGATATAAAATAAAGTTAGACTTAAGAAATTATAATAATTACTATAATTAAGACCCTTAATTAAGATAGTATACCCCTAATTTATTTTATAATTTTAGTAGTAGTCTAAGGCTATATTATAGTAGTATAAACCCTTATACTTAACTATTTATTTTATATTAAAATTTCTAAGATAATATTAATAATAATCCCTAATAGATATAGACTTAACCTATTAGTTAGTTCTAGATTATTAGGTAATAACCCTTATAAATAACTAGTGGAAATATAAACAGGTCTCCTAGGTAAGCCTAGTTATAAAACCAGCTACTACTAAATACTTTAAATAGCTAAAATCTATATTAATCCTTTAATAGGTTTCCTCTAGCTTTATAAGCCTATTAAGCTAGTATTAGGGAAGAAGGATATAATAAATAGGCTAAGTATAAGGTATATAAAGACGCTTTCTACTAGGGTAAATAGGTAAGGCTTAAAGAACTTAAAGACTAGTCAGGATTTTATTAAGACCTAGAAAACCCTATATTAGGTAACTATTAGTAGGAGGATACTATTAAAGCCTACTTTATTAAGACTACCTTAGTTATAAAAGCCTTCTATTATAAGTAATATTATTCTAAGTTCACTTTTAATAATAGTTTATATAAGTATATTTATTATAGTTATAAAGGATTAAGGTCTTTATTAGTAGTAATATCTTTTATTAAGGCTTAAGTAGGTAGTAACTACTAAAGCCTTCCGTAGATAGTTACCCCTACTATTATTAAGAGTATTTCTAAGAATACGGCATCTAGAAGCTATATATTCTAGGATTACTACTTTATAATAATTATAATTAGTCTTTTATAGGATAGACTACGTTATAAGCTATATACTAATATAGGTTATATAATAAGTCTTATTAATAGAGTATTTCTTATAAGATATACCTTAAAGGTAGAGATTAAAAGAATACCTACGCTTATAAATATTAGGGGTCTAGGAGATAAGAGATATAATACTAGCGAGTATATTAAATTAGAAATATACTTTCCTAGTAATAATAGTATAGCTCTAATTAAAAGAGAGCTTTATATTATTAATAATCTATTAGCTAGTATACTTATTAAGGTTAATATTCTTAAGCCTAAGGGAATAGTTATTAACCTTAATTAAAATATACTAATAATTTAATTTTATAAAGGACTTAGTATTCCTATTAATATTTCTAGTAGAGGTAGTTAAATAAACTTTACTATTTATAATAAGAAGGTTATAATTATTACCCCTTATATAAATAGGAAGGTTCTAATTATTAGACCTTATTATTAGGCCTTAGACCTTCTATATAATAGAGAGTTTCTATTTAAACTAGAGAAACTTAATAAGCTTTTAGCCTATATATATATAATAGACTATAATATATCTTATATTATTTATAATAACTTTAATAAGTAAATTAAGCTTCCTAGAAATATTAAACTTAGTAAGGTTACTAAATATAAAGTATTAAGATACTTCCCTATAAAAGCCTTCTATAACAACCTAGTAGTAAGACTATTAAAGAAGAATACTAACTAGGTAAAGTTAAATCTATAACGTTTAATAGCCGCCGCCGCTATATTTTTAGTAGTTATACTAAATACCCTAGCTCCTAATATTAAGGTGATTTATAGTTTTAGTATAATAATCTATAGCTTACCCTAATTAAGGTCTTTATTAGAATTAATTATAGATAAATTTCCTAGCTTATAATAAGATATAGGTAATATTATAAATATACCTAAGTCTTAGTATATAGATATTCCTCTAGTAGATAACTAGTAGGAGTTATATAAACTAGGCTAGGCTAGGGTTTATCTAATTAGAAAGGCTAATAAGGAGGTAATTAATAAAGCCTTTAATAAGCTCTATAAATAGGGTTAGATAGAGTAGACTTCTAAGTTAACCCCATTTTCTTTCCTATATTTTATTATCTAGAAAGATAGGGAATCTAGTAGAAAGGGATAAGTAGTTATTAATATTAGGGCGCTAAATAAAATCACTATACCTAATATATATCTAGTTCCTTCCTAGGCTAAAATTCTCGCTTTATTAAAAGGTGTTATATATATTACTACTATTAACGTATTAAGCTTTTTCTACTAATAGTAGGTAAATAGGGACTATTACTACCGCTTAATAGTAGTTAGCTACTATAGGTAGGAATTATTTAATATTCTAGTAATAGGCTATTATAATTTACCTATATATATCTAGTATATAATTAATAGGATTCTTTATCTATTCTATTATTTTTATAAGGCATAAATAATATTATAATCTTTTCTAAGTCCCTAAAGGAATATTTATCCTAGTTAGACTAAGTCTTTTAGGTATTAATAGATATAAATATTTACCTTTCCCCTAAGAAATTATTCTTAGGATATCCTTCTATCTATCTACTTAGTTAGAAAGTTAATACTCTAGGCCTTACTACTACTAAAGAAAAGCTAGTAGCTATTACTAACCTATTATTCCCTAGAATATTAGCCTAGTTAGAGAAATATCTTAGTCTAACTAGCTACTTAAGATAATATATTACTTAATATACTATAATAATTAAACTACTATAAGTATATAAAACCTACCTTAATAAGGCCCTTTAAGGTAGAATAAAAAGTATTAGAGGTAATACTTATAAAAGGCTAGCCCGCCGTACCTACCTAGGTAAGCCTATACTAAAGGAAATTAATGCCTTTTACTAGCTTTAAAAGCTATTTACCTCCCTAACTATCTTATACTACTTTAATAAGCTAAGGTAGCTATTTATAGACCTTAATACTTATATCTACTATATTTTATTAAAGGCTTTTATAAATAATCTATTAGGATAAAAGTCTTTATAACCTATTATATTTCTTAGCCGTCTACTTATTAATATTAAGATATACTATTAGCTAACGGAGCTTAAAATTACTAGTATAATCTAGGTTATTAAGAAAATCTAGTATATAATAGAGGCGGCTAAGTTAATAACTATTATATATATTAACTACTTAGCTACTATCTCTATTATTTAATAGATTAGTCTAAATACTATATTAGTTAAGAAACTTAACTTATACCTTATTTAGGTATTAGAATATTTATAATATTTCTATCTTAATATATATTATAAACTAGGAAAATCTAATATTATTCTAGATATATTATCTAGGCTAGCTAGTTAGGAGTATTATCTAGCTAATATAAATAAGTCTAGCCTAGATATATTATCTATTTAGGTTTTTCTAGTTAGCTTAATTAAAATAAGTCCTAAGTTTTATTAATGACTTATTAAGGGCCTTATTAATAAACCCCGCTAGGTAAAGGTAATATCTATAGTTAAGAAGAATAAAGCCTTAGGTAGTAATACTACTAAGCTACTATATTATATTATTAATAAGATCCTATATTTTAATAATAATAAGAAGGGTCTTTAACTATATATACCTTTAGTACTAGAAAAGGAAGTTTTCTAGCTAGCTTATAATAAAATAGGGTATCCCGGATATACTTAAATATATAAGCGCCTTACTAATAGCCTATATATTTATAATATAGCTATTAAACTTTATAAGTTTATTTACTATTACTTATATTATTAACTTAACTAGATATTAAGGTATAGACCCTATAGGTTATTATAGCTTATCCTTTTACTTATAAACCCCTTTTATACTATTATAATTAACTTTATCCTCATACTTTTAGTCTTACTACTAGATTAATATAAATATATTATATTAATAATAGATAGGTTCTCTAAAGCTATTAACTTTATTCTAGGTAAGACTATATAGACTAGTAAGGAGTAGGTAATAAGGCTATTAAACTAATTAGCTAAACTAAACTAGGGAATACCTAGATTAATTATTTATAACTAGGATAGGAAATTTATAAGATAAATCTAGAGGTAAATCTTCTAAAGCCTTAAGGTTAGCCTACTCTACTTAATAGCCTAGTATCCTTAGATAGATAGTATATTAGAAAGGTCTAACTAGATAGTAGAAGTAACTCTCCGCTACTACCTTACTACCTTAGAAGATTCTAGGTAATAGCCTAGTATTCTAGCTAGGATATCTTCTACCTTAAATAATTTAACTAAATATAGTACTATAAATTAAACCCCGACTTAAATTATATATAGGTTTTAGATATAAGAGGCCCTAGATCTATTATATATTAATAACCTATCTACTAAAGGCTTTAATAACCTAAATATTAAGGACCTTATTACTTATATATAGCTAGTATATCCTATCTTTATAGATAAATATCACCTATCTTATATTAATATTAAGGATATAATTACGTTTATAGCCCTTAAAATAAAGGAATATTATAATATTATATACGCCCTTATATTCTTTAAGGTAGGAGATATAATTAATCTACGCCTTTACTAGGGGTATAAGCTTCTAATAATTATATTAAGGAAAATTAGCTAATAATTAGCTAGGCCTTTTAGGATTAAGGAATATATAGGTTAATTAGTATATTATCTAGATCTACTAACTAATATAAAGATTTATAATATTATATTAGTAGCCTATCTTAAACTTACTACTAATCTTAAAGATAACCTATATTAATAACGTCGTCTAGCTATTCCCCTTATTATTAATAGGTAGAATAAATAGGAAGTAGAGAGGCTAATTTAAAAGCGGAGGATTTACTAGGGTTATAGTTAATTAACTTAGTTCCTAGTTAGGTAGAAGAATTATAGCCCTAAAGAAGATTAGTAGATATTAGAAAAAGAGCTATTACAGAATACTTTAGTATTAGTAAATAAGTATAATAATAATTTCGGTAAGGAATCTAGGATTCAGCCTTAATTATTAGTATTATTAGCGTTATTAGCGTTTTATATAGCTATTAGGATAATAGCTTTATTTATTAATAGTATTTATTACAGTCCTTTATAGTCCTACTACTTTACTTTACCTGCGGAAGCCTTCTATAGCCTAACTAGGATAGGCCTAGCCCTTTAGTTTATAGGTATGATTTCTATACTTAGAGAATATATCTTTCTACTACATCTTAATGCCTTCGCAACATCCTATATATACTTTCTATAATAAAGCGAAGGTATTAGGCTTAAAATAAGCTCTTATACGCCTAATATATCTTCTAAACTAGTATAGCTAATTCTACTACTATCTTATCCTTTCCTATTTACCTTAGATACTAATAATCATTTAACTAGTTATAAACTAAAATTAATTTTAATATTTATAGGCTTAGGGAAAGGAGTCTTATAATAATATCCTAGTTTATTAGTATTAAGGAGATAATTAAATATCTTTAAGTCTATTTCTATAACCGCGAGTACTCTTCTTATAACTTTAGACTTTAATTTACTTTAAGTAGCTAAGAGTACCTAGGGCTTTTAAAGTGCTTATAAAGACTTCTTAAGATATAAGAAAGTCTACTAGTAGTAATCCTTAATATAACCCTTTTTACTATACGTATTATATATTATTTTAGTTTAAGGTTTTCTTAAAGTAAATATTATAAGTATTCTAGAGGCTTTATATTACTCTAGGTCTAATTTAAAAGTAAGTAAGTAAGCCGTTATTTAGGTAAGCTCTAAGGTCCTAGGATTATTATTATAAAAGAAGTAATAATAATTAATAAAAGTATTAAATTCTAGAGTAAAAGAGTATATAATTTTAGATATAATTATACCTTTAAAATACATTCCTCTAGAGTTAAGAATATCTTAGTAAGCGGTTTTAATTTTATTTAAGAAGTCTTAAATATTCTTATATCTAAATAGATAAATATATTTAAAGGTATTTATAGCTACTTCCTAGAGTCTTACTTTACTTATCTTATACTAGCTTTTAAGATATTTAATAGCGGTATATAATTTAATAAAGGATTAGAGTTATTTATAAATAACTAGATCTACCTAGTAAATAAGTAGTATTATAACTTAGTAAAATCGCTTTTAACTTTTCTTAAAGGTATTAAGGTTAAACTTATATAAAGCTAATTAACTGGAGAAATTAAGTAGTTTATAAGTTAAGGATTTAATAACTCCTTCTTTACCTAATCTAGTAGATTCTTCCTTATTTATAAGGTCTATAATTTTATAAGGGGTAAGGGAGAATCTTAAGTAATAAGTAGTACTTTTCTTAGGTTTTCTAGATTTAGTGAATTTATTAGTCTCTATTAAGGGATACTCTTTATTAGGTTTAATAATTTTACTATTAATAATAGTAGTAGCTTTTAATACTTTAATTTAGCTAATATCTTTAATATTTTTAGCCTCTTTAACTTTATTAAAGCTAAAGTTAGATATACTTAATAGTATATAAATAATTTCCCTTCCTATTATAATATTAAAGAAACCTTTAGCTTAGGTAACTACCTAAAAGTCTTACTACTACTAGAGATAGTTTAATTATCCCTTAAGGACTTAAAGATTTACTCTAGTACCTTTAGTACTAAGAGATATTATTTCTCTATATAAATTATCTATTATAAAGGTTTTTAAGAGGGTATTAAAGGTAATAGTATATATAGTAGTAGTTTATATTTAATAGATAAAGGGAAGTAATTTATAATAATAGTAGGAATTAAACCTATTTCTTATAAAAACGGGCGTAGCGTTAGCGACCTAGGCTTATAACTAGTTAAAATACTAGAGGAGGATATCTTAGGAAGGATTAATTACTTAATATTCTACTTATAAGTAACTACCCTACTTATATATAAGTAGAATAAGGAATGAATAAAGATATCCTACTTACTTATTTACGTATAGCCGTTTACGGAATATACCATAAACGGCTATTATAGTACTATAAACGTTAGAGGTTCTTTAAGTCCTTTATTCCAACACTTATCATCGCACAACTGCATATAGTCATGTTAATAAGCTTCCGCCTCTACTCTTACACCTGCACTTGAGTGTCCCAGGTCCACTTCACTGTGATACCCCCTTCTACTACCGGAAGCAGAATTTGCTCGGTTAGACGTTCATGGGCTTATAGCTAACGAGGTTCTCAGACTTCTAGGAAGGCGCGAACTTTGAGCCCTTGGTAAATTGCCTGTCAATGTGGCATTCACTGACATCTTCAGCTCGCATCTCGAGTAAATAGGACAAGATATCATTTCCAATGCGGAGTGCTGTCCCATGGCCTATCGAACATGAAGTGCAGCATTAAGGTGCTTCGAATGATCTTTCATTGTTTGGTCCTCGCTGGCGCTACGAGGGCCAAAGCAGGGCAAAACTGACCGCCTGCAGCGCCGGGAACCCCAACTATCTACGCGACAGGTACAGGGAGTGTAGATACATGAAGGGAGTGGAGGTTGGGTAAAGAGAAAATGTCTAAGCCTGAAGAAGGAGCCTCCAGCAAGCAAAGTCTGAAGTAATTGGCGAGGTGAGAGGCCGATCAGGCCTCCTTATATCTCTAGTCTTGCCATCAGACAATCAACTACCTGCCCTGCTAGAGTGTCCAGTGCATGAATGCACTGAAACATTGCAAGGGTCTCAGAACTTCATGCAAGCGCAGCAAGGAGATCCCTGTCCACGTCTTGCCCTGGTAGACACTCTCCTGCGGTCAAACTACACCCTGAAGGGATAAATGGACCTACACAGTGACTCTTCTACTAACGTTTCAGATGCTCTATGCTCTGCACAGTAATTGAATTCTGAGGTTAGTTTGATATATTATAGACGTAATGCCGTCAGGAGTAACACGTATATATGACATCGTCACTTCACTATGTCGTGAGAAGGATACATGAGTATACCGCTTCGTGATGCTGCTTGGCGAAATGCTAGAGTAAGATAGGCTTTCTACTCCAAGCCCCTTTGCTATTTCGCGTCTGGATCTGAGGATTCTGGTGCAATATTCTTTCCCTCGGCGGCGATGAGTCTCGGGAGCTCCTTTGCATTCAAAGCTTCCCTGCCAAGCATCTTGCTATACCAGAATGGTTCATCCGACAAATGTGGCTGTGAAATCAGACCACGTGTGCGTCTTCAGAAGCATACTTCTGTTTGGTTTTGAAAATCGATTCATTATCGTCTTTAAACAGCGCCATCCTACCAAACATGGACCCGCACAACTCACGTCTTCCCCGCGCCCAACCTCGTCCACCGCAGCGCGCGCGCCGCCAGCAGCAGCAGTAGCAATATCGTCACCTATCACCCTCACAGCACCATCAAGGTTATCCTCAGCCAAAACCATCAATGGCATACACGACCCCGCAATTAGCCCCGCAATTAGATACGACACCGCATTACCCTGTCCAGACGCGACTCGAAGCATATGATGACCGCAATCATGGTCGGTTTCACGAACGCAATCGGGGAAGTAAGAAGGTGGGGTTCTTGGGAATCCTCAAGACCTTGTTAAGTTGTGGGCAGGCTGCAGGGAATATCGCGGGCTCGTGCCTTGAGCCTTAGGTGGAATGGAGACGTGGACGAGGTCAGAGCTGAGATATGCCAGGATGTCAATGCCATGGAGGGAGTGGTAGAGCGCTGAGCCGATGGGCAAGCCTGGCGATAACTCATTGTCCGGCAAGGCACAATGTCCAGGGGACTTGGCCAGGGGGCCAAGCCGTATTGTGCCATAACTTGCTGAACCATGGGCTTGGTCACCTATCCAATGGGAGGGTTGGACTTAGGTAGGGTAGATGAGATGTGGAAGAATATCATAGGCATAGTGGAGATGGGAAGAACGTTGAGCTGATGATATGGATTCTGGCTTCAATGGAAGAGTCAATGATGCGAAAGAGGTACCGCGCTTGGCATCGAAGGCATAGCCATGGCTGCCTTGAACGATGTGATGCTGTAGCCCCTTTTTAAGAGGAGCTGCTAGATTGAATGCTAGAGATGTTCTGTGCTTGAATGTCATAGTGGACCAGAAGTCGTCTTTAATACAAGCAAACTGCTGATTAGAGTAGTCTCGACAGCATGAAGTGGGATCGAGAACGCCCAATGTGGGCTCAGCAAGCTTCAAGCGAGATCGACCGGGGCCATTTCCGAGGGACATAGTGGAGCTCTGCAGTCGTTCGAAGCCACATGGTGGCGTCTGGTTACTACCCGAAAGTCATGGGTTAAGGCCATGCCACAGTCGTCATCGGTAAGTGGTGTTGTGTAGCCAAAATGGCTCCCTGAGATTTGAGAGTTGATTCATCTTAGCGGTCCACATTGTTGATCCCACAACCACGCGATTGAGCACAAATTCCTACCCCCTCAATCAGAGGATCTGCGCCTACTTTAGAGATTTGCGAATCTGGTAATTGAAGGTCGCCCAATCTTCAGTCGCGGGCTCGTCCCCACGATACATATCAGTAGCTACGGAACGGGTTGAAGCCATTCCACCGATCTTCGGTAATTCTAAGAGACTGAAAGATGTTGGCTCCGATGTGACAAAGACTTTGACGATATCTTCACAGCAGTCCTGTCTTGAGTCTCTCAATTCGGCTGGAACGACTAGCTTCAATATCTTCTGCATTTCCCCTGTGAGACCGTCGGCGATCTTGCGTGGAGGAAGCGCCTGGTAGGTCGCACGGTAAATGTTGCTTATCTCCCATCTCGGTCCTAAGTTGTAGATATGTACGTAAAGTTTCTTGTGTCCTTTGTTCACCAGTTTCAACGTGAGTTTAGTTGATTCATTATGGGGTACTTCGAACCAGGACTCCGGATGCAAGACGTCTCCAGAGTTGTTTGTGACCTGGATGGTGAAAGAATCTGCATAAGTTTGCTCAACAGCGTCGTTTGCTAGCTCGTTGACTAGTTTGTATCTGGCTAATTGCTCTATTATGCTGCAAACTTGATTCATGTCAGTGCTATCCAATGGCAATGGAGGTAAATAATTTATCGCGTGCCTTGCGCCGTCGAGGACTACGTATTGGCCGCTGTTTGAGGTAAGATGAAAGGCAGAAGTGTTGGAGTCGTTATCAGGTTGGAAGTCTAACAACGAATCCTGAGAATTCTCACTCCAATCGTAGTGATGTCGCACGCTTTCATCAACCACAATATGCATTTTTCGAAGCATGTGTGATCTGTGGATAGTCGCTAAAGCTCCAGTTCGCGGGCAGGTCAGGGTCTTGTCTATGAGCTGCCCAATCGATGTGAATGCCCTAGTGCTTGTAATTCCAACATTGATGACGGTTTCGTGTTCCGGGGACTCAGGCGTAGCTGGGCTGAATGGATGCAGGCAGAATACGTCACCGATAGCTACACCATGTGCCCGGCCTGCATGCAACTCAATATAGCCAGCCTTATCTACTATAATAGGTGTGGACGCCGGTTCTGAACTGAAATTCACAGAGCCGAAGAAGCCAAGATTCGCATTGCCATAGAGTATTGGGTTTTGTGATCTGATGTTGAATCTTAGAAACGTAACCCGTAGATAATCAAAGATGTCTTTATGTCGTCTTCGCAATCCGTGGCATGCTTCCAGACTTCTGAGTAAACAGTAGGTGAGAGCGCCATACTTCTCCCCATTGAAGCTAGGCTCTCTTGCATCCTCGTCCGGACCACACGCCGCAAGTATTGTGTATCTATCAGGACTGACCAGCCAATTTGGCAGCATAGAAACGTCTCGGTTGCCGGCTTGCTTAATCTTCGCCGTGAGGCTTCGCTCCGCCTCTGAACTTTTTGCCGAAGCAAAGGCTGCAGGGTACGGGAGGAAACGTGTGTTGAGGTTATTCGCACGATAAACACTTGCGGAAAAACAACAATCCAGTACCAGCGTCACCCTCAGCCCATTGTCGGCCATTGCCTTCAGTAGTAGCGCCAACCGTGGGCCCCGAAGGTATCTCGTGCGAGTATCGTCTTCCGCATCAAGTAGCACAAGCGCAAGGTCCCCAGTAGATCTATCTGAGAATTCGCTCGATGGTGATTCCTTGGTACCGTGCCCGGAGAAGTGGATGTAGACATAGTCTCCTGGCTTGGCTCGTTTGATGATCTTCTCAAGTGCGATGACCACATTCGTGTAGGTTGGCTTATTGGCTGGATTTAGCGGAGGCTTTGTTGGATCCGGGCTGACTTTCCCATCGGCAGCGAGCATCTCCATCTTGAGAGGAGCTTTGATATTCTCGTAGAGATACTTTTGAATCGCTTGGACATCTCTTACACTGCCCTTCAAGGGTTTTTCTTTGTAAGCATTGATACCAATTAACACGGCATGATGGTTCGGCAAGGCATCCGAATTGCCTAATCCCCCTTGGTGCGCCTGTGTCATACTATGTTGTAGATGCTAGAAGTCTGGGAATGCTGCGATGGTGTAATGAAGTTCTTGTCGAGCTCGAGACCCATGCACGACAAGCGTTCAATTGCACCTGTGAGAGCGACAACTACTCAGGCAACCTCCAAGCAATCTTCATCTACCTCTTGGCCGTTTTTGACTGTTTCGCCGGTATTCTCGGAGCAAAGAGTGTATTTTGTCGCCGAGTTTACTGAAGCTACCTGGTACGGACCTTCACGAGATCCAGAAGAGTTCAAGAAGTAGACCTTGTCTCCAACACGGAACTTTGGATGCTAATCGAATGTCAACTTGTGATTCAGCACTGTCTTGGCGATTCAATACCTGAAAATAGGTCGCCACGTATGGACGCTTGTCATTTTCATCGAATGAGATCCTGGGACTTTCGCTGTTGACATCACCCCGTAAGCATAGAGCCAAGATCGATGAAGACGATAACTCACTCTGCGTTAGAGGCCATGTTTCAGGCCGATAGGGAAGGGACTTATGAGGGTTGAGAAAGATCCGTTACGATCTGCTGGCACGGCACTTGTATCTAGGCTCTCACATGCGGCTCTCGCCTCGTCCCACGCTTTGAGGAACAAGGAGCTTGGGACAACAAAGTGAGGCTTGCGTCAAGGGGTGAGGCTGCAGAGTGGGGCAGGATAGCCGGTAGAGGATTGGCTCGGGATCGGTCCCATGTCTGGTTAGTGTCAAAGTCGTACACATGCATGAACGGACATATTGGTGAGAGCTGCGTTGTACGCAGTTGAGGCATTGTGCATGCGTCAGCCACCGAGAGTCATAGCCTTGCAGTAAGAGGTGTAATTGTCAATCGAGCGCAGGTATTACGATCACCGTCATCGTTTAGTGTTTCGGGTCCTGTCAAGATCCCAAACCACTTCGACATGGAGTCATTCAAATCTTACCTGCCATTCAGTAGGTTTGATACCAAAGCGGCAATTGCGCAGGCAACTCTTCTTGAAGAAGAGCACCTACCAACAAGTTGTCCACCAAGTACTCGGAGAGATTGCTTGAGGCTGATGTGTAGTCCAGTCGAAGATCGCCCTCAGGGATACCCACAATTTACTGCACTTCTTTCGGCCTACGACCCGTTCCTGATCTGCCGGCGTTTCACAAGGCTTCGGGCTCGTTTGCTTCTCCTAAAGCAAGACAAATTGTCCGTGCTGGAGCAGAGGCTTGATGAAGTCGACCAGCAGGAGAAATCGCTTATTTTTCTGGGCAAGAGCCGGTGCGACCGAAACGCCGATCGAGCAGCCGTCTTGTCAGATATTGAATCGAGCCTTGTCGATTATGGTGGCGTACATGGCACATGTATGCTTTGACTATCGGGCTCATAGCGGACAGATAAATGGGTGTACGGGGCGAACCAAGTGATGAGTCTCGGCCTTGCCCGTGACAGAGACGTTGAGAGTCTGCAGAACTGGCAAGCCGGGACAGGAAGCATGGCTAGAGAGGAAACGGCATACCTCTCCCATCATGAAGAGCTGATTTCTGTGGTTCCCGCAGGTGACAACGCAGTGTTGCAGCTTGAGACCTGGGTCGAGGACAAATTGATCCGCTATTTCAAAAGATCCAAAGATGTATGTGAAGAGCGATGCATGTGATTCTAGGGCTGATGGACTGGGCAGAGGCGCTTTCAGAAAGGGACAAAGGACACCAACGTGTTCTTGTATACCGGCCCTTTAGTCAAGCAAGCAGCGAAGGCGATACTATTCGCCCTCCTGACGCTCCTCTTACTGTTACCGGTCGTTATATGCAACGTGATCAGTGCCAGGTCTGTGCGAATAGTGATCGTTATGGCATCCACATTCCTGTATCTGTCCATATCGTCCTTATTGACCAAATCAAGAACCATGGACTTGATAATCGCGGCAGCGACGTGAGTATTCTTGTCTTTTGGCATTGATATGAAAGCATGACGGCGTAGAATTTTGTTCTAATCGATGGGCTCGACACAGATACGCCACCGTTCTCATCGTGTTCATTTCTGGGGCCAACGGGCTCCGAGCCTAGGTGCCAGTCAGTATCTTTGGATATGCGGGCAATGAGGATACGCTGGCAATGACAATTATGCAAGAGAACAAGTTGTTGATGAGGCTCACGAGGCTATGTGTACCACTGCTTGTTCTCGCGTAAGATGAGGACTGCGAATGTTACTCGGGTGATTGGACAAAACTTGGGACTCGTTGAAGTCAATATTCGAGGATCTTTATCCTTCTTCTATTAGAGGCTTCCCAATGCATGGTACAATTCACTGAACAGTACAAAGTCGTCCGTACACCCAATTAGGCCTCAGCTCACTCCGGCCGCTGAGTTAGAGTTGGTAACTACACCGCTTTTTGCTACACTAACATTTAGCGTGTACAGTTTTAATGCGATTGGCCTGCTGCAAGCCTGCACGCGGGTGACAAAAATATTGGATCACCTGACTTGGCGGAGATCCCCCACCAAATTTCTATGTAAATTATCTACTTTTCTTGATAATATATCATCCCCTAATACTTATATATCTTATAAGGATTAGAATACGCCTTATTATACTATTATTCTTTATAATCGCTTTATTAACTAGAAGTCGTACCGTTAAATTATTAAGGATATAGGAATCCCCTTCTCTATAACTTACTATTAGTATATAGAGTACTAGGACGACCTTATAATTAATAAATATTGTTATTATAATAATCCTATTAGACCTAAATACTAAGGTACTCTTCTAAAGATTACTAATTAGTAAGTATAGGAAATAGAGCTTATCCTAGAGGTAAGAGATAATAATTACCTAGTAGAAATAAAGGCTTTAATATAGGAGTAGCTAGGGTATAAAGTAGGCCTAAGTAATATTTTAAGATATATAATTAAAAGATAAATAGGGTTAATAGAATATTATAAATATATTATATATAGGAAGGACTAGTATAATAAAAGCTCTATCAAGAGAAGGGTAGATTTTACTAAGGTAAAATTATACTAATATCTAGCTTTAAAAGACTAGTTCTCTATCCGCTTTTCTAATAAATATTATTTTAGCTAGGAGTTATAAGGTAAATTATAAATAATCTAGAAGCTAGGCTAGAGATATTATTAAGACTATATATAATATATATAAAAGGAGCTTAAAAGTATTTAAGAAAAGAAAAGGTATTATATCTAGGTTATAATTAGTTATAATTTTTAGTTAGATCTAATAGTTTATAATATCCCTAGTAATACTAATAAGAAGATATTAAAGTAGGTATATAAGGATAAGATCTTAGAGCCCGTTATTAAGTTATAATATAAGTAAGTTAGTTAGAGACTAGCTAATCTATTTATACTAGAAGAAGATAGCAACTCTAGTTATAAGATAGCTACGGCGAGTTATATTATTTATAAATAGAAGTAATAATATAGCTTATAAATATATTATAATTATCTATTATTACTAGATCTAGTACTAATAGAAAATACCTAATAAGGACTTAAATAAATACTTTATAAGTACCCCTATTAGGATAATTATATTATAAGAGATTATATTATTTAGGGGTAGGAGGAATATATAACTATTAAGTATATAAATAAGTAGGTAGCTAGTATACCTTAATAACTCCAGGCTATTTTAGATAGTAACGGATAAATAACAGGGTTTTAATAGAGAAAAGTAGATAATTTATATAGAAATTTAGTAGGGAATCTCCGCTAAGTTATTAGTAATCTAATATTTTTATTACCTACGTAGCTTATAAGACCCCGACTATAACCCCGCGTTAAATCTACTTAATTTTATTAGTAAAACCCTACTAAACCTAAGTAACCCTTATATTAGTACTATATTCTTATTATAATATTACTTAAAACCCTTACTATTACCTAAGGCTTTTATATAGCCTATATATTTAGTTATTAGTATTTTTAATACCTTAAAGTACTTACTAGGTAGCCCCTACTACTAGTACCTCTTACTATATTACCTTCGCCGATAAATAGGGTAATACTATTACTACTACTACTATTAATAAAAAGGAGATTAAGAAGTAAAAGAAGGTTAAAGAGTAAGCTTATATTTAAATTTAAAAGAAGGTAGAGTAAAAGAAGTAAATAATTATATAATAACTATAAAAAGAAGAGGCTTATTATTATAAAAAAGAGGAATAATATATTATTAAAATAAAAGTTAAATTAACTTACTTATATTATAAAAAAGAGCCTTTTACTAAGCTTAAAAAAGAGATATAATATTATTAAATTAATAGAGATAAATATAAAGAGTAGTAGGTAAATATAATAATTAAAGAGCTTTTTAATAAGATTAATTTTATTTATAAGTTATACTTACTTTAAACCCTTAAGGTAATAAAGAGGGATAAAGAGTAAAAAAAGAATTTTTATAATTATTCTATTAACATTTATCTAAAAGTAGAGTCTAGTTTATATATTTAATATATATAAGCTAATAAAATTAATAAGTTATTTAAAAAAAAGGAAACTTTAATAGCTATCTATTAAATATTAAAATAATTAATATTTTAAATTAAACTAAATTAATATATTATAAAGTAACTTATTAATAATTAAACTTAAAAGACTTAACTATTAGTAAATAAGAGTTATATAGTTAAAGTAATAAAAGAAGTATTATAACTATTTTTAAATATATCTCTTATAATTATTAGCTAAGCTAGTTTAATAAAGAGTATTTGAAAGGTTAATAGCCTTATTTAATTACTATTTTATTATTATACTAAGACTATTAATTTAAAATAAGCTTATATTACTATTTATAATTATAATAGGTTCTTTAATAATAATAATAATAATAATAATAAAAAGGTTATTATAAGGTAGAAGTACTATAATATAATTTATAATTATAAGGGCTATTACTAAATTAATAATAATAATAAATATTATTAATTATATGCTATATAATATAAGAGGTAGATAAATATAATTATCTTTAATAAAATTATCAAATATAAACTATTATATCTTATTATTAAGTTACTACTTAATTAAAGTTAAAAGGAAAAGGATAAAAAGCCTAGTAAAAATAAATTAATAATAAAATAAATAAGAGAGATAATAACTTAATAAATAAAGTTTAATATTATAAAGAGTATAAAATTTTAAAAGTATTCTAATAATAAAAGAAGGATAGAATGATTTTAATAGGGACTCTTTTAATTTATATAGATTAACTAATTAAGAAAGCTATTAAAGATATTAAGAATAATAAAGTATTAGGGAAGTAGAACTTATTCTACTATTACTAAGCGAAACGTATAAAGTAGAGTATATTCTATATTAAAATTATTAAAATTAAAAGTATAAAGAATACTTTATTATATAATTATATATATTAAACTTCTTAATAGTATTATTTAAAAGCTAAAAAAGTAAATTAAGTTAATTTAAGAAGCTTTAAAAGAAGAAGTATTAATATATTTATAAGCTAGCTAATATAAGAAGAGGTTAATAATAAGGAGGTAAATAATAAAGAAGGATTAAATAATTAAAAAAGATTTTTAAGAATATAATATTTTTAATTATTTATTAATATAAATAGTAAAATTAAGATCTTTATTATTAAATTATTTCTTATTTAAATACTTCTACCTTATTATTAAATATATACTTAGTATTATTATATTTAAAGTACTCTTTTATAAATCTATTATATTTATTATATTTAATAATATACTTTAAGAAGCTCTTAAAATTATTTTAAAAGATAAGGTAAAAGCTTTTAAAATAATATCTTATTTAAGCCTTAATAATACTAAATATAAGCTTAATAAAATTATAATTTAATAAGTAGGGAGGTAAGTATTTGATAAAATAACCCTTTTATTTAATAGCCTTAATAATTTAAGTATTAATATTATATAAAATAATAATACTTTACTTTTAAAGATATTTATTATATAATAATAATAGCTTATTAATAGACTAACTACAAGGAATTAAATTTAGAATTAAATTTATAAAGTTATATAACGCTAAATCTATATAAGGTATAAGCTAGCTGTAAGTAGTTTAGTAATTTAAGTTAATACTAAAAATAACCCCTAAGTACTAAAAAAAAGTTAGTCTACTTTAGACTAACCGCGTCAGGTCGGTACTTCGAACTCGAGTCGGGTTCCTAACTCGACTCTTAGCGAGTTAATATTAAATTCCTGGCCCGAGTATTCAGGTCGGTACTAATAGTTAGTACCGAGTATTCGAGTTAATACTAAGGGGTAGTACCGAGTATCAACCCGAAGTATTGACCCGACTCGCTAAGACTTTTTTCCCTAGTAATATTTTCTGTTTTTAGTAGTATTTCTTACTATATTTTCTATTTTTTTTTCTATTTATTATTATTATTATTACCTAGGGAATTCTTAAAAGTAAATAAAGTAATATAAAAAAGTAATATATATCCCTATAAAGATAAAGACTATTATTAGTTATATTTTCTATTTATAGTAGCGTTTCTTACTATATATAGGATTTACTACTATATTATTAATTATTATTATTATTATTACCTAGGTAATTCTAAAAAGTAAATAAGGTAATGTAAAAAGGTAGTGTATATCCCTAGGGAATCAAGGGGGGTATTTAAATTCTAATTAAAAAAAATCTAAATTTAGAATAGGGGTAATTCTAGAAAAAAATTGGTGTCCCTTACTATTTTATTAGGGGCTTGGCGTCTTGGCGGTACCTTGGCGAGTCGGGTCGGTCTAACCCGACTCGCCAAGGTACCGAGGGCTTTTCGGGTCGGTACCGGAAGTAGGTACCGAGTATTCGGGTCGGTACCTAAACAGGTACCGAGTATTCGGGTCGGTACTAATCCATGGTACTGAAACCCGACTCGACGGTTAGTCTAGTCTACTTATTAATTAGTTAATTAATAATCTTCTTCTCTAAATACTAGCTCTACTAGCCGGAAAGATATGGGATATCCCACGGGATATCCCACGTGGGATGGTATGGGACCGTGGGATAGGATAGGTAAATCAGGTCCTGATCCCATATCTTTATAACGGTATAGGACGGGGATAGGATGGGATTTTTTAGTGGGATAGGTTATTCGTAGGACTAGTTTCTAGGATAGGATATTTTTAGAATATCCTATTATTAGTAAGCATATAACGTAGCATTTTTTTAAAAAATATTCTAGAAATCTTTACTATCTAGAAAGTTATAACTAGAAAGCTAACTAGAAAGCTAATATTTACCTTTCTAGTTAGCTTTCTAGTTATAGCATTCTATATAGTAAAGATTTCTAGATATTCTTAAGATATCCTACTATTAATAAGTATATAATATAATATTTTTAAAAATATTCTAGAAATTATTACTATATAAAATACTATAACTAGAAAGCTAACTAGAAAGCTAACTAGGAAGGTAAATATTAGCTTTCTAGTTAGCTTTCTAGTTATAACTTTTTAGATAGTAAATATTTCTAGAATATTTTTTAAAAAAATACTATATTATATGCTTATTAATAATAGGATATCCTAAAAATATCCTATCCTAGAAACTAGTCCTACGAATAACCTATCCCGTAGAATTATCCTACGAAAACCTATACTATCCTAGAACGGGATAGGACTAAAATCGCTAATCCTATACTATACTATAGGATGGCTAGCTAGACTAATATCCTATACTATCCTATATCTTTCTAGCTACATCGGTAATTCGGGAACCCAGCCCTAGAAGCTTAAGTACTAGTCCGTTTTAGCTTAAACTTTAAAACTAGCCTAGTTTACTATTTTATTAGTAATATATAACGTAATACTTATAATATTTCCTATTCGTGCTAGCACGATAACTCCTAAGTACAAGTCCTCCCGTACGGGCTGGTTGAGCTGCCTAAGCTTCTAGGGCTGGGTTCCTGAATTACTAATATAGTAACTAGCTCTTTTTAATAGTAATATATAGAAGGTAACCTTTTATAGTATATATAAGTATTATAGTAGTAATTACTTATAGGATTAATATATAATTATATTATTAATTATTAGAGAAGCGAAGCCTCTCCTAGATATAAAGTAGCCTAGTAGAAGGCTTCCGCTCTCTATAAGCTAGCTAAGGTAAACTACTAGCTATATATATAATAATACTATTATAAAGAAAAAAAAGTAACGCTTATATTACTACTTAAGTACTAAAAAATAGGTAGTCTAATATTAAAGAATAAATATTAATAATATTATAATTATCTAATTAAGCTATATTTTAGTTCTTATAATAATTATAATAATAATAAATAGTAGTAGTATAAGAGTTACTTGAGTTTAATAGGGTTTTACTAATAAAATTAAATAGGTTTAGCGTGAGGTTATAGTTAGAGTCTTATAGTAGGCTAATTACATTGAAATTACACACGTTAAATCCCCTTCTACCGTATCCAGCCTAGCTGGTAAGCAGTGTGCGAATAGTAAAAGCCTGCGTCGGATTAGTAAAGATGATGTAGCCTAACAGAGTTTAGCCTTGAAATTTTGCCGCTGTCTCGCTCTTCCAAAGCAGCAACAACATAGATTGTTATTGCTATCATTGGGGGAATTGTGCGTGTGCAATTATGCATGGTACCGCTATGGCTCCCAATTCTGGACGAATGAAACGATCCACCTATGCCTTCCTGACCCAGCCAGCTTGCGAACCATGCTAAACAAATTCATAGCTCATCTGTGCCAGCGATGGGACACCATCAGCAGGCTCCTGCTGCCACACCTGTCTGCGGGGCATGCTTATCAATCGCATGGCGTAATACTAGCAACGAATGACCAACCTATTGCCTGGCTCGTCACGTTGACAGAATGGACAAGGCTGAGACGATGGACTTGTGTAGGCGCTACGCCTTTTCCTCCCAGAGTCCAACCTGCCTTTATTTTCATCCTTTCCTTTACCTTCACTTCAACGACGGTAAAGAATTTTTGATCGAAACTCCATGGGATTGCATTGACGGTAGCTGGATCTACTTCAGTATTCCCTCCTGCCTCCTTTCTCTCCTCCAGCCGCCTGTCCAATCAGCCTTCTGAAGTATGTACCATAATCGCACAATGTGTCTGCCAATCTTACAATCTTGCAAGGGATTCCTCATTTGCAGCTAAGAACCGAGTCACAAGCAGCACAGTCCGGCCATTCAAGCTGGGAAATTTCCATCTATCTTGGTTTGGCCGATCTTGCACTTGCACTTGTCCTCAAATCTTTTCAACCTTCATTTGAAACTTTCGGGAAAGCTTACTCTCAATCATGCCGAAAGGTGACCTCAGTTGTCTTTCTATGGACGAAGATGGCACCTACGGCATTTCGACGCTTCATTTTTTGAAACGGCTTATGGAGGTCCTCGATCCTGATACTCCGCCGAAGCCTTGCGAATACTTCGATCTGATCGGTGGAACAAGCATTGGAAGGTTCGTCCAGACTAGATTCATTTACTGCAAGTGTCTCATAAGTACAGTGTACTAGCGATCATGCTGGGCCGGCTTCGCATGACGGTCGATGACTCTATAGAACTCTGCGTCGCTGTCTCTGAAAAGAGGGCTCAGGAGCAGGGGCCCTATGTAGCCTCGACTGACACAGCGCAAGAAAGATCTGACATCGAAGAGCTCGATCAAACAAGGAAGGACACTGTGGTAAGGCAAGGTTCGATCCAGGAGGCCCTGTTAGAAGAGCCTGAGGACACCAATTGTCGATTGTCAGTACAAGATGCGATTCAAGGTAATTTATAGCAGACTGATCGGCAGGCTCTAGATTCGTGTGTGCTGGTAATTGTGACGAAGTGACGCGGCTCAAAAGTTATCGCTCGCCAAACGTTTCTGATTCTACTTTCCAGGAACTTCGAATATGGGAAACACTTTTGAAAGGTTCAGCAGCATCACCTTCTTTCGGCGATGACGTTACTGAAGAGGTGGATAACCCAGTTTATGAGGTCTGGACCAAGGCTCAATCCATATGGCCAACGACTTCACTTGAATCAGATGTCACTTGTCTTGTGTCCATAGGGATGAGCCTTCCTTCGCGAGGAACTTTTACCAATGATCTTGCTACTACTTTCGGTCGGGAAATTGATTTGCTAGAAGATAAATATCGGATGAAAAACAAGGGAAGCCATTATCGGTTCAACGTCATTGACAGCCTGAAAAGCGCTTGCTTGCAGGAGTCTACATTGAGAAATGTCAATACAGCAGCTACAGACCGTTACGTTGACTCGCAGTCCGTTTTCAAGCAGCTGAAGGCATGTGGTCAAAAGCTAAGCGAAAAATCAAGTACGTATTGACCCACGCTCCCACTCTGAGATCAGACTAACAACAATGCTTTTCATCAGACTCCAGTCCATACAAATTACCCTTTCCTATTGATGACCTTCCTTCCAACGATGGTTTTGTAGATCGACCATCGGAGATGGAGCAGCTTGAGAAGCACCTAATCCCTAGTTCACAGACCGTTCAGCGCAAGACTGTTACCCTGATAGGACCTGGTGGGATTGGCAAGACACGGCTTTGTAGTGAGTTTACTAGAAGGCATCAGCACAGATTCGACGGGGTAGTATGGCTGGATGGAGGTAATGAAAGTCGTCTCAAGCAAAGTCTTGCAGCTGTTGCATGCAGGATCCCCAGTTGGCAACTTCCCCAAACATTGCGAACGGAGTCAGGATCTAGCATTAGTAGCGTCGATACCCTTGCGAGCGATGTGCTTGGCTGGCTCAGTGCTCCAGAAAACAACAGGTGGCTCGTCATATTCGACAATGTTAAGATCACGTTGGCCTCGTAAGCTGTCAGTGCGCAGCCTCATTCTGTATCAAATACTAATGGTGATTCACTTAGTATCCTTCCGACAGGTAATCATGGATCTATCATCGTTACCACTCGATCGATTGAGCTAGCGTCGCTCGGGACTCCCCTTATGGTGAACAAACTCGATGACAAGCAGGCCCTTGATATTTGTAACATTCGGTCTCAGCCGGCTCTCTGGGGTAGGCTCCCGTGATATTCATCATAATTTGGGCAATGACTATGATCGCTTACAGAATTTCATAGGACCCGAAGACTGTCAAAACCTTGTCAGCATTCTCGGCCGTATACCTCTGGCAGTCGTTCACGCATCAGCATATATGGAACAGACCAAGACTTCGCCCCTCAAATACATCGCCCTGTATGAGGAACAGTCAAGGCTCTGGTCGGGGGACCGGAAGTTTAAGACGCTCGAAGACAACAAAATTGTCTCTATCACCTGGCGGATATCTTGCCTTGCTGTGCTGCGGAAAAATGAGGCAGCGCTCCAGTTACTTCAATTATTGGCATTCCTTGGTGACAGGAATATCTGCCTCGAGCTCTTTAATCCTTCATATGAGAAGCTCACGGAAATCGGATGTATACCTGAATGGTTTCGTGATGTCGCCGGATGCAGCGCGGCATTTGAACGGACGATGAAGCATCTCCTCGATTTCGCTCTGATTGAGGAAATGAGTGGTTCGTCAAGATATGCCATGCATCCTCTAGATCATGAGGTGGCTTGGTGGTTGCAGACAGAGCATGACAGCAAAGCAAATGGTTGGTTGGCTACGATTATTGCCGGAACAGCAGTGCCGTCAAAGGTTGAGCCGGCGAATGGGCAAATTCTCTGGACTCCAGGAGGATTTTCTAAGAGGCGGCAAGGGCTCCTACACCATATTGACTCTCTCGGCTTGTTCGTATACAGCCAGTCGCCAGGAGTCTTTCCTGATGATTCTGCTCGCCACTCTGCTGAAATTCTGATTTTAGCGAAGTCTTTTTTTCGGCTGGCAGATCTATATCGCGAACAAGGTGTGCTGGGCACTGCGATTGACATGTACACTCAATCACTCCGTGGATTTGAAAAGGCGTTAGGAGAAGAACATGCATTGGCGATCGCAGCACTCAATCGGATAGGCTTATCGTACGCTATAAGGACGCCTTTCCTTGCGAAGGACTGGTTCCAGCGCGCTTTGAAAGCGAGCGAGAAGGTATTGGGACTCGATGACCCAGAGACTCTTGGTATTGCCCTCAATCTCGCGAATAGTTTGTGGTACGAGCCAAGCAAGCTTGAACAAGCCGAGGGGTTGTTCCAACGCGTGCGACGAGGGTATGAGAAGATTCATGGTATTGGCCATATATCAACAATCCAAGTATGCGAGGCCTTAGGGCGTGTCTATGAACGAGAGCAGGAATTTGGTCAAGGGGCACAACGAGATACCCTGGTCATAGCAAATGAGATGTACCGGCAAGCGTTGGAAGGATACGACAACAACCCAGATGTCTGGGCAGGCAAGGAGATGCGAGTACTTCGCACAGCCCACAGCTTAGGTTCCGTCAATTTCAAACAAGGTAAGCTGGGCGAGGCAGAAAAGTTTTATTTGCGAGCGTGGCATGGTTTTCTTCAGATTTACAGGACAGAAGAATCATGTCCATTGGCAGTAGCCTCGGACTTGGGCAAGCTATACCGAAAACAAGGAAATCTGAATAAGGCGGAGCAGATGTATCAACTGGTCTTGCAAGCCAACAGTAAGACACTGGGTGCAGATCATGACACGACACTGGCGACAATTATCACCCTGGGTTTAATTCATGCAGATCAAGGCAACGTCAGTGTAGCAAGAAAGATGTATCGGGAGGCATCACAAGCGCTTGAGAAGAGGTACGGTTCAGGGAACTTGGGAATGTGGCCACTGACCACCACCATGGAATTAATTAAGTTGAGCTCTCAGCAAAGCGAATCAGGCAGACGAGGCGAGGCAGAGGCATTGTACCGTCGTCTCCTTGATGGAGTCAAATTGCTATACGGAGATGAATCCAGACTTACATTGGTTACGATGAAAGGATTTGCCGCTTTCTATCAAGAGCAGGGGAAGCTAGATGAGGCAGAGAAGATGTATCAGTTGGCCCTGCAGAGAACCGAAGAAAGCCTAGGTACCGCGCACCCGTTGGCACAGTCGATAGTCAGAGAATATTGCAACGTGTGTATCAAAACAGGCAATTTCAATGAAGCGGAGAGGTTGCTCCAAAACAGGATACAACTGAGGGAGAAAACATACGATGTGGAGCATTCGCTGACTCTGAAGACGATTCACACCCTAGGCAAAATCTACTTGAAGCAGAATAAGCTGGGAGATGCAGAGCAAACCTATGAACGGGCCTTACAAAGATTCGACAAGGTACAAAGCATCCAGGATAAATCAGTGCTCTCGATAGTTGCAGACTTAGGTAATCTATACCAAAAACAAGGTAAGCTGGACAAAGCAGAGGAAATGCGACAATGGGCGCGACTATCTGGTCACAGCACAGATAGTAACAAAATAGTCAAAGAAGTCCAATCAAACAGAATTGCGATATCTAAACGACCTGAAATGTCTCGAGGTAAGACCACACTTGACACTACGACAAGAAGACCGGGGCTCACCACTCGTGGTCAAACGGATGCTATCGGAGTCGACAGATTTGGACGCACTGCTCTTTACAGAGAGAACTTGACAAACTACAAACATTCGATGGTCAAGGCACACATTTTGTTCAGTGAAGGACGTCGATGCAGAGACAAATACCTAGGGTCCAAACATCTCCCAGACCTTGTATTAGCTATCAATAGTATGCGAGAGGCTATTGAGAAAACCCAACTCCAGTCACCGAAGCGGAAAGCCTGGTCAGAAGATCTCCTGCTTCAACTCAAGGCCAGATATTCAAAAGAAAGAGACCTAGCTGACCTGACCGAAATCATACAAGTCACTCGAGAAGTTCTCAAAGCAACTCCGGAAGATAATATCGTTCGAGCTAATTGGCTACATCAACTAGGGATACAACTTGGCGAGAAATTCAACAGGTTGGGAGCTATCGTGGATCTTGACGAAGCTATCCAATTATTACGAGAAGCAGTCTACTCAATCCCGGAAAGCCGTGTATACGGGTCTGGGTGGCTCAATGAACTTGGTGGACGACTCCGTGAGAAGTTTTCAAGGACAGGAGCTGTAGCTGACCTTGACGAGGCTGTTAAAGTTCAACGTCAGCTCTTAGATGCAACTCCACAGGACAAAGTCATCAACCGAGCCGCTTATCTGGCAACCCTGGGAGATATATTCCACCATAGGTATCAGCAGATAGCAATTCTGGCAGATCTTGAAGAATCCATCAGACTCGGTATAGAAGCTCTTGCCATACGCTCAGAGGACTATCCAAACCGGCCGAACCTGTTGAATGACCTTGGAGATAGGTTCATGACAAGGTATCGGAGAGCGGGGGCGAAGGCCGATTTGGAGGAGTCCAACCGACTAAAACAAGAAGCTCTCGATAAAGCTCCAAAAGACAATCAGAACAGCGTAGGGTGGCTGAATAAAGTTGCTCTCAAACATTACAGTAGGTTCAAACAAACAGGATCAATAGCCGACCTTGATGAGACTCTCCGGTTTGAGCGAGAAGCTATCGCCAAGAGCAAATTCAACTGTCGAGGCCGAGCGAGTCTTTTGTACCAGCACACAGGCCATCTTTACACCAGATCCCTAAGATCCAAAGATTCATCCGACCTCGACGACCTTGTTAGACTTGCACAGGAATGTGTTGATGCAACTCCAGATGGCGATCCTCAACGCGCGAACCGATTTTTCTATCTTGCGCGAAACCTCAAGCATAGATACCTCATTAGGAGAGAGGCTTGCGACCTTCAATCGGCAAATCTGTACTTTCACTCTGCGCTATATGATTCCAATTCGCGTCCTGTCTTCAGAATTTCAGCTGGCAAGAGCGCCTTTTCATGTTGCGTCATCAGCGCCGACTGGGAACGTGCTTATGAAGTGTCAGCTTATACTATTCAGCTCGTTCCTTATTTGGTGAAGAGATCGCTCACAAACTCTGACAAGCAGCATCTACTCAAAGAAATTGTAGGGCTGGCTTCCGACGCAGCCGCAATCTCGTACAAAGCCAACAAAAGCCCGTTTGCTGCGATATCCCTTCTCGAGAAGGGTCGCGGTGTCCTTGCACTATCTCTGGAAGACATGCGCACAGACCTAGAAGACGTACGTAAGAGGTCTCCTGTCTTTGCAGCTGAGTTCATCCGTCTTCGTGACGAGCTCGAGCTGCCGGCTACAGGTTATGACAGCATTTCTGGAGAAGAAATTCAAACAAATCTCTCGCAAGACCAGATTGATCGTCGTCTTGAGGCAGGGCAACGGTTCGATAAATTATTGGAAAGGATTCGTGTACTGATACCGAATTTCCTACGAAACCCAGACAAGAAGCAAATACAAGAAGCCGCGTGCAGTGGACCTATCATTGTTATCAATGTTAGTCAATACCGTTGTGATGCGATAATCGTTGAGCAGCAACGTATACGCTATGTAGCACTGCCCGATCTTAACATTGCAGAGATAAGAATGAGAGCCCAGGGCGATAATTTGAGGGGTAATGAGATTTTAGAGTGGCTCTGGGACACCGTTGCAAAGCCCATCCTGGAGGCCCTCGGATTCACCGGGCGCCCCACTGGTGGATCGTGGCCTCACGTGTGGTGGATTCCTACTGGTCCACTAAGCAAGTTCCCGATTCATGCAGCGGGTCGACACACTAATGGCTCCGATGATACCGTGATTGACAGAGTTATGTCTTCCTACAGTTCAACTGTGAACGCGATCATAAATGGTCAGCGACGTCCCGCACATATACCCTCTTCCACGGACCAGGCCCTCCTTGTAGCTATGGAAAAAACTTCAGGACAGAGTGACCTCCGATTTGCCGCTGAAGAGGTAGAAGGCCTGTCCAAACTTTGCAAATCGATGACCATAGAACCCATTGAACCAGGAAGACGGAGGCAGGACATCGTGTCAAGCTTGAAAGAATGCAAAATATTTCATTTCGCCGGCCATGGTCATACAGACATGGTGGATCCATCACAGAGCTATCTGCTTACAGAGGATTGGAGACAGAAGCCGTTGACCGTGTCCACGCTTCTCGAGATGAATCTCCGCGCCCATTCGCCTTTCCTTGCCTATCTGTCCGCATGCGGTACGGGTCAGCTCAGAAACGAGCGTTTCGTCGACGAAAACATCCACCTCATCAGTGCCTTCCAGCTAGCAGGCTTCCGGCATGTTGTTGGCACTTTGTGGGAGGTCAACGATCAATCTTGCGTGGATATGGCGAGGATTACGTACGAAGAGATTGGCGATGGCGGCATGACCGATGTGTCGATCTGCCTTGGCCTCCATAAAGCTAGTCGAAAGCTTCGAAATTCTTGGCTTGATGGGAAAGCCAAGTCCAGACGTAAACGCATGGCTTTAGCCCAATCGAAGAAGAATGAGCTTCGAAAAAATGGCAAGAAGGCTGATGGTGGAGTTATGCAGAGGGACATCGTTCCAGACGATGACGAAGATGACGAAGAAGACGACGACGACGACGACAGTGGGTTGATGGGGCCTTTGCATTGGGTTCCCTATGTGCACTATGGAGTATGATCCAGAAAGCCGCAAAATGAGCTCCAAGGTGCATCGGTCCTTCGCGGTGCCCCATAAGCCCTTTCTTCTCTATATTCAACCATGAGTGCGATCCCTCAGCGATATGAAACCCTCTGAATGCCCACAAATAGGAAGACGGGGAAGGTTGGGAGCGAGGTTTTGGCGAGTTTTGAAGGGTTGGGGGGGATTACTAGTGTGATTTGGGGGAACTAGGATTTGGGACATCAGTATGTCGATGAACACCCGTGAGTTTCTGTGGGGTTGTCTTTGGCAGGGTGTAGATGAGTTAAGATAGGCCTGGGTGAGGGGGAAAATTTCGGTATAACTACTACTTATTAAATAATGACTTTGCTACGAACTTATCTCCGCAAGATGGCTGAAAGCCATAAAGTCCCAATTAGTACGGTAGTGTACGCGAAAATTGAGTGTGCTCACAGTGCATGAATGGAAAGTCTGAGACAGCTCCGCGCAGAGCGGCAATTTGATCAATTGGCTCTTACATTTGGGTCTGGCCGGACTCATGGTGCAAGTGGCGGGGACACTAGGGGAGATCCCAAATGCTCAAATCGATACTGTCTGATGATGAATAGGCGCTTGCTTCGCGTTCCATGTTCTCAGGATTAGAAGCGGCATCCTCGAATGGTGCTTTCGTTGGAATTCCGCGGCTAAAGGGAAAACGGCCCAAGCGAGTTGAGCCAGGAGAGATTTGGGCATGAGGTCGGATATTTACTTAACGGCCAGAAATACGGGCACAAGACAGAGGCGATTTTACTCGGAGAGACCATTCCGAAAGCTTTTTTCACCCAACCGTCATTCCGGTTGATTTTCTCGTTCCCTGTATCTGTCACTTAGATAATTGGGGAATCCTGGCGCTGGTCGGTGACCGTTGCTCCCAACTCAGGGTGAGGCGGACATATTGCCGGTGCCAGCTGATGAATAGTTGATGGAACGGTTGATTGTCTAGCTATGGACACGTTGGCTATTTGTAGTCCATGCCAAGCATATAGGGCTGATACTGATATCCAACACTCCCCTTCAGTGGAAAGACCTGATATGC
>JAABUN010001488.1_pt1 | contig 51079 bp, 50 predicted proteins | sample 5559311 | NCBI WGS metagenome assembly JAABUN01 (sample SAMN10711877, study PRJNA513370) | rock metagenome | isolation source: Antarctica rocks | place: Antarctica: Victoria Land, Siegfried Peak sud
ACCCTAAAGGTATTATTATAGTAACTCCTCCTAGCCCTAATAGCTAAATATAGGCTAGTTATTAAGTATTTAGATATTATTACGGCCTTCTTAGAATTACTTATTTAAGAAGAAATCTAGGTAGAGTGACCTTATCACTTTACTAATAGTAAATAAGGACACGCCTATAGATTAAATAAAGCTCTATATAGCTTTAAATAAGCTTCTTATAAATAGTATAAAACCCTTTATAAGGTACTTAAGTCTTTAGATTTTAAGTACCTTAAGTATAATTATTATATATTTATTAATACTATTATAAAAGTTATTATTATAGTATATATTAATAACTTACTATTTATAGTATATAATTAGGACTTAATTACCTAGATAAAGAAGGAACTTAATAAGAGGTTTAACTTTAAATATATAGGAGACTTAAAAGATAATTTAAGAATAAATATTATTAGAAATCTAGATAACTATTCTATTTAGATTAATTAAATAAAATATATTAACTAATTATTAAAATAACTAGGTATAGAAAAATATTTACTAGCTAAGTTACTTATAGAATAGGCTAATATTACTATTACTCCTAATAGCTATATAACCTCCTTATCTAAAAGGGAGGCTTATTAGTCCCTTATAAAAGTACTTAATTAGCTAAGTATTATAACTATTAACTAGGCTAGATATTATATATACTATTAATAATCTAAGTCGTTTACTTAATAACCCCACTTTATAATATATAAATATAGTAAAAAGGGTATTATATTATCTATTAGGAATAGTTAATAATAGCCTTATCTATTAACTAGGTAATAATAATAGCCTAGAAGGTTTTACTAACGCGTTATATTATAATAACTATAAGATATCTTATTCTATTAGGGCGTATATCTATAAACTATTTAATAGCCCTATTACCTAGTAATTTAAATTATAAAAGCTAGTAGTAATATCTATATATAAGTCTAAATATATTACTATAATAGAGGTATATAAAGAAGCTCTATATCTAGGCCCTATACTAGAAGAGCTAGGGTATAATAAGGGAGTAGTACTAGTACTCCTAAGTACTAATAACTAGGTAGCTATAAAATTAACTACTAACCTAATTAATTATACTATTATAAAATATATTTAAATAAGATATTATTTAGTCTATTAACTCGTTTCTAAAACTAAAGAAATCCGTCTTAAATAGGTTAATACTAAAGGTTAATATATTAATCTACTAATAAAACCTATCGGCCCTATTAACTTCGGCCTAGCTAGATAATAATTAGGACTAGCTCTAAGTAAAGTATAAGGGTATTTAAATATAGTAGTTAGTAATAGGTAGACTACCTTATTATTACTAATCTAAGAGGGAGTATTAGAAATTAGGCTAGGTTAACCTTAGTAGTTACTAACTAGGACTAGTTAGGGGGCCTTAGTAGACTAGTAGAGATTTCTCGTAATAGTTATTCTATTCTATATAGCTATATCTATCTATTAGTTATTATAATACTATTACACTACACCTAAATCACGTGTATATGACTCATTGACATCATACTATTCAACATCTACTACTTGGTGTAGTACGCTAGTGGACGCTACACATCAAGATACCGGACTAAGCCAAGCCTCAAACCGTGTTCCACATGGCCATGGGGGGCCAATTGGAGGTATCCCGGACAGGCATCGCTCGATTGGGTGGCTTCGAGGCACGCTAGATGGAGATTTTGATATTGGATGTATGAGTGATACGTCCAGACGTCCATGTTTGACGTCTTCGACCAGTACCAAACTATAGGCCTTAGAGCTCTGGGAGGGAGATACAGCGAAAGGGGGGACTCAATCTCGTAACGCTCTTCGAAGCTGTACGATATGGGGCAAGCATTCAGTTGCAGTAGAAGCGACCCTTGATTGACAACGATAACTGTGCTGAAACTTGGACATTTCACTGCGGATACCTACCTACTTACACTGATGGAAGTTAGACGCGCGTCTTAGCGTGTTTTTTCGCGCTACCTCGGCTGCCAAGCCAGAGCTTGGACCACCACAAGCATTTGGCCAGTCGTTCAATTCGTCCTGTACAAAAACACCAAAAAGGCCGGTTAGATTGGTGAGAGAGGCTTATAGTGCTATGCATAACAATTACAAGGAGGCACTATGGGTCAATATCAGGGACGCAGTTTATCTGATGCACACTGAAATCGCCTGAATAAAAGGAAAAGACACAATCATACGCCGAGCAGATGAGCAGTGGTCGTCCATCAGTTGAATCATTGGCGTTGCCAGATAGTCATTGGGATTGTAAAGATCATCTGAATGCAGAGAAGACAGTTCCTATCTGTCCGATGCAAAGACATCCACCTCCAGACTACTTAGGGGGCGGATCATGTATGTTTTATCCACAGGCTCAGTATCTCATACTTGTCAGCATGTAAGGAAAGCGGAAATATTAGAGCATATTTCAAAGACTTAGTAAATATACGATAACGATGGCAGCCGACTACGATGGTCTGCTTAATAGGTATCCCCCATCATCTCGATATATTGCCTATATCCGTCGTCGTCCTCTGAACATCTCCGATATCCACTATCCTCCCGACTGGCTGAATCTTCATCAAATGCCCACACCGCCAATGGCTCAGCGACTACAACCTTTCCAGCAACCAGTGGCATTTCCTGATCCATGGCATTCTTAATGGCCCTCAGTAGCCAGCGAGAGCTCATCCGCTTGCATTCCTCTCTCTCCACCGCCCACAGCATCAAAACAATAAGATCCGGGCTGTACATCTTGGGAATTGTCCTGATCGGCTGTCTGGAATCGGGCTTCAATTCCCAAATATCTTCGTTCCGCTCAGTGGGCGCGACACCGCTAGGTAATGGAAGCATGGGGGTAGTGAGATGAATCATGAAGTGAATAATACTTCCCACAGCATAAACGTCTCCTTTGGGTGCCTTTCTCGGAATCTCCGGGGGCTGCCAAAAGTACGTGCCAGCTGGCTCATGAGTTGCGAAATCGAGACTTGCCGACCCGAAATCAGCAAGAACGACATCCGGATATTCCATACTGTACTGCGAACGACGTACAAAGACGTTCTCGGGTTTAACGTCGCGGTGCACTATGCCATTATTCGTTCGCTGGTCAAAGCCTCGGTGGAGATACTCCAATGCGGACATCAGTTGATGGAAGACCTTCCAGATGAACGGTTCCGGAAAGCGGGCGTTGTGGTCATCGTACCGAACGATAAGGTCATGTAGATCTCCTCCGGAACAGTATTCAAAATGATACTGTACTAGATGGATCTCCTCTAAGATATCATAGCCGTGGAGCTGGATGATGTTCTCATGACGCTTGCCGAGAAGGTCGTGCAGTATCTTCGCTTCAATCGGCTTGCCGTGGACGATCTTTGGATATTGGACGGTTTTGATAACGCGAAGTTGAGAGTCGGTACGGCCTTTCACAAGCGTACAAACTCCTTCGCTATCATTACCGATCTGCTTGATAGCCTCGTACTCCTTAGCGATCGGAGTGTAGCCTCGAGGACGAAGCCTATCGGTCTGGCTTCTTCTGCTTCGATCACTCCATGTGCCACCGTTACACCAGGATGCCTTGGCGGTCCAAGAGTCCTCATCCGACGACTCCCTGTCAAGGTCCAACTTAGCTGGGCACCTCCCTCGCCTCCGACCTAACGAAGGTTTCTCACGCACAAGTGAAAGGTTGACCGCATCCAGAAAATCCGAGAACGTAGACAGATTCTCGACGCTGGCAACAACTGCTTCAATCTTCGCATCTTGAATCTCGGACGGCGAAGAGCGGTCCTCGACAGGGTCTCCCATTGGCGTCACCTGAGGGTGACATACTTCAATCCCGTCAGAGGAGACGACGTACGAGAAAATGTCCTGCTTGACCGTGCCACAACAATTTCGCATTGCCATATCAAAAGGCTTGCTGAGAGCCGTCGGTCTGGGGCTGAAGATCTCGGGGGAGTGTGATGTTTGCGATGACATGATCGCGATATGCGTTGACAGTGTACAATGCAGGTGCAGAAAACACTCAAGTCGTGATCCAGTGTAGCTATATGATATATAGACGACCTGACGAAAGATGGATGACGTGATGGAACAGAGACCAGTGGTGTCAGCAAAAACGTGAGGATTCGCAGCTGAGATATACCGTCCATGAGGAAGAGCGATAAAGACTAAGACTGAGACTGAGACTGAGACCAAGACATTGTCCACCCATCCAACAAACAAAGCACAATTTACTTTAATTCCATAATATAGTCCACAAAGGAGATCTCAGATCGACAACGAGAAAGAGAATCGTCAAGACCGATTGTTCTACAAATTATGAATCGAATGTCTCAATCCGCAACAAAGGCGAATTGTGGAAATGGACAATGGCACCCTCAAACAATCTAGTTCTGAATTTAGGGCGACGAATACATTTTTCGAACGCCTAAATCACTTTCGGCATTTGCGTCACATTTTTCGCTATGCCTACGTCGCGGCATGAGGATACGTAGGTAGCACATGTCTCCGCCGGACTTCGTTCGAGTATCGAGGGTTTAATTATCGTATCGCAGGGTTCTTATGCTAGAGGTCTTTGAATGGATATGATATTGTATAGCTGGCATAGGTTCTTGATGTATGGCCAGATATGTATGTGTGCGGACGTGATTTTGTAAAGGCTATAGCTGAATTGAAGATGCTGCATAGGTAGCAAGAAACGGCACCCCAATTGGAGTTGGATACGGTTCCTATTGAATGAGAAAACATCTGATAGAAATAGATTTCATAAGGAGATATTTATACGAATACATGATAAACAGCTATCAAAAAGCATCACAACCCACACAACCCCCTCAACGCCCTCACCTCCTCCCCCTCCGCCCTCTTCAGCCCATCTCTCGCCTTTCTAAGCTCAAGGTCAGACCAGCACATTAACATACCTTCATCGGTCGTTTGCTGCATAAGCTGTTGGTAGTTTCTGTGGATGGAATGTTCCATGCGTTTGAGGCAGGATGGGCAGTAAGGGGGGCTGGTTGTTTTGTTAGTGGTGCTTTTGTGGGTGGAGGATGTGGTGGAGGAGGAGGATGAGGAGGGAGGAGTGCAGGTGCGACACATGGTTTTTTGGGTGGGGGTTGGATTTTGAGGGGGATGGGGGATTTGGGTTTTGATGGGGATGGGGGATTTGGGTTTCTTGTGATGATGGGGGAAGGGGTATGAAAATTGATAGCTTTGCAAGTTGGTAGATATATTGAATGTGTTATAGCTGGTGGATCATTGTCATTGCGTGTTCTTTGTCGGATTTTTATCAATGGACGTAAGGATATCTTTGTCTATGGAATGTCAACGTCTGCCAACAAGGCCAGATCCGATTTATTGTCAAGAGCCTTCTTCTTATGCCAAGTGATATTGGTACCGGTCAGACGAGTATGGAGGTCCTACACGAATCAGGAGTCCTAGGCCAGCTGACTGTACAATACAAAGGTTGTAATTGCAGGCTGTTGGTACGCCATCAGTGATTCCAGATTTTGGTCTACTGGCAGCGACTTTCGATAAAGGCGAGGCAGAGGTATACTCTTTTATTGTAGGCTAGACTGCTCATCTTCTAAGCTGACGGAGGCTGATTCCCCCAGCCCTTGCTAGGTGTGACATGCTGTCAAGACGATGCAATACTTTGCCTCTTCACCGAAATCCGTGTCGGCGAGGGCATTGTTTGAGGTATGCGCTTACAGAGTGCCCTCGAATCAGGTCCCAAGTTTGAAACAATCCTAGTGTAGGAACCGAGATCTTGAGACTTCCGAGCCAGGTACAGCCGCAGATGCAGAATATTAAGCGGCTCGAAACTTCACCTCAAACAAGACGTTTCAGCTGTCGGATAACACTTGTCAGACTCTAGAAGGCGGTGTTAGAAGCATTTCGTGGCGCATCCCTACAATGTTTCTAAAGAGGACTTCTGAGCGACTTCGAAGCGACACGTAACGGCTGGGAAAGTAACGTAACGAACTCCTTGTGGTACAGGCGTTCCTAAATAGTCCAACCTGGGTGTAGCATGTTCTTCCCTTGTAGTAGGTGACTTTGTAATGAAGGGTCGTGACTCTCACTGTTTGACTTGGCTGTTTCCTATATAGACAGCAAAATATGCTGCCACAATCTTCTCCGTCCAGCCCATAGACATCATCCCGCCTTGCATGCACACAGAATAATTTTCAAGAAAGACCAAGTCGGAAATCATGTTCCGTATCACCAATTTCGCAGCCGTTGGCATGTTCATGACCACGCTGATCCTCTCAATTACAGCATCACCTACCCGGGTAGCTCAAACACCATATGTCAGTCGATCGGCTCTTGCGCTCTTCCTAGTCTTGTATTAACAGAGATATAGCATTTGATCTGCACATACGACGGCGGAGATACTTTTGCGGCTTACGGTGACTCGAACATCGATCGTGATGCGACCTTATTTTGTAGTAGTCCTGCGGCAGCTCTCGGCTGCAAGATGGACAGTGTGGTCAAGACCAACCAAGACGCTGTGACCTTCCCCTCGTGCTCAAAGTATGTATCATCCTGCGAATGTTTTCATGCTGTGTATCTCCGGCAAGCAAGGGGGAGTAATTCTCCAGACACCCGAATCTAGTCTTGAAAGGTCAACGCTGATTCTTATGCTCCAACAGATGTCATTGTCAAGGTCCACTACCCTGAGCCATGAATTTCGCACAGGGTGCATCATTGATAGGACCTTGGTTGCAGAAAGCTGGGCCGAAAAGCGGGGCTTCCATCCGGGTGGGCGCGTTGATGGTCATCACGAGAGGAGATAGTGAGTACCATACGGAGGTACCAGCTGTATATTGATGTTGCTTGCCGATATTGGCTGTGACACCTACGATCCGTGTGGGGCCTCTGGTCTTCAAACCGGCACAGTGGCAGGCATGCTATCGAGAATGATGATAAAACGGGGTGGTACGATTGCAGCGGCGGTAACGCATAGAAGTTGAACTTGAAGATGAAGACGAAGGATTGAGACACTGGATTCGTGAAGAGCTTGTAGGAGACTTGATGCCAAGAGATGAACCGCCTAACGCCGCGCTAGCTGGAGTAGCCAATCAGACATTGGCCCTGAGTTTGGAAGGCATTTGGGACCTCAGTTCGACTTCATCGAGACAGCCTCTTGACTTTCGATCTCTACATTCTTCAGGTCCAGCCCATTACAAAATGCAAAGATCACTCGAACTCCTCGGCATGGCCTACGTAGATAGACCTCACATACTTTTCAGTCTATCCGTCTTGGTATCCGCATATTGGTTCTACATTTACGTGCAACGGCGGCGTCAATATCAAGTAAGCTGTGTAGACCGACAACTCAACAACGAGATCTGACTCGATGTAAAGGCCGATCAAGCATTCGGTGCGCAACATGGTTGTCAAGAAATGGCTGTAGACTACCCTGTCAAGTGGCCACTCGGACTCGATGTGCTCAAAGCACAATACAAAGCCAACACAGATCAACGTCTTCTCGCATACCAGCAACCGACTATAGATACCTTAGGACCTAATTTCATGATGAAGTTGTTAGGAAACGTGGGATATACGACAATGGATCCAGAGAATGTTGAGGCCATTCTCTCATCCAAATTTGCAGGTATGCTCTTATCCCGTGATTCTACGCACTGCATGGTCATCCAAGTTTAACTATCCCAAGATTTCGGCATGGGCTCTCGACGCGGTGCCATGTTCCCTTTCATCGGAGAGGGGATATTCACACAAGACGGGCCTCAATGGAAGCATTCTCGCGATTTGCTGCGTCGTCCATTTCTCAAAACTCATTATCAGGATCTCAGGCACTTTGATGAACCTGTGGACAGGCTCCTTGCCACCCTCTCCTCTTCCGATGGCATTGTTGACCTACAACCACTGCTCTTTAGCTACACTTTAGCCACCACCACATCGCTCATCTTCGGTCAGCCTATAGATACCTTCAAGGCGACGGAACATGATACATTCGCTCGTTGCTTTGATTACGCATCGCTGGTAAGCTCGTACCGAGCGCGTCTTCAGGATTTTCACTGGGCATATTCCCCTCCAAAGTTCAAGAGTTCTTGTCAGACGGTCAAAGCTTTTGCGAGCATTTTCGTCAATCGAGCCTTGCGAGACAAAGACAAGGACTTGAGTGGACAAGACTCCGATCGTTATGCTTTCATTCAGGATCTTCACGACGAACTCAAAGATTCAAAGCTTGTTCGTGATCAGCTTGTGAACGTTTTACTGGCGGGCAGGGATACCACGGCTTGTCTTCTGTCGTGGACATTGTAAGAACATCTCGACGAAATACAAAGTGCTTTGCCTTCCTTCGAGAGCAGACTAACATGATCCCAGCTTCCTCCTAGTCCGCCATCCGTCAACTCTAGACCGTCTTCGCAACGAGATTCGATTAGTTGTAGGAGACGATGGGGAAATGAATAGGGTTCACATCCAGAAGATGCTCTACCTCAGGTGTATATTGAACGAGAGTAGGTACCGCGCTGTTCAGACCGCGCTAGTCGACTGATCTATCTAGCTCTCCGTCTCTATCCCCCCATCCCAATCAACGTCCGCATTGCTCAGAAGACCACCGTCATCCCGCACGGCGGCGGTCCACATGGCACCTCTCCGGTCCTCGTCCGTAAAGGTACAGGCATCGGCTTCATAGCATACTACATGCACCGACGGAAAGATCTGTATGGCGATGACGCAATGGATTACCGGCCTGAGCGATGGGAGAACGATAACCTAGCCAACATTGGATATGGCTATCTGCCCTTCCACGGCGGGCCTAGGCTGTGTCTTGGCCGTGAGTTACCCCATCCCACCATAGGTGCCGAAATACATTGATCAGCGTTGATAAACAATAGAGGACTTTGCGTTGACAGAAGCGTCTTACGCCGTCGTTCGCATTCTGCAGGCGTTTCCGAACCTCAGACTGCCGCCAAATTACCCAATCGTGCCAATCGGTCTGGAGAAGCAGAATCTTTCAATATTTCTCTCAAGTGCAGATGGCTGCAAAGTGCTGGTACACTGACAACATGTGGCGCTCCTGGAAGCGTGAGAGGATGCCACATTGAGACCCAACGCGATTACCCGAAAACATACTACTTCCCGCAGGTCGATGCCGTTTTGGGAAGAGCAAATCCGAACCACTAATGGCAATCGAGAATAAGAAGACCACTGCTCACGGCCGAGACTTGCTACATACGAAATCTCGACACCTATCCAACCCGCTGCGTAATGAGAGAAAGCTTCATGACACGTGGCAGTATGTCCTAGGATCCGACCCAAGCTAGCGTGACACACATTGTAGAAGCACGGCACCACCTATGATCTCGTAGGTGAGAAATTTCCGTAAACTGCCGCTGCTCATCACATCAAGGGCGAGAATGTGTAGGCACACACGGACAGAACCGTCTAACATCATCAATCGTCCCGGGCAGCCCTCCAAATGACCGTTGAATTCAGGCTCCCCTCCAACCAAAACCCGTGAACTAGCAGTACTGACCCAGCATACCTACAACCAGCGAGCTCATTCCCCGAATGGCATGGGTATCGGATGCGCTTACTCGAAATAGACGAACGACTTATCGCTCAAAGACCATCCCAGAAAACCTCATAAAGGAATCCAGGGCCAACGAACATAAGAGGAGAGAAGCTCTCTTCGAATACCATGTTTGCGGAAATTCTTGTGGAAACAATGATGTTGAGGGTCTCAAGAATACCGATGGCGACTTACCTTATAAAAAGAGCTGCTTAGGGAACAGTAGCTCATAGGGTCGCAGTTTACGCAGGAGAAGAGATCTTCAGACCTTTGCGTCTATATTTCCATGCACGCCCATAGAGCGAGTAAGTACCTTAGGAAAGAAGATCCACCGACCAACAACGGCTAGCGCTGCAGAAGACTGCCACAAAGTCAAGTCCACACGCTCATCCTCTCACTCAGCACCAGATCCCCAATCCTATCTTATTTTACAGACAGTGTCTGAAAATGGGGGTGTAGACCATTATGCTACGTACTCCTAACGGGCTTGGGAAGACAAATGCCTGATCTACGCTCTGGCATGCTACACTGCAATGTACAGTAAAGTAACAAGGTCGTAGATCTCGAATTGCTCGCCCCCAAGGTATGATTGCTCGGAGCGAAGGGGAATCGTAGCGGATAAAGGGACGCTCTCACGCGAGGCATGGATAGTCATGCGATGGCAGTATGGCATCGAGGATTGAGAAGAGCGAGTCGTAAAGAAGTGGGCTGGATAAACGCAGTTGCTATAGAGTAAGGGTTGATGCGATTACGGTAGTATGTATCAGTATAATCGGCGCTGTTGTATCCGATACGTTCACAGACCTGGGGCACAAAGCTTTCTTATAAGGTATCAGAGTAAATGGCATTCTTGATAGCAAGACTATTGAAAGATCTGAAGACGGTTGGTTGTGTTACAAAGGCTTTGGCGCTGAAGAGGATATGCTAGAGCTTCTTCATTTTCTTCCTCTCAGCAACAGCGCGTCCGAAGCTCTTTGCGGTCCTGAAGCCGTTGCGTTCTTTGCCGACCTGGAGGTATAGATCTACATCATCGTCTTCGGGAGAGCAGGTTGGTGCTTGCTGCTGGGTTGGATGCATATGGTCATTTTCGCTGCCCGTGGAGTTTTCGCTCGGAATCTCTGCGTTGTTTGTCGATACCTTGCTGCTTCGACAGGAGGCCATGGTTTTATCATATGAGCGAGCGATTTTCGACTGGCTCGCTTCTTGGGTTTTTCGCCTCACTGGCCTTACCAGATTCTCTTTGTCGTCATCTAGCACTGGAAGAGGACGCTTGTCACGCTCCAACACATGGCTGGAAGCGCGCTCTGCTGCTGCTGGACCCGAGAAGTAAGGACTTATATGTTCTTCGTTCCGCGTCATCTGTGTAGGGCTGGGTTGAGACGTTTTTGGCCTTGGCTGCAATGAAGGAGGCGGAGGCATTGCATGTAACTAGGGAACAATTAGTCCAGCACGAGCTAAACCTTTCGTAGGCATACATCGATCTCTTTTCGGACTTCCATAAAAACATTCAGATCTTCTTGGAAATCTTGTGCTGCTCGTGTTGGCATCCAGCCTTTGATGATGTCCTGATACTGTTCTTCGAACTGCTTCCCACCATCGCCACATGTAAACCATTCATGTGCTAATGCTTGCCTTACTGTAGCTCTCCTTGCCTCGTCCAGGACTAGGAGTCGCTTGATGAAGTCTTTTGCTTGATGATCTACGTCAATCCACAATAGGCCGTAATCTAACGCATCAAGATTACACTTGGAGGCAGCTTCGAGGATGGCTAGCGCCGAGTCTTGTCGAACCTCCAGGTCCTGTGAGTCGGCGAAGTAGGATCTTCCTAAGAAAAGCGTTGTAGTCAAAGCACCAACGCTCCACATATCGGCACTGACTGTATATCCTACTTCCTTTGCGCAGGGGTTCAGGCCATGAACCTCGCTATGCAAACCGTTAGCCTCTACCGTAATTGCGCTGAGGCTTGACGCTCACGGAGCGACATAATCCGCTGTCCCAACCCAAGATTGCATGCGTGACATGGGAGCCTTCATAGATTGACCGAAATCCGTCAGGATGACTCGTGCACCAGCAGCTGGGAATGACATCAAGACGTTTTCTGGCTTGAGGTCTCTATGTGCGATCTTGAGTCCGTGGAGATGTTTCAGAGCTTTGAGAATCTGGTAAACGATCGTAGAAGCTTCGGCGTTGGCGAGAGGTCCGTTCTTCTGATCGACGTAAGACCTAAGGTCCCCACCTGCGATCAAATCCTCGATTATGTATCTAACGTAGTTTAGACCTGGTCACGAATTGGGGATGCTCCGCATACATGTTGCTTTCCGTGTGGAACACGCGCTCGATATGTATGATGTTTGGCTGTAGAGCTCCTTAGAGTGAGTTGCGTGACCATGAAAACAAATGTCTTACATGAGTGATATCCTTAATCAAATTGACTTCTCGCCATAGCTTTGAGGCAAGATTCTTATCATTAGCTCGCCTGTGTCCTATCAAGCTCACTATCTTGCATGCAACTTGACAAGATCTAAAGCGGTCCACAGCCATTAGCACTCTTCCGAAGGCCCCGGCACCTAGTTGATGATCCGTGATGCGGTATAGATTCTTGAATGACTATGACAGGTGAGCCGGAACCCAAGTTATGTCAATCGAAATCAGTGCTTACATCCATTTCTTTCTTCTGTACTTGTGTATACCCAGCATCCAATTTGAAATTAATCGGCTTTGAGATGGCTGCAGCGCCAAAGGTGAAGCAAGTACTATCACAGATCCTGACTTTGTCTCCATCAGTGAGGAGAACAGCATGTCCTCGGCCAATGACCGCTTCTTCGTTGCGGGTTTCACTCTTGTAGATCCAACGAGACCCATTAGTCGAGAGATCTTGTGCGTAAACAAATGCTTGGCGTGGCTCATCATTGTACATTATCGAATAGATCTTGAGATGGTGGTTCGATACTGACGGTTCATCAATAACGATTTGGCTAGACCTCTCAGCAACGTCGGCGATGCGAACTGTAAAGAGACGTACCAGCTCTTTGCGTCCCTTCCTATGAGGACAATATCGTTTTCACGGATGACATGATCGCTCATGTCTATTAATGATTCAGAGGAACCATCGTTTGGCTTCGATGGCCATAGAGCTCACTCAATGGATCACTGTCTTCATCACCTGTCCTCGTCAACCACCCAAGCACAGAATGAATATTTTGTGACAGCATCTTGGAAATATGGAATGATAGCAAAGCCAAAGTCTGCGAGGGGCTGTAATAGCGAGTAGATTGGATGATATGGAAGGGTTTATTGGAGACGGAGACCAAATGAACGAGAAGACTAGCTTATGTATAGGTACAAGAGAACCCTCTTCAGCAAGCATGACGGATACTAAACCAGGACGCAGCTGTGTCTGAGCTGCTCTCCAGTCCAAAGTCCTCCTCATCAAGCCCCATCAACAGCAACGTCACCCACCACATGGGGAGGGAAAGAAGATGATTGAGTGCAGAAAAGAAAGACTTGGCAGGGTGAGCTACGCTAGTACCAGGAAGCACTAGTGAGTCAAGCGAACACGCACAAAGTTGAGCTCTCCACTCCAGCTCCACCTGTTCCACCAGCATCAACCTCATCTTCAACAACGTGTAAGTATCCTCTACTCTCATGACTATCCCTTTATGTGCTGAAGCTAGTGCATCTCTGTCAATGCAATGCTAGCGGGGTATCTCCGAAAGGCTGGCTGACCCGCTGTTTCCATCAGTTCACCTAGTTGTTGACCATGAGAGCGAAGTGGAGGAAGAAGCGCGTCCGACGCCTCAAGCGTAAGAGAAGAAAGACGAGAGCCCGCAGGTATGTTCCAACCTCCAATTGGCAGCTTCAACAGCTCCTGTCTGTGTCTTTGATTACGCTGACGGTCGTCTGCTTCACAGCAAGTAAACACACATCTACTCGATCTACGCTCCCACCTCCTCTACAGCTCGTCACCACCAACTACCATACACATCCAATGATAAAAGTGACATACCACCGACCGCGTACCATGATGCATGATTATACAAATCCGGAGGCACGAGAGGGTATGGGGTGTGCCGAGGACGGATTGCAGGAGAGAACGGGGGCGCGTCAAATTCTTTGTCGAGCAGCGAATGGGTGTTCTTGCATACGAGATGCTGTTGCTTGATCGAGTGGCCTGAGAAGGGAAGGTCTACCACAGCATAGCAAATGTTACTAGCACGCAATGAAAAGAGAGACTCGCTTCTTGTCACGATGCTTTGATATGGTGTGATTTCATATACAATGGTCGGCTTTTGGAAGCATGTCTTCCGCCATGCCGTTATACAACAATGATCTCCTGCGTCCTTCCAACACCACGCTATGCATATCGGAACGATTATGTTCGTTGAGCACATCAGAACCTGATTTCATAGCTCCCTGCTCTTGTCATATATCGAACCCATTTCACACTTCCATAATTACTTTTCTCAAAGACTTTCAGATACCGTACCAACAAGCCAGAACTCGTGAACATCAACAAGCTAAAACTCAAACTTAACGGCGGCCTACTCCATGCCTTCTGATTCGTCATGCTCGTCAAACTTGCCTCAGCGGAAAGCACGAACTCGCTTTGCCCTGTAAAGCGTGGGATCTTCCAGACGATGTTATTCTGTTCAGGCTCATATTTGGCTTTGCCTTGGGTCACCCTTTCGGTAATACGAGCAGCGTTCAAGGGTGTAGGAACGCGAACGACGACGTTCGTAGCGAAGAGCTTGCTGCCGTAGTTGGCTTTTATCGCTATGCTGTATTCAACCTTGGACTTTCCAATCTCGTTAACGATAGCATGGACCTTGAAAGGTAGATTGACGTTCTCCGTGGCTCTGTACCGCATGAGTTCGAATTCGCCATCAGGCGGTACAAACGAAATGATTCGGTCTGCGTCAAATTTACCCAGCTTGACACATTGGTGGAATTGGCAGTCTTCCAGCGTCACGCTGCCTGCTGCTGCTTTTGTGGCTTTTGTACCAGCCGTGTTACCTGAGGGCGCCGAGAGGCTGTCGCCATCCAAGAGTAGTCGATCGTTGAGACCAAACTTGCACTCCGGAGTGCCGGAAAGATAGGCTCTCATCACGATCTGACCATTGACGTCTGCTCTGAGGACTGTGCCTGTCGCTGACATAAGGAGATTCACATCTTCTATTACATCCACAAAGGCCTCGTTCTTCCTATAACGTATGTCTGACCGGCGCCATGACAGAGCCCCTGTAGCTTGCATTGTGATCCTAGAGGAATCTTCCATTGTCCGCTCCGACTTAACGCCCTCTGTGGTAATATACATCTTCAGCGTATCCGTCTCCGTGTTCTGAGGGTACCCAAAGTCCAGTATTTCTGCCATTACACATGAGCTACCAGGTCACACTTGGAACCGATTGTTCAAAGTATTGACTCACCGTCCAGCAACTCATATACAAGAACAAAATTGTTCTTCACGGCCTCCTCATCGAATTTCCCAAAATACCCCCTCCCCAAACCCACCAATCTGTAGAGGAATTCAAACACAAGCGCTGCATTGGCATTGCTCTTCGTTATCGCCAGTAAGTATATGTTCTCATGTTTGACATGGCTGAAGGTTGTGGAGCCGAGTGTGAGGATCGGAGAGCGGACTTGAGAATTGGAGATGACTTGGATGCGAAAGACGTCGGCAAGGCGGGGGCGGCAGTCGTTGCGAAAGGCCCGAAAGATGAGATTCTCGCCTTTTTGGTTGAAGATGAGGATCCCGGAGAGCATAGTAAAATATGGTACGGAGCAGGGTGTAGGTAGATAGGACTTGGCATGATGGGCTAGAATATTCGAGGTAGTGAACTACGCTAGTCTAACACTCTCATCAAATCGACCAAGGCATCTCGTTTCGGTAGATCTGGAGCTTTGTTGAAAAACACATCTCTCCCCAGTGGTATCATATTCGAACCTCGGTCAATCGCTGCTATGGAACCTCTGAACAAGTCCAATGGCCTTACCCAAAGACAAATAGGACACTCAGACGAACCTCCCGAATCAGATCAGAGCCTTTAATTAGACGGCCTCTCCATATCTTAGCCCCTCTCCTTCTTCGCCGGTACACCGCTCCTTCCGTCTCCTCTTGGGTCCGTTCACGACGTCAGCTTCCTCATGCACTCTCCAAGTGAAGAAAGCAGCTACGAGCGCTGCCAAGCCTCCAAATCTAAGAACCCAAGCCACGCTCCAATCGTACGGTTGTCCCCTCGGTTTCTGTGCCAACTTGAAGATAGCGGACGACACGAGTGTCGCGACGATTTGAGGGGCCGCAACCGCAACATTATGGAGGCCGAGTATGACACCTGCTTGGTCGTCTTGCTTGCCGTCAACAATATCTTCACCATCAAGGTTGATCCGACCTCTGTTGAAAGTACCGCGTTTCCGGGCCTCGGAATCGCGCTTCGATATCTCGGCGGAGATTAACGCAAAGGGCGCCCAGAGAGTTAGCGCCCATGGTACGCCCACAAAAGCTGTCAAAACCGTGGCCTGTTTGGCTGTTCGGATGAAGAAAGTGGAAGCCATGCAAAGAGCAAAGACAATGTGTGCGAGCATCCAAGCGCGACGAAGGGTGAGCCAGGGAATCTGAACTAGATCAAGGACGTGTGCCAGGCGGGCGTGAAGATTAGCGCTCGGGCTTGGTGCGGGAGGAAAGAATGAGGACATGGAAGCGGAGAGTGTGCCTGGAGTTCCCGGTGTGTGGTGGGCAGATGATGGGGTCTTAACGGTCGGTTCCGGAGGGCGATAGGAGGGGACGACCAGGAAAGGCAGCAGCATATTGGCGGCGAACGATGTGATTGCGAAAATCAAGAGGGCGAACGTGGCCTTGCGCGTTGCGTCTTCCCAGGCTTGGTCAACCTCATCGGGAGTGAGGTTGGGGTTCGCAGCAAAGTGAGGATTTACTTCGAGTTGGCCAATATACGTCGTCATGTAAAAGAGGAAGCCAAACCAACCGATCCAGTTGAAGAATTGAACCTCGCATACTCTGCGGATTTGAGGCGGGAGGCGGACAATGGAGCTGAAGACTTGACGGAAGAAAGAAACAACGCCTAAGGATGTCTCGGGAGGAGGGCCTTCTAGGCGAGGATCGCGTTCGCGAATGTAGAGACATGTAATAGTGACTGTCCCGCAGAGAGCGATGCAGGCGATCGAGCAAAGTACTTGGAACTGGGTATTTCCAAGCCATGGCAAGATGGATGGGAGATGGACATAACCAGAAAGGTATCCAAGAATGTTGCCTACGCCAGTTATCCGGCCCGCCCAGGCATTAGCATCTTCCTGTTGATGCGTTGGCGCATTGTCTACGATGAATGCACGTACGCCTGCTTGAACTGTGACATGTAAGTGAAAAGGATGGAGCTTGTGAGGCTGAATGTTTACCCGTGTTTATCGCAAAGTCTAGTATGTAGATGCAAACTACTGCCCAGATCATGGAACATACTCGAACGCCATGTGACTCCGGATCGGCTCCGAAAAGCCCAAGAGATCCGTGGACAATTTCTCTTGTCCATGCTAGAGCCACTAGAGAGGCTGCCGTGGCAAAGGCGCCCGAGAGCATGAACGGTACCCTTTTTCCATATTTGATGCGGCAATTGTCGCTTCGAATACCGACGTACGGCTGGACTAGTGTACCAGACAGAGGCCCAGCGATCCACACAAAAGCTAGTAAGGCCTTACTCATTCCTAGAGACAGGAGATATGGCTGTGCGAGAGCAATCGGTCAGTTGGGGCACCACGACCATGAGCAGGGTATGTACCGATCCATATGACAATTCGGTTGCCCATGCTATCTGCAAACTGCATCCAACCGTTCGTTAGTACCCATGATTTTCCTTGGTGATTTCACAAGGGTTCGGGCGAGTACTTCTCACCCTCCAATACTTAAAGTCAGTATGAAGAGATAAAACACGCTCTTCGACTGCTCTTCTTGTCCCTCACTCCAATCTAACAGCTGTGTGGGTGTGTCATGGTCTTCAAGAGCGCGTGCGCCCTGAGATGCGACGGGCGACAAGAGAGGTGAGCTCTCATTCAGGTCCAAGGAATGCGCTTCTCGTTCATGATCTTTCGTAGAGCCCGAGGATGCGGGTGGATAACCCCCGCCTGTCCGTTGCTTTCGTGAATGGTTGCCCGACGATTTGAACCCAGTCTGCGAGGTTGGTCCATTGCCGGCCATCAAAATTGGGATATCTAAAAGCGTTCAAGGTGGAGCTGGTGCGGAAGTGGAAATTGTGGGGGTCGGATCTTGTTTGCTTTCGACTTTTTGACGGTCTCGAGGATCAGGATATCGATGTAACGGAATCAGAGGACATATGACTCATGGTGTTGCGTATGCCGCCATCATCTGTGTTCCTCCTAGGCAGAAATGGGGCTGAATGACCAAGTCAGCTACCTAGCTCAGATGAAGGTCCCCCGGACCACTCGATAAAATGACAGGATGTAGTAAAGTAATTCGCCGAAGCGAAGTTGAGTAGGATGAGATATGTCTTTCGGATCTCTGTCTGTGATTTTGTTGTAGGATGCTGTGCTAATTGTAGGTCTACACCAAAGGCACACGCGGTGACTGCGGCTTTGAAACCTGACGTTGGATCGGCGGGAGCCGGTAAAACCGTTGCACTAATGGAGATCATGCTTGGCCACTTTATCCTTCTCCTGTGGACATCCAAGCCCTGCAACTTCGTCATGCTTTCTCTGGAATGATATATTTGATACACAGAGTAAGGACGGAGCAAAGACGGAGTATATACTCATTAAAAGGAGGAGCGAGCACTGGGGTAATGAGGTAAGGTAGATCAAGCTTTGAGGGACATACATTATGCATAACTAATCCCAATCAGGGGTTGCCTCATGTGGCTTTCGCGATATACGCCTAGCGTATTCTAACCTAAAAGTGTCTCCAGGCGCTGCCTTTACTACTGTAGAATGTTGAAGCTCTTTAACGTTTCTGATAATCCGTAATTATTCTGCTGCTCAAGATTACTGAATGTCTGTCAGCAACAGTCGCATGTGCTCATCGAAGAGGCAGCCTGCTGCTCTCCCTACCTCCCAGGCATGGCTTCTCTCATAGACAGCACGGTCTTCGAGCTCTTGAGTATGGACGACCCCGGCTCCGTGCTCCATGTTACATGCTAAAGGGTGCATTCTGCAGAGCGAGAGTCCGAAGATGCCGACTCTGGAGATGGTGAGTGGCCCATCGCATTCTGCCACAAATGACGCTTGATCTCACGCGAGCATATTGTTAGATCCAAAAGCTGGCGAACAAGAGATCTATTCTTCATGGGCCCTTTTCATTCTGATATCGCTCCTTATTGTTGCGCTCTTCGCGAGCTACATGCTGCAACACAAGAAAATTCAGGCTGTACACGAGACTGTCCTATCAATCTTCGCAGGTATGGAACCTTCGATGATGACAAAGCGCCAGGTTCACTGAATTATCACGCAGGCATGGCAGCCGGACTGGTTATCAAATTCACGGAAGGGACTTTCATCCAGGATTTTGTCGGCTTCAACTATCAATTCTTTTTCAATCTCCTCCTCCCTCCCATCATTCTTGCTTCTGGATACGAATTACATCAGGCCAATTTCTTTCGGAATATAGGCACAATATTGACATTCGCATTCGTCGGGACGCTCATATCTGCGGTTGTTTTGGGGTTGTTTCTGTGGCTGTGGACGCGGATACCACTCGATGTGTTTCAGATATCGTTTATCGAGGCAATTTCTGTGGGGGCTACGCTATCTGCAACAGATCCAGTCACTATCCTCGCCATTTTCAATACATATAAAGTCGATCCGAAACTTTATACCGTGATATTTGGAGAGTCCATACTGAATGACGCCATCGCGATTGTCATATTCGACACTGCTCAACGATACAATTTGGACGGCAACGAAGGGGCAACTCTAACTATTGCCAGCTTTTTCGAAGCCATCGGCATCTTCTTTTTAGTTTTCTTTGGGAGTCTCTTGTTTGGCATTGCTGTGGGTATTGGGACCGCACTCCTACTAAAATTCACTCTTGTTCGCCGCTTTCCTAAGATCGAGAGCTGCCTGATCATCCTGATTGCATATGCAAGCTATTACTTCGCTAATGGAGCACATATGTCTGGTAGGTACTGGCAATAGTCCCGTAAAACCTCATGTCAAAGCAAATCTGACGACCCGGCAGGCATTGTCAGCCTCCTCTTCTGTGGTATTACTCTGAAGCATTACGCATATTATAACATGTCACGACGCACACAATTGACAACAAAATACATGTTTTCGGCATTAGCACAGCTTTCCGAAAACTTCATCTTTATCTACCTGGGGCTTACATTATTCACCAAAGACACGCTATATTTCAAGCCACTGTTCATATTAATCACCGTCATTGGCATTTGTGCCGCTAGGTGGTGCGCAGTTTTCCCTCTCTCCAAGGCAATCAATTGGTTCATCCGCTATCGCGCCAAGCGGCGTGGCATGGATGTAGCTGACGAGCTACCATACGCATATCAAGTCATGCTCTTTTGGGCGGGGTTGCGCGGTGCTGTGGGTGTTGCATTAGCTGCGGGCTTGACAGGAAAAAACGGTCCGACCTTACAGGCAACAGTGCTTGTGGTGGTAGTACTGACTGTCATCATCTTTGGTGGCACTACAGCGCGTATGTTGGAGATCATGGGCATACGGACAGGTGTGGTAGAAGAGGTGGATTCGGACGACGAGTTCGATATTGAGACAGCTACCAATGGAACATACTACAAGAGCACCGGAGCAGGCCTCGGGAGCAATGGCGCTCGGTTTAACAAAGCTGGGCTTCGTATCAACAGGGGCACTGACTCGGCCCAAGGTAGCTATAGTAGCGGTACACCGAGTGTCAGTCCGCGAAATCGACCTACTTCTCGCAACAATTCGACGGTTGGTCAAAGAGAGAGGGATGCATTACAAGCGCAACAGTCGTTACTCGCCCGTGAGGATACGACGCCGAGCGAAGAAGAAGACGTCTACTCTGATAGCGACCTACCGCCCGCGGCTCGGACGCGGCCTCCTCGGAGAAAAGCACCTCCACCAAGCAGTTCTGCTACAGCTGACCCATCACATGCAGCCGCAGCCCAGCCAGCAGGTAGCGATGTTCATCTGAGCGCCAGCGGGGCTATTAGCCAGCTCATTTCCGGCACAGCGGACGAGCAGGCAGCATGGTTTACCCAGCTTGATGAAGGGTTCATCAAGCCGACGTTGCTACTTGATCAAAATAGGAAAACCGGCGGCGTTTAGGAGTGTGTAACATAGAGGTGATATCATATGAGTGGTCGATCGGATGCATGTGGAACAAAAGGCGACGGATTAAACTCCTGTTTAGCATCGCCATTTCCTCGAGGTAGTGCGAACCAGCGGTTGCACAAACTTGCTTATTCCACGAATGATCCATACACCCTTTCGACAGTGAATATACTTCACTTTGCTGTCATCAACGTTGTGGTAGACCAGGCAAAGGGCAAGGCGGCAGGCAGGCGGAGGGGCAACTGTTTACGGCGTGGTTGGTTGCGTTGGAATCTGGCAATGGAAGCTAAACCGCTTCGGGATGAGCTTAAAAGAGGGAAATCAACGAAAGGATAATGACCAGATGCGGTCTCCATGAAACGCGACCGCCTGGTGGGAAAAGTCCCTAGCAGAATCTTTTGATGTTCCATCATTCTATAGAGAGTTTGAAACCGTTCATGTAGCAATAGTCGCGAGAATTAAGATGTTTTGATCTGTAGCCGTACTCAATGACATATGAAGGATAAGTCGAACCAGAAGTCCACTCCACGGGCAAATTAATTAGAGATGGGCGCGCTCGGTTTGGCTGGGTCGAAAGGCTGCCACGCCTCCATAATGGATCCCAACTTCCGGCCAATCTCTCCCATATCCATTCATCCTCCCTACCCATACCATACACCTAAACGACCAAGCTCGTCGTCGCTCTCAAGGGTGAAGCCCCTCAGCAATATTCACATCCGCGCTGACCGAGCTTCTTTTGCGCGCTACTGAGGGACAGCAGGATCTGCGAAGACCAAGAGTGGCTTCGCTGACTTCTCGTTGCACCTACAATCGAGCCACTTCACCTCATCACCCATCCCAACCATCCTGGGACACAGTGGTGTGCTTTGCGTGTACCAGCTCCGCCAGCATAAGTGCTCCGACGAGATTTAAAGACCATACTTCATGGCGAGGGCAAGGATCACCTGAGACTCGATGCCAATTCCCTCAGGGCCAATGATGGAGGCATCTCCCGAGCAAGACAACCGTAGAAGAAGGAACAGTTATGCACAGTCGCCTACACATAGCCATCCATACTCGCCCAACATTGGGACACACCCTCAATCACCATTCAATCAATACTCCTCTCGACCTTCAACATCAGCTACGATGTCGCTACCCTCCGCCATCAGTCCACGCTTAGGACCTCCACCATCACCAAAACTGAAGGGTCCTTCCCTGAATGGCGCTATGTACTCCGACAGAGAGACTGGTCGCTCCACTCGCTATGATCCAATATCAGAACATCGTGAAGGACAGTCAGGTTGGAGACAGTCGCCATACCATACGCGATCGCCGAAAGAGGTACGCTGATCCCGTCTACCAGGGCTTCCTAGAGTTCTCTAGCTTCTTTCCATGGATGCTGACAACGCATGTTTCATAGATCCGGGAAAATGGCTCATATTCCAGTCAATATGAAGAGCCGAAGACATCGCCTACGACCTACCGCTCGCCAACTGTGCCTCATTTCTCACATCACTCACCAACCCTTCCTACACCTCATGGACATCCACCGAGTCGACGAGACTCCATTCCCCAATCACCAGCCAGGAGCGTTCTTGAGAGCCCCGGTCATCCACCGGGCAATCACAATTATCCAAGTCGAACAAACGGTTCCATAGATCGTCCTTCTTCTCAAGGTACTATTGACGAGGACATGGGAGAGAACTACCCAAAACCTTCACTGGATAAGAAAACGACCAGGACTAAAGATCCGATGGCTTTCGCCAACATCCTCTCCAGTAACGACCCTGATCCACCCAAATCGACGCCCCGACCTACGCCAGCTGCAAAGCAACTGAAGAATTCTTCATATGTTCCGAACGGGGATGTTAAGCCGTCTACGGCAATGTCTCGGACGGTGGCTACAAAGGCCATCTCTTCACCAAAGGACCATGGGGGATCGGGGAAGCGATCTGTCAAGGCTGAGTGCGAACCAACCGCTCATGCAAAGGGCGTAGGCAACAGCAAGCCCAAACCGGGCGGAACATCGGACAAAGAGAATGAGAGAGTCAAGAAAGAAATGGCACGGATTGATGCTCTAGAAACAAGTGACCTGGAATCCCCAGAGTTTGGAGATGCTAAGCAGAAACATGATCAGACATCACAGAAGCGGCAACGAGATCTTGAAATTACTGAAGATATCAAACGGAAGGTGAGTCGGGCGTCTTTGCTTTCCGGAAGTGCTAGCAAAGTTGACCGAATCTTCATAGCGTCGCCGCACGGCAACTTTCAAGACAGTCTCCCTTCACTTCGGCTCGCATGCGAACGCAGGTAGGCAGCGCTTCAGAAACATCTACGAGGGTGCCGCCCTTCAAGAGGTACAGCTCAAAGAGGTTCAAGACGAGAAAGAACGAAAGAAAGATATGCAGCGCAAGCGTCGACGCGAAAAGACTCTCCAAACACAAAACCAGATACAGAAGGATGCTCTCGAGAAAGTCAAACTGGCAGACGATGAGGCCCAGCGAGACAAGTTCATGAGGGAAGCGCAAAAGGCAGAGAAAAAGGCAAAGACCACAAAGAGAATTCTAGAACAGGGCGATATACCTGAAGAGATTCGTGAAGTGACGCCATTGGCACCGAATCTTGAGGGCGGCACTATGGGCTCGTTCCCAAGCGGCAGCACCACGGCACCCGAACCCGCTAGAAAGAAAGCAAAGGGGCCTACCGTACGACCGAAGAAATCCAAAGAAAAGAAGCAGGCTGAGAAGGATGCTGCCGAGGCTGGGTGGGCGGCAGGGTGGTCTGGGGCACAACGTGATGCCGACGATCTTGTCCTGATCGCACCTGCACCGAAAGATGACAACAGGCGAGAAAGTTTGATGAGGGAGACGAAGGAAACACGGCAGCCAAAGGAAATCGTAAAGGAGGATTCGCCTGCGGCGCCTGTATTGACGAATTACGCTTCCAAGGGATACACGCAAATGTACGAGCAAATTTGGAAAGAGATCGCACGTAAGGATGTGCCCAAGGTCTACAGGATTAAGGAGACATCTTTATCGACCAAGCAATCCAATCTGCGAAAGACAGCTCAGCTGGCTAGTAAGGAGGCCCGACGGTGGCAATTACGCACCAATAAAGGCACCAAGGACGTCCAAGCTCGAGCAAAGAGAAGCATGAGGGAGATGATGTCTTTCTGGAAGCGTAATGAGCGGGCAGAGCGAGATTCACGAAAGATCGCCGAGAAACAAGAGCTCGAAATTGCAAAGAAGGCCGAGGCAGATCGCGAGTCCAATAGACAAAAGCGCAAGCTTAACTTCCTCATTTCGCAAACGGAGCTGTATTCGCATTTCATCGGCAAAAAGGTAAAGACTGATGAGGTAGAGCGATCTACTGACAGTCCAGGTGTTGGGGTATCTACCGAGACAGTGAAACCAGGAAAAGCAGATGCACATACCGTCACACTGCCAGATAGCGTGGGCAAGGTCGGCACCAAAGTCACTAATTTTGAGGACCTCGACTTCGACGCTGAGGACGAAACTGTCCTTAGAGAAGCTGCAATGGCAAACGCGCAGAATGCCGTTCAAGAAGCTCAGAACAAAGCTCGCGCATTTAATGGGGAGGACAACCAGGTTCAGGCACAATTCGATGATGGCGAGATGAACTTTCAGAATCCTACTGGACTTGGAGACATTGATGTCGCTCAGCCCAAGATGCTGAATGCCCAATTGAAAGAATATCAGCTGAAAGGTCTCAACTGGTTGGTCAACCTTTACGAGCAGGGCATCAATGGTATCTTAGCAGACGAGATGGGTCTCGGTAAGACGGTACAATCTATATCTGTAATGGCCTATCTCGCCGAGAAGCACAACATTTGGGGCCCATTTCTAGTCATCGCTCCCTCGTCTACATTACACAACTGGCAACAGGAAATAACGCGCTTCGTTCCCGGCCTGAAATGTTTGCCCTACTGGGGAACTGCAAAGGATCGAAAAGTCTTGCGGAAATTCTGGGATCGAAAGCATATCACTTACACCAAAGAGTCTCCCTTTCATGTTCTCATCACTTCTTATCAGCTAGTCGTCCACGACACTCAATACTTCCAGAAAATTAAGTGGCAATACATGATTCTAGATGAGGCTCAGGCAATCAAGTCTTCGCAAAGTTCGAGGTGGAAGAGCTTGTTAGGTTTTCATTGCCGGAATCGTCTATTACTTACAGGCACGCCGATTCAGAATAACATGCAGGAGCTGTGGGCTCTACTGCATTTCATAATGCCTAGTCTATTCGACTCCCATGATGAATTTAGCGACTGGTTTTCAAAGGACATTGAAAGCCATGCTCAAAGCAACACGAAGCTCAACGAAGACCAGCTGAAGCGACTACACATGATCCTCAAACCTTTCATGTTGCGACGTATCAAGAAACATGTACAAAAAGAGCTTGGTGATAAGATAGAGAAGGATGTGTACTGTAATTTGACATACCGTCAACGAGCGTACTACGGTAATCTGAGGAACCGTATCAGCATTATGGATCTCATCGAGAAGGCTGCTGTCGGAGATGATCAAGACACTGCAACATTGATGAACCTTGTCATGCAATTCCGGAAAGTCTGCAACCATCCAGATTTATTCGAAAGAGCCGAGACGAGTTCGCCATACGCATTGGCGCATTACGCCGAGACGGCATCCTTCTTGAGGGAAGGCAACAATGTTAATGTCGCCTATTCCACAAGAAATCTGATTGAGTACGATCTTCCTCGATTGCTTTGTAGTCCGGATGGTAGGCTTGATGTGGCCGGTCCTGAGAATATCACAGCAGGGCCCAAAGGCAAATGCCTGAAGCAGCTGATGAACATCTGGACTCCCGACAACATTTGTAAGAACATGTCAGAAAGTCGCGCTTTTTCTTGGATGCGCTTCGTGGACATCTCGCCCAGCGAGGCTCACACTGCAGCTCATAGCGGTGTAGCTGAACGAGCAGTCTTCCTTGGGAGTAAGATTCCCTGTCTTGCGAGGATGAATGTTGTGTACGATGAGCCTGATGAAGTTGATTTTACCCCAACGCATGCTCTCTTCAACATTGTTGAGCGCAACGATCGCCGGCCACTCTCCGATATTTCCAAGGACAACCATCTCCACAAGCTTTTCAATGTATCCAAGACCGCCTTCGACGGGCAAGGATTGGATCTCATTGAGCAATGTGCTCGGCCAGGCGCCACGGCACCACCGATCCAGATCTGTTGCTCAGACCAAGGGACCCGCGTCGAGAAAGAAAACACTATTTTCAACGTACACCTACGCAAAGCTCTCTACGGTATCTCCGAGAAAGACGAGGCTGCACTCCTTGAGGCCAAGGTTGATCCCACGAGATACCCTGTAACCGGTCTGTTGCCACAGCCACTATCGCAGAAGTCTAGATTCACCAACATCCATGTGCCTTCGATGCGTCGCTTCGTATCCGATTCTGGCAAGCTTGCCAAGCTCGACCAGCTGCTCCGTGAACTCAGGAACGGTGGACATCGTGTTCTCCTCTACTTTCAGATGACTCGCATGATCGATCTCATGGAGGAGTATCTCACCTACCGCAATTACAAATATGTCCGGCTCGATGGTTCAACCAAGCTCGAAGATCGACGAGACACGGTGGCCGATTTCCAAACCAAGCCGGAGATCTTCGTCTTCCTGCTCTCTACGCGTGCTGGTGGGCTGGGCATAAACTTGACGGCTGCCGATACCGTCATCTTCTACGATTCGGACTGGAACCCTACGATCGACTCACAGGCCATGGACCGTGCGCATCGACTGGGTCAGACGAGGCAGGTCACCGTCTACCGTATGATTACGCGCGGTACGATCGAAGAGCGAATCCGTAAGCGCGCTCTTCAGAAGGAAGAAGTGCAGAGGGTCGTCATCTCTGGCGGCAGCGGTGCGGGTGTCGACTTCAACACGCGCTCCAAGGAGAATCGCAACAAAGACATTGCGCTCTGGCTTGCGGACGACGATCAAGCGGAGATGATCGAGAAGAAGGAGCAGGAGATCGCGGCGAAGGCTGAAGATGGAAAGAAGGGGGGTAAGAAGAAGGTTGCTGGAAAGAAGAAGGAAATGAATCTGGACGATATGTACCATGAAGGTAATTTGGTGCACTTTCTTCCTTGTATCATTAGTACAGTCCACTAACGCATCTTTTCCACCCACAGGCGAAGGACACTTCGAAGGCGAATCCAGCAAACCCTCCGGTGCCGCCACGCCCTTGGAAGTCCCCGAGCCGGCCGCACCAGGCAAGAGGAAGGGAATCTCGAAAAAGGCAAAGACGGCGAAGCAACGTCTTGCGATTGCAGATGGGTCTGGCATGTAGAGCCATTCGTTCATTGTAGGAGAGTGCGAGGGACTGAGGGGAAAAACAAAATATGCATTGACGAAACAAACGATGGGGGATAAGATGGCGTTAGTTGGGTCCTGGATCCGGAAGGAAGGGTGGTCAATGACATGGATGTGGTTTTACAATTACTGTATCATTATCATAGATTACTGCGGCGGAATTTGCATGGTTCGGTTTGTTGTTGTTGTTGTTGTTGTTGTTGTTGTTGTTGTTGGGCATTTCGAGGTCGAGAGGATGGGAAGGGAAGGAGATCTATTTGTACTACAGATTCAAATTCAAATTCAAATCCAGATTCAGATTTTCAAATTTCAAATCCTATTCGGGAAATCCTCTCGATTCATATCTCCGAGTTACCTCACCCAACTCCACCCTCACTCCGTACATTACTTCCATCACTACCCACTTCTACTACACTCCCACACACTCCCCCTCCCCCTCCCACTCACTCTCATCCACTCCATCAGCACCATACCTACATCCACACACTATATAAAATAGAAATAACTCGAGATATAGATATGGAATAAATATGGATCCTCCAGTATCGATATCTAACGTACTGCTACTCTTGAGCCGAATTGATTCGGTTTATCGTTCGTATATCTAATTATCTGACTTTCTTTCTCTGTCTCTTGGGGGTTGTTTCTGTCTCTATCTCTGTTTCTGTTTCTATCTCTATCTCTGTCTCTGTCCCTGTCTCTCTTTCTTCCTTCCTATCTCTATCTCTTCCTCTTCCTCTTCCTCTTCCTCTTCCTCCGGGGTCATCACTTGCCAAAAAATAGATAGATACCTTATATAGCTTACAAAGTAGATATTCTCAATGTATCCAGCATATATTCCCCAATATCCCATCTTTATGTTCTGGCTTGATACCTTACCCTCACTTTCCAAATGCGTATGGTTCCGTCCCCTCCCCAAGATCAATCATTTCCCATCCCCTCCCCTCCCCTCACCTTCCAAATACATATGAAACGTTACCGATCCCCCATCCCCTATCTATCCATACGACCAGGTTCTTACGTCCACCCCCCATGTCTCATCCCCATCCCATCCCATCCCATCCCTCCACTCCATAACTTCACAGCCTCTCTGGCAAATTTTCAGAATCCCACGCATACACATACGCATGTGTTGTATACCCAAGAAAATAAGACAGCACAAGATACCCCTCCACAAGCACGCACGCCATCACGGTTACAGAATGCACGTCAGGAATATATGTGGAACAATCTTATTCGTGCTGATACATATCTATGGAAACACAGCTTCTCGCTCGATTGGTATATTGGGAAAAAAGGTAGGGTTTCCGGACATCCATCCATCCATCCATCCAAACAGGTCATATGCACACATGCTAGACAAACACCACGCCTTCCTCCCTTTTAATCATCCCCAAGCCATCTTCTCTTCAACGGGCATGACGTACATAATATTACATGAGGTAAGGCTGAACATGATGGAAGTGTAAGGTATTGCACATGAGTGAACTATGGGGAAAAAACTCGATTAAACCATTGAGCTTCAAGCTTCCAACCGGCGTGATACCGACGAGCTCGGTGTACCATGAAAGATTTGGATTATAGAAGATTCGTCATCAAAGCCGTGAAGTGCGACTGGTGTTGCTGGTATGTGAGGGCATGCATGGTCGTAATCGGAAGGGGCATCACATCTGTTGTTGAAGCAGATGCTGCGACGACATCATGGGTGGGGGGCCCATGCCATGGCTGACTCCCATCCCGGTGGCAGGCATGTGCATCGATGCAGCGGTCATGTTCGTCATCGCACTCTGCATGTAATTGTGGTGATGGTGGTCCGGCGGCGGTGATACTTCCTCATCGAGGACGCCGAACTCGTTTTCTTCAGCCTCGAGATCGTCGTCGCTGTAAGGGCCGATCTCGCCGTCGGGACGCGCCTCATGTGTTCGACGATGCCTATGATAGGGGTTAGCTTAGTCATAGGCGGGGCGCCGCATATGCGGTGCGATAGAACATACTGTGCAAGGTTATCAGACCTAGAGAACGCTTTGCTGCAGTGCGGGCAAACGTATGGACGTTCCTGTGTGTGCGTCCTTACGTGCCTAACCGCCGGAAAATTGTCAGCGCTTGCAGAAATTAAGGGGCTTGAAGAACGCCAAGAATAGCACGAATAGGGGTCTACATGCCTTTTCAGATGTTCTAACCTCTTGAAGAGGCGGCCGCAGGTCGGTATGGGGCAAGAATGCGACTTGTGTGGATAGGGTCCCATTTCCATCATGGTAGCGCTCCGAGCTCTCCGAACCGGTCCTGGACGGTCGCCTCGGCTGGTCGCTGGGCTGTTGTCTAGTGTTTGCGTGGGTATATTTTCGTTCGGGTAGCTAGAATACGACTCTTGGGACGGCATCGGGCCCATATTGTGCGGTGCCGGGCTGCCTTCCAAGGTTTGTGATGGTGTACCGTGACGCGACATCTGGTCGAGCATCTCTTTGTGCTGCGCGACCATGTTAACGTATCCATTGGGTAAAGCAGGCGGAGAGTTGCGTTCCGATGGGTCCTCGCCTTCTGGTCCTACAGAGGCGGAGACTGAACGACGAAGATCGCTCTGTCGATGTGGGGCATGAGGCATAGGGTTTGGAGTGCCGTTGGGGACACTATTGGCTCCAGGCGGAATTGACGATCGCCGCCTCCTCTGCTTGTATGTTGGCGAGCCTTCAATGACGGAGTAGACGTTGGAGGGATATCTTTGGGAATTGGAGTACTGCCCGCCGGATAGGTTGGCAGTGGGCAGTTGCATCATGGTGTTGAAGTTTTGGGACGAGCTCATTTCTGGAATAGCGCTGTAAAGGCCAGTGTCTTCATTGGCAATGTATGCCGGCTCCCCCGCTAGACCTTGTGAATGTTGTGGTGGAGTGACAGGTTCAAAGGATAGGCCTCGATTGCTATATTCTTCGTACTGGGACGAAACAAATGAAGGCGCCGGAGAGTATTCCATGTACGCGGGCATGGAGGTATGGCGTTGGTGCACCCTCGTCAGGGGAATGCCATTGCGATCATACTGTATCTGTCCGTAGTCCTGCTCGCGCTTCACATAGTTTGTTGCCACAGTCGAAGGCATGGACACTTGTGAATAAGCACCCATTGTTTGTAATGGCTCCTCCGTCACCGTTGGCATTGACTGCGGTACGAGCTGTGGGGGCGGCATGGAGTCTGTAGCTCGTAGGACTGGGGAAGTTGACTGAGAGTAGGCGGAACCGGCGTTGGCCGAGAAGGATGATGTGTTGGCTTGTTGCGCCTTCGTAAGTTGCTCGAACAGAGACTGCGACGAGTCGAACTCGAAGGAAAGTGCAGGCTCGCTAACGGCCATTGTTGTTGCCTCCTGATTCATCTTTTCCCGTTTCAAGTCCCTCTCCAGGGCATCTAGGAACAGCCGATCATGTGGCACGCTAAACCAATAAAAGACCTTCTGTTTCTTTTGCGTTCGTATGCAATTGTTCTTGTACATAAAGTCGAGGAACGGGCTCTTGGGCTCTTCGAGGGATGCATCGGTGCCAGACTTCAGGTTGCGCAAATCCGAAAATATCCCTTCCTCGAACTTTTTTGAATTCTTCACAGGTCGCCCGAATGCCTGAAACCTAAATGAGAGACACCGTACAATGTCTGTTCCCGAGATATGAAATAAGGTGTTCCTGCAAACAGATTAGCTTGGGTCCAGTGACATTGTTTGATGCGCCCAGACGACGAGGCTTTCTCACCATAGAACACAAGACACATACTCGCCGGTCGGCAGTAAGAATCTTCGGATATATTGGTCTGGGGTCCAGTCCACCGGTGCGGAGATGAGAAAGTATTTGACTGCCATGCAGGTCAGCTTGTGTTACCTGAGGGTACCAGCAACTGCTACACAGAAGGCCGTTGGAGTGTAGCATCGTATGATGGAGGATATGAAGCCCAGAGAGACGTACGATTATCAACCTGTTGCAGTGCGACCTGCGCATCCTGGGGGAGACTCTGCTGGGCTGCATCGGAGAGCATGAAGGTTTCTGGCTTTTGCGGTGGCGCCATGGCCGTTGTGTTATTTTGCGAGTACATTGTCATCGCTATACGATGCGATCCGAGGAATTGTAGGCGGACAGTGCGCGATGCCTACGGAGACCGTGGAAGGATGGTGGGCAAAAGGGCCGTTGGTCGATGGCGTTGCGATGGGCCAGTTGGCGGGAGTCAGGATCGAGGATTATTTGTATATCGATGGAAGAGCTGCAACGTCGTCCTGATGGCTGAGCGATTGTAGTGGTTTGTGTACGGAGGCCGGCCTCTTCGATACGTTGACCTGGACCTGCCTGTCAAAGGAGCGCTTCTTCCAACTTCGCACTACGGGCGAGGCTGTGAAGGAGGCAGAAGAAAATGATTACGCAACAGTCGGTTTCAAGAGCTGAAGAATGCTAGGGAGAGGAGTCTGTAGCGACGGAGATGAGACAGACAGGGAGGAAGGTCGAGGGAGGGGATGTTTGTGGGTAGTACTAATGTTCGAGGAAGGGACGCTTGGGGACTTTGAGTTGAGGAAGGGTGGGCGATTTGAAGCGCAACTACTTTTGGGGTTTCAAGCGAGTTTTGGACTTCCTGGATCACTAGCGGCCCCTCCAAACGCTTGTTTCTGTGCAACGGGACACTTCGACAGGGATCCAATAGGCCCTTGGGGGCCCAAATCAAGTTCCACCAGACCACCACTGCTACATACCTTACCTAGGTAGTCTTACCTAGGTAGTATGGTTCTGGCCCTCTCGGCCGATCGCTCCATATTTGGAGTCATTCCAAGACCCAAATGGAGGACCACCCAGCCTTACTGCAGAAGTATCATTCAACCATGGCTACAGCTATCCGGTACTGGTAGACATATCTGTTTGATGGGATGTTTTCTAGCGAGAGATTCAAATGCACTGGACCCGCCCCTGATCGATGGCTCGGTGGTGGAAGTGCCGAGATGAACCGTTCATGAGGTATTATGCTGACCTAAGGCACAGTCAAGTCAAAAGGCAAGGTGGGTTGCCAGCGACGGGGAAATGGCTATGATGTCGCCGACAACAACATCGGCTTCCTACAGGACTCTCTCTATATCTCTCTTCCATCGGAGAGGCAGGGCGAGCGAGACTCGACTGTGGTAATTCCGCCGTAGTTCTACCTTACTCCCGAATCCTAAAAGCATCCCCATTAGTGCAAGATTGCTTGGACCGTACGGCGTCCGCTGTGGACCTGTCGACTCGACATGGTCAGCGCGCACAAGGAGCAGAGTGCTTGCCTCCCACGGCAAATGATTGGTCTTGATGTCCGACGAAGCCAGTCTACCACCAGCGCTAACGGCCGCTTGTCCATTCCGAGCCTAGCCTATTTGCAGCTGAAACAACCCTGATACGGCGAGAAATGGAGGGCAACCGAGCGAAGAGGGTTTCCTTCTCTGATCGCGCGTGTTTGTGGCAAGGTGAGGCTCGGTAATGACAGTGATATCCTCAATGTAGTGGATGTTCTCAAAGACTCCTCTTCTGTAGCAAAAGCAATCAAATGTCCGTCGCCACTGGCGAGGCCACCTTGGTGACATGGCCTTAGTATCGAAGTTAAGTGTTGACTGCAACACGAGCCGCAATTGGAAATTTCGCGCCATTTTAGTAGGGCTATAGATTCATCGCGGGGGACGCTCTGTCTGAACAAAAACTCCTGCGCCAGTACCCTCGTTTAAACTCCGCATTGTGCTCCGCATGAGTCGTTCAGTTGTACAGAACGCCGAGCTAAGCCATTCTAAGAATGTCGTGCCGTGTGGGGTGCTTTTCATTGATCCCTCCAATTGGGATCGGTAGTACGTGGCCGGTGCGGAGAGAGATGGGGTAGCTGCGGTGGCGTAAGTTGAACGGGGTGATGTCGTGGCACTATGCATTTCGACTGATACGAGCGCAAATAGCAATGGCTGAGCCACGTGATGTCAAAAATAGATGGTGAAAGGTCTCGTTTCACGGACCTTCATGAATCAATTGAAATAGCCAAGATATCGAGATCAAATTGCGTATCAATCCAGATTAATCGATCGAGAAGCCGCGGCAGCGAGCAAGAAGCACGTAGTTCCCGTCATCACATTGGGGAAAGCGAGGTGGAAAAGTATAAGGCCTGTTTGATCGACGACTATTGGCGGGTTTGTTGGCGCGCCTATCACTGGGCGGGTTTCAGAGCTTCGCCCGCTAGACTCCGAGCTCAGTTCATGCGCCGTCACCGCGACGGGACTGTCTGATACCGATCGAGAAACCGGGAAAATGTTCATTCGCAACTGTACAGGTGCCACGGGCAGTGAACCCAGCGTCGAGTATTGTGAATTATAGAGCTGTTGTCCATTTGAACATCCAGCCACACCTCGCAAAATTTAAGAAATTTCCATTCTTGCCTCGATCGAAGAAACGTAGGTGCTAATGCAGTTTCATGTATCAGAATCTGAGGCTCCGGTGCTAAACCTTGACGAGCCGTCCTTTCGAGTACTTTTTCGTATCTTGTGAGTTTTGTTGACATATCTCAGCCCTTTCAGAACGGGGAGCGCCAGAAAAAGAAACACGATCGTCTCTTGACTTTCATTACGCAAGATTGTTAGTCCACGCCATGTTTGAGGAATTTGACGACGAACGTTGTCATCTAGAAGCTTTGACGGAGAAGAGGTACTGCGCTACTCTTGCCGAAATTGAGCAGCTTCAAGGGCGTCTCTTTTGTCCGACTAACGACCTTAAGGGAAGAACCAGCACAGTTAGCCTGAGGGTCTTGTTGCTAGAGGCATCGAGGAGACCGGGACAGATTTACCATTTGTCGTAACCCTGTTACAGTGTCTGTCACCATTTGTTAGCGTACCAAGCAACAGATATGGCGGGATTGATCTTGCTATTCTATACTTCGAAGCCGCTGTGAGGGTGGATCTGACCATGGATTATGCAAATGTGCAAGATCGGCTCAAAGCCTAGATGTGCCCGCACATTTGCCAAGTCGAAAAAAAGGCCGTCTGACAAGCTACCTTCGCCCTCGTGGACTCTTCTTGGGCCCTTCTATGTCGCTAACATCCTTCTTGCTTAGCTTCAGCATACCGCCTTGGAATTTCCCAATTCTTGGAGCCCCAATACCCCTTTGTCTTTTGTTGCTATCCTTGCTCTTGCCTTTGACCGCCTTTTCGAGGATGATACCATTCTCTTGAGCCTGCCGCCTCCGAGTATCGTCTTTTGCTTCGGATTTTGCAATTATGCCTTTCCTCTGAGCCATTGGCATCTTCTGCTGCGTGAAGATAGAAGACTTGGAGCCGATATCTTGGAGTCGAAGGTCCAGAGCTTTGTGTCTACTTGGCCCAGTGTGTGACAGGGATGACTGAGGGTCCAGTAGATGTGATTCTTTCAATAGACGCTGTAATGCCAGATCTTTCTTGAGATTCGCAGCATCCGTATCTACTGCATCTGGCTTGGTGGATTGATGTTGCTTCGTCTTGGTGGTGGATGAGCTCTTACTGCTGGTGGATGGAGGCTTCGCGGACTTGAGCGAGTGTAGTCAGCCCTTAAGTAGTCTGTATACTGGAGCTACTCCTACCATGAACGTCTTTATCTCGTCTTTTGGAAAATCTGCCCTCTGAGACTGGGGTGTCGAGCATTGAAAGACTAGGGCGGGCTGCCTTTCCCCATCATCTTCAGATTCGGAGAAACCAGCCCAATCTGGCTCGGGCGCTATCACATCATCTGTCTCCTTTTTCTTGGATTTGTCCGAGTGAAGATCAAGGCCTGCTATTGGCTCGAAGGCAGACTCGAAGTGCTGCCGGAGGAGAGTTCGCAGTCGAGCAGTATTTGTACCCTCTGCGGCCAGTCCTGAGACGTCCCCATGTTCATCTGCTTGACCACGACGTTTCCGCTTGCCCAATATGATCCCCATGTTGCGGCTCTTGAGGCAAGGAAATGTCAGGCCAATTAATTTACTCCTGGGCGGAATCTCTCCCGCCCCAACTTGAGCCGCACTCTGTTTGAGGCTCTGTCTCACAAATTTTCTCACAATCTCTTGGGGAATGACACGATTCAGACCGTGCATCGATCTGCACTGTGGTCAAGTCAAGCAGATTGTAGGGGGCACGCTGAGTACTACGTCCTCTGACCTTAAGACGAATTACGTCTCGAAGTTACCTGCAAGCTATTTTGCCCAGCTTTATAAGGAAAATGGACTCGAAGGGGCTCACGTCATCATGCTCGGGCCAGGCAACGAGGAAGCGGCTCAAGAGGCTTTGCAACAATGGCGAGGTGGTCTACAAGTAGGCGGAGGTATCAACGAGAAGAATGCTCTGCGATGGATCGAAAGTGGTGCAGAAAAGGTAGCAATACATTACGACGGGAAATATGGCTATGGACCTAACGTCTTCCAGTAGGTCATTGTAACATCGTACCTGTTTCCGGATGCGAAGTTTTCCTTGGATCGCTTGCATGCAGTGCTTGGGGCGCTGGGACAGGACAAGGAGCGGCTGGTCATCGACCTGAGTTGTCGTAGACAGGCTAACAAATGGATCGTCGCGATGAACAAGTGGCAGACCTTGACAGATATGGAGTTGAATCAAGGTATGCTCATTGCCTTGATCCATGGAAATTTGTACTCAAATACGCCCCAGATTCAATCAAGCAGCTGGAGCCGTTCTGCTCCGAATTCCTCATACATGCCGCTGACAACGAAGGCTTGCAGCGTGGAATAGATGAGGAGTTGGTAGAGAGATTAGGCCAATGGTGCAGTATACCAGTGACGTATGCTGGTGGAGGAAAGACGCTCGACGATCTTGGGAAAGTCAAGCAAATCAGTCATGGCCGTGTGGACCTGACTATTGGAAGTGCTCTTGACATCTTCGGTGGTCAGGGCGTCAAGTTCAAGGATTGCATTGAGTGGAATAATTTGAATGCTGGGGCGCCATGCTAGCTTCTCACAAGGAGTAGGCACACCTCTGGCGCTATATGCTGTTGATATTTCGAAGACAGGATCTGTGAAATACTACCGTTCTTGAGATTCCATCCATATTGGAGATAGCAGCTTGAGAGCTACTACTCACTCTTTAGCAGAACGGCAAACCACTCTGAGGCTTCACCCGTATATGAACCCAAGCTTGTGGACCAAACGCCAAATTCGGGTTGCGCAAGTTGTCATTCTGCAAACTAAGTGGCCCCTAGCGCTAATCCCTATACAACTGGCAGGAAGAACCTTATCTTCGGATATACTCTATACCAAACAGCTTAACATTATTATACTAAGTCGAGCTTGCTATCTCTGCACGCAAAACTTGGATGATGAAGTCGTAAGATAAATTGATATGCATTCGAATCCAAGAGGATAACAGGAGGTTGACGGGCTTCGAGAGATGACGATAGGCAATTGGCCAATATATTCACTTAGCAGAGCCGCTCGGTCGACATATTCCATATCCATCAACTCTCTGTTACGGGATTCACTCGTGAAAGCATGGCGTCAGTAGTCCACTAGACAAAGGAGCATTAGGCAATCACAGAGCTCAAATCGCAGGACATAGCTATCCGGAGACTATTAATTCAAATCTAACCTCGGGCATTCTTTTCTATATTCCAGCTGCAGCCACGATTGAACGACACCTCTCTTCCTTTATTCAATTAAGGGACATAAGGCCCACGTCCTGTTGGGCAGCCATTGGTGCACCATAACCCCAATCCTCTCCTGCTATCTAACAATTCCAATCTGAGAAACTCATCATTAAGACCGCATAAGATATCAGATCGGACTAAGGACAAATGCATCAGACCCATGAAATCTGTACCCTTTATATGGATTCTTATGCGAATGCTTTTGCAGGACGGAGCATGGGCTAGCGTTCTTTAGAAATCAACCAGAGATGAAAAGGTGACACGAAGCATCTCTGGTCACGTTGTTGGGATGGTATTCGTAAGGGCACTTACATGAGTTGCGGGATAGTCATGTAGTCTGGAGGCTTGCGTCCCAGATCTAGGGGTGTTCTGGTGATAGCTGGATGATTTCTTGCTGGAGAGCTGTGTTTTGTGATTTAGGTATTGGAAAGAGGGCAAGAAAGTGGCTACTTTTAAAGGATGGAGTTCCCGACTTCAGACCACAATGGTAGGCCAAAAAGTACTCGATATTAATCGTTGAATGTGGGTGTCGCATTCTCCAACTAACCTCCGATGGCTAGATAGATGTCCGAGATCCCCCTATTTCACCGCTAAAATTCGTGATAAAACATGTCGAAAGACCCGATTGTCTGATCCAAACGGGAGGACTTTGCAGCTCAAGTAGATACCGACAAGTGTTTCGAGATTTAAGGTCATCAATCACTTTACCACTTACTGATTCAACTGGTTCAGGAAGATGATTTGAGGTAGGACCTGTCAATCCTGAGACTCCTCGCTCACCTGGATCAAGGACAGAGCCAAGAGATGGCACAGATGCTAAGTACAGTAGTACGGGTATGGTATGGAACATTTGGAAGGAGAAAGGGAGGAAACTAGGGATACGGTCCCCAAACCTATATCAAATCACGCTTTACGAATTCGGCATGCAACGTCTTGCCCAACGATGCCGGACTTCTCTCCACAATCGCCCCGGCAGCTTCCAAGGCAGAGATCTTCGAGTCTGCTCCCCCTTTTCCGCCGCTTACAATTGCACCTATTCATAGAATGAGTATATGACGGGTTAAGAACTATGCAAACATACCTGCGTGACCCATCCTCCTTCCTGGAGGAGCAGATATACCAGCGATGAAGCTCACCGCAGGCTTGTTTTGAGTGTTGTTTGCCTTCAAGAAGTCCGCCGCATCTTCTTCAGCAGATCCCCCAATCTCTCCAATCATGATGATTCCATCCGTCTCTTCATCTTCAAGGAACACTTTCAGACAGTCGATGAAATTTGTCCCCGAGAACGGGTCGCCTCCAATGCCAATAACAAGCGATTGCCCGAGCCCAGTTTGCGTCGTCTGGTTCACGGCTTCGTATGTGAGGGTGCCGGATCTCGAGACAATGCCTATCCTCCCTCTCTTGTGAATGAAACCTGGCATGATACCGATCTTACATTGGCCCGGAGCGATGATACCAGGGCAATTGGGACCAACGAGTCTTGTCTTGCCTTGGGTTTTGAGGATGTCGGTGATGCGGACCATGTCGTGTTGGGGAATGCCTTCTGTGATGCAAACGACAAGTGGCATTTCAGCTTCAATAGCTTCTTCAATACCTTTAGCGGCAACTGGTGGTCTATACAAGGGTCAGTACGAGCTTTGTAAAGCAATTAGGCATGGGCTACCCACGGCACGAATATTGCGGAGGCTGTCGCGCCAGTCTGCTTCATAGCATCGCTGACACTGGCGAAGACTGGCTTCCCTAGATGTGTTTCTCCGGCTTTCTTCGGATTCGTACCGCCCACAACTTGGGTACCTGATAAACATCAATCCATGGTTCTATATAGAGAGCTTGCTGGATGCTGTATACCATAGTCGATGGCCTGTTGTGCATGGAAGCTGGATCACCATTAGGCGGATCCTCAATTGCATGAACTGTGCCATCGCTCACCTTCCTTGCTTTCCAGTAAAGCCCTGATATATAACCTTTGTATCCTTGTTTATGCGGAGGTTCTCTGCAGTTGCGGCATATCCTGAGTTTGTTGTAGAGTAGCTTTGCCTCCGAGCAGCAGCTTGCAAAGCGCCAGCCGTACGGCGACTGAAGACCTGCATCGCTGCGGAGGGAAGATCAGGTTGGAACCCAAATACAGAGTATTGGTTGAATATTCCACCTACTGGGGGCTCGAACGGCCGCCAAACATCTACTCCCCGCTCGCGATCTTAGTGTGTGCAGAAGTAGAAGTAGAATATTTGCGAGCCTTGGTTTCTGAGGTCCTTGAAAACACTACAATTCGTACTCGATGAAGTCAATGCTAGATGCTTCACACAAGGGGACAAATCGAAAAGTGTTTCCCATAAAACTGCCTTCTGGAAACCTTGGATCGTTTACTGTTTCTCTAGGTAGTCCCTGACCAGAAGGTCGTTTGAAGAGCTATTCAATGCCAAGCTTAATTTAGGCGACGATATCTGCACACGCTAGAATAAAGGACCCTGCATAATCCTCAAGATCAAATCACCCATATGCGATTTCTGCCTTTCGATCACCATACAGGAAGTGCCATGGCGACACAAACAGTGACCGCTCCGGCGGCCACCAAGGTCAAGCTGACAAAGAAAGAAAAATTGCCTCCAGAGAATGAGCGTTATATGCGAGCCTGCTCTGATATTGCCAATGCTCTAATTCAGGACCACGAAGCCCAGCAAGATGAGTCTACGCCTAAGAAAGACCTGAACTTGAACAGCCTGAGAGGCCAAATGGCAAAGAAACACAGACTGAGCAATCAGCCCCCGTTGACGGCCATCATAGCTGCCGTGCCAGAACATTACAAAAAGTATATATTACCAAAGCTGATAGCCAAGCCCATACGGACGTCTTCAGGAATTGCTATTGTAGCTGTCATGTGCAAGCCTCACAGATGTCCACATATCGCTTATACGGGAAACATATGTGTGTACTGTCCTGGAGGACCGGATTCGGACTTCGAATACTCGACACAGTCATATACTGGCTACGAGCCAACCTCAATGCGAGCTATACGAGCGAGGTATGATCCGTATGAGCAAGCCCGAGGTCGTGTGGATCAGATCAAGGCACTGGGCCATAGTGTGGATAAGGTTGAGTACATCGTTATGGGAGGAACTTTCATGTCGTTACCAGAGGCCTACAGAGACGAATTCATATCACAATTACATAACGCACTGAGCGGATACCAGGGAAGTAACGTTGATGAAGCTGTCGAAGCGGGGGAGATGAGTGATATAAAATGTGTAGGGATCACGATAGAGACAAGGCCCGATTACTGCTTGGATCCACACTTGAGTAGCATGCTGCGGTATGGGTGTACTCGACTAGAGATCGGCGTCCAATCGCTGTACGAAGATGTCGCTCGAGACACAAACAGAGGTCATACAGTCGCAGCGGTAGCAGAGACCTTCAAACTGGCCAAAGATGCCGGGTTCAAAGTCGTCAGCCACATGATGCCTGATCTGCCAAACGTAGGTATGGAGCGAGACCTCGATCAATTCCGCGAGTACTTTGAAAACCCAGACTTTCGCACCGACGGTCTCAAAATCTATCCTACCCTTGTCATCCGAGGCACCGGGCTTTACGAGCTGTGGCGGACGGGCAGGTACAAGAACTACACCCCAAATGCCTTGATAGATCTGGTAGCCCGGATCCTAGCCCTCGTGCCTCCGTGGACTCGAATCTACCGAGTACAACGGGACATTCCAATGCCATTGGTAACATCCGGCGTCGAGAACGGTAATTTACGAGAACTTGCCCTCAGCCGCATGAAAGATTTCGGCACCACCTGCCGCGACGTTCGCACACGCGAGGTAGGCATCAACGAAGTCAAGAACAAGATCCGTCCTTCGCAGGTCGAGCTCGTACGGCGAGACTACACCGCCAACGGTGGCTGGGAAACCTTCCTCGCATACGAAGATCCAAAGCAAGATATCCTCATCGCCCTGCTTCGATTGAGGAAGTGCAGCCCCTCTCACACCTTTAGGCCAGAATTGAAACCCCAACCGACGAGTCTGGTGCGCGAGTTACACGTGTATGGGTCGGCGGTACCCGTGCATGCGCGAGACCCGCGGAAGTTCCAGCATCAGGGCTATGGGACGTTGTTGATGGAGGAGGCGGAGAGGATTGCTAGGGACGAGCATCGGAGTCGGAAGATCAGTGTCATCTCGGGTATTGGGGTCAGGTCGTATTATGGGAAGCTGGGCTACCACCTGGATGGAGTAAGTGCTCCTCTTGCACGTGAATGAGAAATTTCACTAAATCTTGACAGCCCTATATGAGTAAACTGCTCGGTGGCATGACGCAAGATTCCGAGAGCGATGATGACGACGATTGAGGACGAGTAAAGGAAAGTTTATGACTGAGATTTTGGAAAGGAGCACTTTTGACTGCATCAGCATAGCGAGGAAAATTTTGACAGCATAGCGACAGACGTTTTAGCGGCAAACAAGCCTGAAAGGACGTACGAAAAGCATAGCCCACAATGGCAGACAGCAGAAGAAGCTAGAAAAAAGCCTTCCAAGAACGCTGCTCGTCCCAAGATTCCCTCCTTGAAGTTCTTCAGCAAAGTCCACATCAATCCCCTAAGTAACGTTATCAAATCGCAAGATAGACCTTCCTTGAAAGAAACCGCTAAAGGCACCCAGCGTACTTAGTGTCGAGCTTACCAGTAATCTGCTGCACGCGTTCGATACAATCAACCAAGGTAAGCTAGAGAAGAAAGCTCAAAGCGACGAATAAGATAAGCGTGAACCCAAAGGCCTTGCGAGGTCCGCTCTTGACGCATAGCGTGCCATAGATACGATCCAACAGCGCAGGACTGTCACAACCCTTAGTTAATTAGTTAGTGCAAACCCTTTCACAAGCAGCAGCATGAGTATTCACGGACCCAAGCCACAAAAGCTCAACGCTATGTCCAATATATAGACAACACAACCCCCACCCTCTATCAACATACATACATACAAAGCCCCCAGCTACCACACAAAAGTACGCCCTCTTGATCCGAGAGATAATAAAAACGCCCGTTCTCAAATGCTTGCTTGCCTTCCCCCTAGGCTCAGCTTTCTCAATATCAATTCAACGCTATCGCACCCCTCCTACTCTGCCGTACGTGTAGATATGCCTGCATGCCGCAGAAGACGAGGAAGACCTGTGTTTGTTTCGCACGTGGGGATTAGCCGTCGCGATACACGTTTCGTCCGTAGAATAGATTTGCCTTTCTGGGAAAGGATGGGAGAGGGGGGGGAAGAGGAGAGGCATACGACATAAACAATCACGGCCGCAAAGACGGATCCCGCCACTGCTTTCCCGTCGGCTGGGTCTTTGGTGCTGCCGACCATGCTGTGGTGGTTTGCCTATTCCCGTGCACGGCACCCGTCAGCAGACGTATCATCTCATAGCTTCTTTGTAAACAATGGGGGTGGAGCTGGGTCTTCAGATCTTCTGTGTAGGAGGGATGGGAGGGGCGTACATTGAACAAGCTACCGATGACGGAGAGGATGATGATTGCGGCGATGGAAACGACGACGCTGTTTTGGTTACGAGTATTAGCGCTGGTGCGGTCTGCGATGGGATTGGGGTGAGGTACCAGCTCCAGGCGTTGAGGGCGGAGACTACGGGTTTCATGGTGATGATGTTGGTGGGTGTGGCTGAGGGGGGCGGGGGCGATGCACAGAGGAGGAGGTTTTTGGTTGGTCCGTAGGTCGAGGCGAGTGAGGGTTGGATGGTATGGGGTGGTGAGCAGGAGGTTCTGACAGAAGGTAGGTGTCGTGGGTGTAAGTGAGAGCAATTGTCGCCTTGCGGCAGTGGACGACTGAAATGGGAACGCCAAGACGCCAAGTGTTTCGAATGTTTCAACTGGATGGAGTTTTCCTTCGGTGATACATCAGATGAGAAGATGTAGATACTGTTCAAAGCAATCAAGTCCTAAGAGCAATATTCAAGATCTCAATTCTCGGCTGTATAACAGTCTATACACTTTATACCTCTATAACAACTGCTCAATCGCCACATCAACCCCATTCATCTCTTCACCTTCTTCCCATGCACAATCTCCCCGTAAAGATCCCTAAAGAACCCAGCCGTCTCCCAAATCGGTAGGATGACAGAAATAGCAGTCGAGCAAAAGACCCAACAGAACGTGAGAACCACCCAGGCAACGAAGAATCCCTGGGAGAAAATATAGTGGCTCAAAAACATGGGTATCGGAACCAGGAAATCCATGGTGAACGTCAGCAGAAACGAGGCGATACAAGCTACCTTGAACGCCCGTCTCAGCTTCGACGGTTCCTCCATTGCAATCTCATCTTCTGCCATTTCCTTCTCCTCATCGCGAACGGTGGGTAGATCGCTCTTTCCATCCGGCTTCTCCTTGTCAAGAGAAGAGCTACTGGACGGTTCAGTCCCGGAGATGGTGGCCGCATTGATGAGACGCGTAGTATCCCAATCAAACGGTTGTGGCTTCGCCAGCGATACAGAAACAGAAACGATGAGCCCCGTCATGATCGCTGCCAGATTTCCCGCTAGAGTCGGATACTCCATCCCCGTCGTGCTTACGCTGATGCTGCCATAGTACTGATGCGCAGTGACAAGCCAAGCGAGTAGGCCAGCGCCCAGTCCAGTCACTGCTCCGGAGATGGCGCCCGCTTTCGTCTGCCCCTTCCATGTGATTGCGAAGGCGGCAGGGAAGACGGCGCCGCCGATGAGCAAGCCCATGACGAGGAAAAGCCAGCCGAGATCGATACCGATAGCGTTCCAGATGCACGCGAAGAGGGCCATTGTAAAGCCGAAGACGCATATCATGATATGGGCGATGAAGATGAGTTGTTCGGGCCTCGCGGCGGGCTTGACGTAAGTTTTGTAGACGTCGAACGTCAGGATGGAAGACACCGCAATCAGTTCAGCTGACGCACATGAGGTTACGGCCATGAACAAGACAATCAGCAAAGCCACTGCCCCTCCCGTTCCCAGAAGCGCCGTCGCTGCGAATGGCGCAGAGAGTCCAGCAGAGATTTGTGCCTGAGTCATCTGATTTGGATATGTGGGGAAACTTGGACTGTCCGTGAGAGCGACGGCTGCCAGCCCAAGTGTAGTTGCAAAGCCAAATGGAATTGCGTACCAGGCGAGGCCGCCCAGAATATATGCTCTGACGGCCGTCGTTGGCCGGCTAGCAATAGCTCTCTGCCAGTATGCCTGGTCAAGAAAGACAGTTCCGCTCCCCGAGCACAATTGAATGATCCCGAAGATGAGCGCAAAGTTGCTCTTCATCGTCACATAGGAGCCGTCTTGATTGCCAGATACTGGCCTCTTCACGGCTGCCTTTTTGAGGAGCTGATACATGGCTGTGGGCGAACCAATTTGAGCATTCGTCGCATATGCGGAGAACATGAAGTACAAAATAATGACCATGAGAATCAACGTATGGGAATAGTCACCTGCCACGCTATATCAGCACTGCATAATCCATGCACCGGAACATACTCACAAAGGAAGGTAGCGCGCAACCCGCCCAGAACGACGTAGACGCAGACGCCCAAAGGGATCAGGAAGATGGCAGCATAGACGTTCATGCCGGTGAGCGCAGTGACCACAGCACTACCGCCCAGCAGAAGTTGACTTCCAACAAGGACATTGGTAAGCAGGGCGAAGAATATGAAAATCCAATGTGTCAGGGCGCCGTAACGGGTGTAAATGATCTCCAGATACGTGTGGCATCTGGGAGCGTTCTGCTTGACTTTGCAGGCCAGGATGGAGAACATAAGGATCTGCACGGTGGCACCTGCAGCATACTATGAATTACAATTAGCCCAAGGACAAGATTGATAACAATTAAAATCCAAAAAAACATATATCGAAATCAAAACATGTGCATATCCCCATAAAACGAAGAGACCAAGATCTTCCAACCCAAGCTCAAAGAACTCGACAAATCACCCTTACTTACCCAAAAAGGTCCAGCAACACCATACGTATAAGCCACAGTACTCGACTGCAGCAACGTTGCCGCCCATGTCCACGCCGACACGATGCCGCTCGCAATGAGTCCAGGCTTCACACTCCGACTCGCCGTATTGAACTCTTCGCTCGTCTTGGTCGAAAATTGGGTATATCGATTCTATACACATGATAAGAAAACGACCGTTCATATACATAGAATACCGACAGAGGTCAGAAACTTACTTGTATATACGAAATCCCACACATGACGGCGGCGAAGAAGAAGCCGATGCCCACCACGACGCCGTAGCCTACTCCGACAGGAAGGGGCGTTGATGAAGACATTGTCGGAGAAATAAGATATGGAAGTTGAGAATGAGAAAGAGAAAGAAAGGGCGAGTTGAAAAAGAAAATGTGGTTTCGACATTCGTCGTCAGTATCAGTGACCCAGTATCGAATATGAGAAATGCACAATGACGACGCCGTTTATCGCCGTTGATATCTGAATCAGATAGGATGGGACTATTGGCGTGTCACGTAGCCAATCAGGGTCGTGAAACATTGGTGAAAACCGGTGAGCTAGTACCGATCTGGCAGGTGCCCAGAGATTGTCCTTTGATAAGTGTCAAGTGCCGCTTCCCTTGCGGTAGTTCGCACAGGTACAAAGCGTCGAGTGATTAAGGGCGATAGGATGGAGTTCCTGCAGGTGAGTTGGACTTCCTGGGAAATTCGGGGTCGTAGCTCTGAGAAGCAGCGCTTTGGTAATGGACAACATTTCGTGATGACATATTTGGCTTCGGAGATAGAAAAGGAATCGATTGCATCATTCGTGACCTTCGATGGAATTTTGATGATATTTCTTATGGAATGAGCCTGCAGTGCCTCAGATTTCAATTGTCCAATGTGACCTACGATTTTGTCGCCCCCACCCACCTAATGTAGCGGCCAAATCTTTGATTCTCCAGCTCAACAGCTAGCTCTCCTTGAACATCTGTCCTTGCCCCACTTCGACACCCGCTATAGACATTGTGAACGTTGCACCACTGAACCTCCCCTGGTACAACATGTATGGTGGGATCTTGGCCAGTGTCTCAATTACCCACCGATACTGGAAGAAGGGAGTTGTTGCAGTCCCGAGCATTGCAAGACACATTTTCTCTGCATCCGACGGCCGGAGTATAAAACCTGCCGCTGCTTGTGCACTCGGGTATGGCGCAACGTAGGCGAGTGCATAGAGGACGGTGATCAAGACGTCGGAGCCTGCGAGGGCCAAGCCCACAGGAACGAATGAGACATTCAGAATCGGATGGTTTGAGATGTTTGTGGCGTTCGAGGAATCTTGTGCTATTGGATCGATCCCGTTTGAAGCCCGAATCCTTGACCTACGCAGAAGGCTCTCGGTGTGGTTGCTTTCGCCCATAAATATGCGTCCGTTGTGCCCTGTGATTGAGATATAACCTACGATGCCTGCTTCCCATCTTAGAGTGATTACGGCCGTCCGGAACTTCTTCCTCTGGGTCATCGCAACGATACTCTGATATAGACCCCATACGATGAATCGAGTTTGGATCGCTCCTCCTCGCGCCGTCGCTTTCGGCGTTATGGTAACCTCGGGAAAATTTGGAAGGGAGTAGGGAATAGGTACAAGTGGTTCATCGAAATCCTCCAAGGCTAGATCAGTCATAGCATGTACCGCATTCATAAGTACAGATATTCCTGGCAGATTCGACTGTCCACAATCAATCTCAAATCCAAAGCGCGGATCGATAGGTAACGACTCTCCGACCTTCGTCGTGTTCTGAAGTGGTAGCAGGTCATCCGAGTTGGACAAAGATATGGTTGGAGTTGAGCAGAGTACGATTGACAATATGAGGCACAGCATCGTGTCTGGGATAGTCATCTCTGGCTATGGGGAGAAGCGCTGAGTGGCATAGAAACCCGTAGTCTAGGATTAGCATTGAGGTAATTGCTTCCTCTAAAAAGCGTCCAGAATATGCGCGCAGATCTCAATTTAGTCTTGGTCTTCTACTAGAACTTTGCGCTTTTACGCGTGCTGTAAACACTTGCGTAGACATTGAATACGAGCGGTGCAGATCACCCATGCGATAAGCGACAACCTAGAGGTTGTGTGATGTCCATCAATCGGAAACATTCACCAAACGTTCATGTTCTCGGAGCCTGAAATCGCTCTTTGATCATTTGTGTCGACCTGCTCAACGTTTGTAATGTATGATATCACGCAAGCCATTAAGACGTGAGCGACCTGCAAGAAACGAATGCTACCAGCAGGGAAGGGTGGGGAGACAGAAGCAAATATCATCAGATTCAAGCCCTCTTTTTTTGCACGCGCATCGCACAGTCAGGCACATTTCTGAATTTCTTCCCTTGAATTGTGAACCAGCTGGGGAAGTACGACATCGTCTGAGTTGCTTCTTCCGTATCACCTCTGTGGGATAGCATTTTTCAGGGGAGTATGTTGCTTTAGGACTCAATAGTCGTTTGCCAGAATTGTGAGATGGCTCCATTCCTCACGGGTAGTCCATTTGAACGAGACTGGATTTTCTCAGTACTGATTTGACGTCTCTGCTCAGCGCCTGAACGATGATGGCAAGCGTCCGTAATCGGCAGGTCGGGTTCTCCGTTGCCCGAGAGTGGAGGGTATTCAACTAAGCAGGAAGAAAGCCTATGCTGCGTCTGATAGTCATCGCAGTTGGATAAGGTTTGTAAACATGCTTTCAATCTCCACCAAAGTTCGAATACTTGAATGTCCGACCAGAAAACGTCAGCGGGTAGGTCTTCGACGTATGGGGCACCGTGTTCAGAATCAGTGAGATCTGATGAGCTTATTACCCAAGCAAGTGCTTCCAAATGGGGCTGTATTCAAGTTTTCGATGGATGGTCACTGCGCCGTAATGTTATCAAGCTTTCCCCTGGTTCTTTGCAGACGAGAATCAATTACGGAGTACGCGATGTCGCTATCGATCAAAACGGTAATTCTCTTTCGAAAGAGGATGGTCGGAATGAGGAGGACAATACGGAGTACACAGTAGGATGAAGATGATGAAGCACTAAGGATAAAGCGAGGTTCCGAGGTTCGGATGGAAAGAAAAAGAATGGAAGCGAGGGAAAGCCTTAGTGGCGGACGCTACACCTAATAAGGCAGCAGAGTCGGGTCCCGCTCGCTAGCGTCCGAGGAGGATTCGCCAGCCCAGTATCAGTCCATACACCTCCGACAAGGTGAGAAGTGAACGGTATAGACTAATGAGCTGGCTCCCTACTTGAAACTCTTCAAGCAGCTACTGGACGTAGGAAGGTCAGGTCAGACTTGATGTCTGGCACTTGATGTCTGGCATTGCAGGCGCCAACTGCAACCCCTTGACCAATGAGCTTCTGCAGCACCACTTAGTAGTAGAATACCCTGCGTTGCAGGTATTGCCACGGAAAGAATCCATGGTCGATAATGACTAGAGGGAAGCAACGCAACCTATCATGAATCTTCTATCAACCTTCTCGAATTGGGTCTTGCATGGTACCTGACCGGTTGACTATCCTTTCTAGGATGCTGCCAACCTTTCACCCCCGGCCTGGACACTAGAAAGAACCTCCGCATTCCTCGGTCCCCCCACACATTCGCCTTACTCATGAACTTCATCTACTTGATCGACGGTTGCGTGCATCGCGATGTCAGCCATACGGAGCTCGCCGTGCCTCCTTCCTAATTTCTTGCGGCGACGGGCAGGCCACGATCTAGCAACTACTTCGATTAGCAGCCATTGACCTGTCTCCACATATAAGAACACAAAGTCTCTTCTTCAAAGTACTCATCATTCTTTACAGCCACCTCTAGCCTTCGAATTTCAGTATATCTATATACATTCAGGTACAAATAATCTCATCCCCAATTCTCCTACTAGAGTGCTCTCGTTCCTTTATTAGTCAAGATAAAGATGCGATACTTCAACGAACTCATCGCTATCGGCATTGCCCTTGGCTCTCTCGTCTCTGCTTCTCCATTACCCAATGAGGAATCGAGCCCCAAAGACAAGAGGTCCTTCGTTGAACGTGATGGCACCAACTTCACCGTCTTTGAACACGCTGCGACCGGTGCGGAAATGGAATTTGTGACCAATTCGGGCATCTGTGAAACTACTCCAGGTGTCAATCAGTACTCCGGGTACCTCTCCGTAGGCACCAACATGAACATGTAAGTCGTATATTGACCTCCCGGATATCCTTGGTTGACAAATCGAGGTGGTTTTGGTTCTTCGAGGCTCGAAGTAATCCCACGACGGCACCACTGGCTACCTGGTTCAACGGCGGTCCGGGCTGTAGCAGTATGATTGGTCTTTTCCAGGAAAATGGCCCGTGCCATTTCGTCAACGGCGCATCAACGCCATCATTGAACCCCTACAGCTTCAACAGCTATGCCAACATGCTGTACATTGACCAGCCAATCGGTACAGGATTTTCGTACGGCGACGACCCCGTCACGAGCACTGTCACTGCTGCGCCGTACGTATGGACACTTCTACAGGCGTTTTATGCACAATTTCCGCAATACGAGAACAGGAACTTTGGCATTTTCACTGAATCATACGGCGGACACTACGGCCCGGAGTTTGCAGAGTACTTTGAATCACAAAATGCTGCCATCACCAAGGGCACTGTCAAAGGTCAGGACATCAAGCTCATCGCTCTGGGTATCAACAATGGCTGGTTCGATGCGACGCTGCAAGAAAAGGCCTACGTCGACTTCGCATACAACAATACGTACAAACCCATCATCACTGCAGCCCAGCACACCAGTTTTATAGACACCTACAACAGCAAGTGTGCGCCAGCGCTCGCAAAGTGTTCTTCTACCGGCTCGAACGCCAATTGCAAGAATTCGGACAATACGTGCTACAGCGACATTGAGGGCCCCCTGACAACTACCTCGGCGAATGGTGGTGCCGCTGCTTACGACTTCGATGTCTACGACGTTCGCCAGCCTAGCAAAGACCCCTACCCACCGCAATCCTATGCGAGCTACCTCGCTCAACCGTCCGTCACTAGTGCCATTGGTGCGAAATCAACCTACGCTGAGTGCCCCAATGCGCCATACGACAAATTCGCCAGTACGGGTGATAGTGCGTCCCACTCTGCTCATTCTGACCATGATACGTACTGACAACCTTACAGATTCGCGCTCTTTCCTCTCGCAGTTGTCTGCTGTTGTTCAATCTGGCGTTCAGACGGTTGTTTGGGCAGGCGACGCCGACTTCATCTGCAATTGGTTTGGTAATCTCATAGCAGCCAACGCTGTCACCTACGCTGGTACCTCGGCCTTCAACGCAGCGGCGCTGAAAAGCTATACCGTTGCGGGTGCGGCTGCAGGAACTTTCAAGAACGTTAATAACCTCTCCTTCTTGAGAGTATTTGGAGCTGGCCACGAGGTTCCGTATTACCAACCTGCGGCATCACTGCAAGTGTTCAAGCAGACCATGCAACAACAGCCTTTGTCTTCGACATAAGGTGTATGCTCGGTTAAGTAATCTGGAGGCCTGGAGTAGATGTTATCTGGGAGTAACGGTACCGTCTCTCGAGTGCCGCCAACATCGCATAATGTAATGATATAGTCTTTGTAATACAAAGTTGCAGAACACGTCCCTTCCTGAATTGTATCAGCTACCGCAATAATGAAGACATGGACGAAAAATCGGTAGGTAGATAAGATCAGGGTTAGGGCTAGAATAGAACGCGCCAAGCCCGACAATATCAATGTTCTTCGAGCGTCAGTCGTTATGAATCAGTTCATGCCCATCATGGCCACTCCACGAGTTCTCCGGACACTGAATCCTAGCTCTTTGAAGAAAAATACCCATCAGAGATTGACATGCCTTTACATTTCCCGCAAATCGTCAACATTCAATGGCATGACAGAGCTATCCGAAGATGTTGACCCATCATCATCCATGCAGATACCAGGACCGACAGAAGAGCATATCAAGTCATTCGACCCCATAGCCAGAAGCCGACGGCGGGAAAAACCACTACCACCCAGCCGGTGAGTCTACATTCGAAAAAGCACCATACTCCTACCCCCAACCCCCCTCCTCCCCATCCATCCCTCAACACTCCGCTAACAACCCACACAGCTACCGCTTCCGCCCCCCAAAATACTACCGCGGCCCCCTCCACCCCCATCAACCCCCCCCACCCTCCACCCCCTCCTCCCGCCTCTTCGTCCCAGGCCCCTTCTCCCTCCCCCGCCTCGAGCAAACCTACCACAGCACCCTCGCCCCTGACCTCCTAACCCTAATGTACACCCACCACCCCCCCGGCACCCTCCCCGGCCCCTC